>Ga0049082_10000602_pt1 | contig 10594 bp, 13 predicted proteins | sample GreLakmeHU45MSRF_FD_66718 | JGI IMG/M metagenome (GOLD analysis project Ga0049082, IMG submission 66718) | Freshwater lentic microbial communities from great Laurentian Lakes, MI, USA - Great Lakes metaG HU45MSRF | ecosystem: Environmental > Aquatic > Freshwater > Lake | place: Great Lakes... | reverse complement strand
GTTCCAACGCTTAGTGCAGATTTGCCCGCCGAATTTGACTTACCCGATGTTCGTGGAAGTGGTGGATGATTTAGGAGCGGCGACTTTGCGCGGAACAGGGGGCTTTGGTTCCACGGGATTTTAAAAAATTAATTTAAGTTTTATTAAATAATCTTTAAGTTCCTCTTTTTTTAATGGATGAATTTTACTATTATATTCTATGAGTTTATCTTCAATAATTTCCTCATTAAAATTGTAAATTGATTTTATATGGGTATAATCGCCATTTTGTTTAATACGACCCGATTGTGTCTTATTAATTAATGATTCTAATAATTTTTCCCCGGGTTTTATCCCAGTAATTTTAATTGGTTTTTCATACATTTCTGAAAAAATTTCAATCAAATCTTTCACCCGTAATGAAATTAGTTTGGGTATCACGGTATCACCTGTCTCGCCATTTATTAATGCATATTCAATTAAATCAACACTTTGTGCCAAAGTCATTACAAAACGGGTCATATTTTCATTAGTTAATGTAAAATGTGTTTTTTCTTTATCATTACCTATCAAATGTAATAAGGGTACTATACTCCCTCTGGAATTTAAGACATTTCCGTAACGTATATTGACGAATTTAATTGTTTTAATATAATAGGATTTTTCTACTATTAAACTTTCAGATAAAGCTTTGCACATACCATAAATATTTATTGGACTGCAGGCTTTGTCACTACTCACGAATAATACCGTTTTCAATGAAGCTATTAACTCTTTTTGTAATCTCTCAATGGCATCTAATATATTTTTAATACCTAACAAGTTGGTATTTAAACTTTGATCTGTATTATATTCACATTGGTCGATATGTTTCATAGCAGCGGCAATAATTATTATGGTAGGTTTTACACGTAATAAAGTTTCTTCTACTTTAGGTTTATTAATAATATCACCAATAATAAAATTTAATTGTTTATTATGGTTAAAATCTAATTTCATTTGCCAATGTTTGCATTCATCGCGTGAATAATTATAAATAATATTGTTTGGTAAATATTTTTTAACTACTTCATATCCAAGAGAACCGGTTCCACCAAATATTAAAATCGTTTCATTGACTAATGCTGACATTTTATTTTATATAATATAATATAGTTTCAACTATTTAAATAATTAATCACGAAAACTATTATGTATAGAAAAGAATAAATATGGATAATTTATATATATAAACAATAACACTATTGTTTATATAATAATGATAATTTTACTGTTTGGTTCATCTGGCATGCTGGGGCATTACGTGTATAAAGTTTTAAATGATAAATATAATGTTATATGTATCAATCGTCAAGAATATGATATTAGTCAAGATAGTTGGAATAAATTAAATACTATTATGAAACCATTAAAAGAAAATGATATCATTATTAATTGTGCAGGGATTATTCCACAAAAAACGAATCAAAATGATTATACAAGTTACATCAAGGTAAATGCATTATTTCCTCACAAACTAAATGAATATTCTAAGGAGAGAAATATCAAATTTATTCATATTACGACTGACTGTGTTTTTGACGGATTAAAAGGTAATTATAGTGAACAAGATAAACATACTGCCAATACACTTTATGGTATATCCAAATCATTAGGAGAGCCGGCAGAAGCGACTATTATTCGAACCTCTATTATAGGCGAAGAACAGTTGGGAAAAAAATCTTTAATAGAATGGATTATTAGTAATAAAGATAAACAAATAAACGGCTTTACAAATCATTTTTGGAATGGAGTGACCTGTTTAACCTTGGCTGAAATTATTAAAAAAATAATAACTGAAAATTTATTCTGGAAGGGTGTGAAACACGTGTTTTCACCCGACATTGTTACTAAATATGATTTATGCAAGTATATTAACGACATTTACCATTTAAATATTAATATAATACCGGTCAATGATAATATGCAAAAAAATATGACATTATGTAGTAACGACGATGGTGTTATTGTTATATTCAATCCTGATAAAATATATAATCAAATTAGTAGACAAAAAGGAGTATAAATGCAATGAGTATAAATGGAATGAGTATAAATGGAATGAGTATAAATGGAATGAGTATAAATGGAATGAGTATAAATGGAATGAATATTATTACTACATATTATAAATGGAAGAAACCGATGTTGTTAATATAGATAAAAAAATTAATGATGAGTTAAGTAAAAACGGTAATACCAATTTAATATCAAATTCTGGCTTTTCAGAACAAATATTTGCGATCGGTGATAGTCATTCTATTTTTTTTCATAAATCAATGAAAATTAAGCAATTTTGGTTTGGTATGTCTGGATTGCCTGTAACTATATACACATTAAATCAAAGTTTAAATTTATATAATGTAGGAAATATTGTTTCTACCAATAAAGTTAAAATAAATATCAAACCAAATGATTATGTTATGTTTTTCTATGGATGGAATGATATTCAAAAAAATATCTTCTTATATGCTGAGAGAGACTGGCAGAATGAAATTAATAGATTAGTTACAAAATATATAAGTTTATTAATACATTTCAAAAACGCCTATAAAATAAATCCTATTGCGTGTTGTGTTTATCCGGCTTTAAAGGTTGAACCGAATGAAAACACCGATAATATACATGGGAGTAATATTGAGAGAATTAATTATACAATTGAGTATAATAAATTGTTAAGAATTGCATGTCAGAATAATAATATTAAACTCTACGATATTTATCATTTAATCGTTGACAAAGAAGGACATATTCAAAAGGGGTATATGACGGAAAATGATAAAACACATTTAGATCATACAAATAAATTTTTAAGAAATTGTATAGATGATTATATCGTTAAGTTAATCAATTAATTTATTAATAAATTCTTGAATAAACTATTTGATACATTTGCACCGTGTGGTTTTTCTGTATAATCAAAATTTTTCTCTAACAAAAAACCGTTATTTTTTATATAGTTTATTTTTTCCGACACGAGACCTGTACTGGGACAATTTTTATTATATGATATAAACAAGTATTTACTATGACGGATAACTTTATTAAAATAATTATAGAATATATCCCACGATAATTCACTTAAACTATGTGTTCCTATTACGAGTTCTATTGTAGAACCACTATAATCCAACGCGGAATATCCATTTATAAAATTTATTTTTGAAATATCATTTATTTCATTTTTTACATAATAGTGCTGTAATTCGTTCATATGTGGAATATCAATAATATCCCATTGTGCATAATTTATTATGTCATTTACAAGTCTAAGCATATTGCCAAACCCAGCGCCAATTTCCACTACTCTATTGAAATCCCTTTTAAAATTATTAAATAAAAAAGTTAACATGAATATATGTTTGGAATCTAGATCATCCACATGTAAATATCTATCTTCGTGACCTTGATAACCGATTAAGCTTTTTGGCTGTTGTATAAATCTATCATACAAATCTCTGTCAATAATTTTGGCAAATTTTAATGATTGCTCATCTCTACCTCCCTCATTAATGCAAAATCCATAAATATCTCTCGCAAATCTAAAATAGCTTAGTTTTGATTCGGTTAGTTCTTTATATGCATTTGTAGCATCGTCAAATATATACTTGAAACCATCCATTATTATATCTTAAATATAAAATATTACTTTAATATTTTATATATATTTAATAATTATATATATTTAATAATTATATATATTTAATAATTATATATATTTAATAATTATACAAAATATATTCACGTATCGCCACATTATTAAAATACTTATTAACTATATTGAATTGATTTTCCAAACATTTATCGTACAATTCTTTGTTGTTATTTAAATCGGTAATTTTTTTAAAAAAATCATTTTTATCTTTAAAAATTGTTTCTTCGGAAAATTCTTCCGGAAAATTCCACTTCAAATTATTATATTCAGACAACAAGAGCGACCCAGATAATAAAATTTCAAAGGTTCTTTTATTAGGTTCGCCTACACCCAGTATATCCAACCCATATTTTGAGTTCCGCATAGTTTCAATGAATGCATTATACGGTAAATTTCCCGGATTATATATTACTTCTTTGATGTCATTATAAATTATATATCGATTTCTATAAACGCCATATTGTGCGTCTTCGTGATTAAATATAGTTCCAGTGAAAAATATACGATTATTTTTTTCCTTGAAATAGTCTTTTTTTGTCACAATCTCTCTATCACATTTTTCTATGACGGATTTTTCTCCAAACATTATGAATGGAAATGGAACAACGTTCTCTTGATATGATTTTAGTTTGTTGTAGTTCCTTTTAAAAAATTTATTTATTTTTGGATTTGATACTATCATCGTTGGGTCATAGTCATAGTCATAATTATCAAATACTGCCACAAATTTAAAATTATTTGCATCTATTATTTTTAGAAGGTTTGTTAGAATATTCGCGATATTTTGTTTGTAAAATTTTGTCCCTGGATAGGCGTCATATAATGCTATAACGACGAATAAAATATCATAATTGGTATCCGTGATTTTTGACCAATCCTTTAAGGGAAGAAAATTATAATGTTTATAACTTTCTTTTTTATCAATTTCTATATTATTTATATAATAATCGGCTGCTGGAAATAACACTTTTAACCCTATATCCTGATTCACACCATCTACAATTGCAATTTTCATTTTTAGTTATAGTTTTATAATAATTTAAATACTTAAATCATACTTAAATTATTATATTACAAATGTTTTATTCGCAATGCGGAGAAGATGAATTTTTAAACAATAATTATTTTAAGAATAAACGTGAAGGAACTTATATAGAATTAGGGGCGCTGGATGGAGTTTTATATTCAAATACAAAATTTTTTGAAGATAATTTAGATTGGAAGGGTGTATTAATTGAACCCCATCCCTATAATTTTGAATTGTTGCAACAAAACCGAACTAACACAAACTTTTTGTTTAATAATTTGATAAGTTGCTACGAAGAGGAATTGTTATTCAAATACTTTTTGGATAACTATTCTGGAGTTTCTGGTGTTGAACAGACTTTACCAGAAGAACATTATCGTAATTTTTATAATGTAATAGATGAACCTCAGGCGAGTATTCTATTGAAACCAACTTCATTGACCTCAATTATTAAAAGAACAGACATTAAACATTTTGATTTATTATCGTTAGATGTAGAAGGTCATGAATATGAAGTACTTTTATCGTGGGATTTTTCTATTCCAATTGATATTATTATGATTGAAACATTAGGTGAATCACAAAGTGAAAAAGAAGAATTGTGTCATAAATTATTAATTGAAAATGATTATGTTTTTGATACAAAATTCAAGCATAATGAAATTTTTATTCTTAAAAATAGTGTTTATATGCATTGATGAGACTTATTTATTATACTTATGCATTTTATGCATTTTATGCATTTTATGCATTTTATGCATTATAATATTTTCTCAAATATATCTCATACTTATAAGGCAAGTATGTATTATCTTCTCTCTTGATATAATTTAATTTTTCTTTTCCATCAAAGAATTTAACACCTTCGTTAATGCATTTTTCTATATATTCTTTATTGGCGATATTATGATTATTATGTTCTTGATGTGAAAAATTTTGTAATTTTTTTATTATAAATTCTGAATTACCAAAATAGGTTAAATGCCAGCCGCCATTTTTTATTATTGGTACTGGATGCGAGTGTTCCCATATGCGCATTTGTTGAAAAGTTAATTTCATATTTTTATAAGCATACACTGTTAATAATTTTATACCATGCCAATTACTGCCTTCACCAATTTTCAAATATAAATTATAATAATACATATCTAATGCTAACCTATTTAAGGTTCCTTTATGATAATCTAAAGTATTATTTCTCAGATTTATTAAAATAGTCGGATCGGGAATTTCATCCACGTCCGATGTAAGAATGACATCCTCGTCCGATAATTTAAGTTTTTCAATGCCGCGCTGAATGCAATTTCTTTGAAAAGTTTCGTTATGCCATTGTTCATTTCTATGAAAGTTAATATTCGGTGCTTTATATGGAAAATCTTCAACTATTACGTGTATGATTTTGTCGTTGAATTCCGCAAATAGATTTTTATTTTCATTATAGAAAAGTGGTTTTTTATTACCAGTAAAAGAATGGGTGGATTCAACTAATATAAAATAGTCCACATATGCATTTAAAATGTTTAACCTATAGGTTAATAGATCATATTCATTGAAAAATATAAAACTATCTATTATTTTCATCTATTTAAAATAATAAATATTAATATATTTAAATACAAATAGGAAACATAATATATAAAATGTCTACTCCGTCTGATACAACATATTATATTTATCCTTATAATTGGTGGGGCGGATTTTATAATAAAAATGATGCAAATCATATTGGGTTTTTTGAAATGCTTTTTTCGCAGACCAAGTTAAAAAAATTTCAAATTACGATGGATATAAATAGAGCAAATGTTCTCTTAGAAGCCGGAAAACCGGATGATAAAATAAGAAACGTTAAAAATTGGATCTATAAAATTAATTTTATCGGTGAACCAGATTTACCTGAAGCAAAGAATTATGATTTGGTTTTGACATCGGTTAATAATGTGGCAAATATAGTAGATTTACCACTCGCCGTAATGTATATACATTGTAACAATTTTTTACCGCGATTAATCAATCCCAGAAAAATCGTTGCAGTTCCCTATTCTTTCTGTTCGTTTGTCGTATCCAATCCCAATTGTGCCACAAGAAATAAAATATTTGAACGATTAAATTCTTATAAAAAAGTAAATTCAATGGGTAGATATGCCAACAATGTTGGTGGCATAATTCATTATCCCTATTGGTCTGATGCATTTTTTAATGTCATCGGTAGTCATAAATTTATGATTTGCGGCGAAAATACAAAAATGGAAACATATTCTACTGAAAAAATTGTAAATCCATATTTAGCAAGAACTATACCAATTTATTGGGGCACTCATAATATTAAAAATATATTTAATATTGAATCAATGTTGTTTTTAGAAGACGAGACAGAAGAAGCCTTTGAGAAACTGATCCATAGAATTATTGAACTAGATAACGATACTGAAAAGTATTTAGAATTTATAAATAGACCCTTTTTCACTGAACATAATATTTCTTTTTGGAAAAAAAATTATATGTTAGATAGTTTGGGTAGAAAAATAGATAGTGTTTTGTAAATATACGTTTGAAATGATTTAAATTTATAGCACAAGATATTATATTATATGGAAATTTCTAGACATTTTATTATTAATTCCTTATTTAAAAAATATAATTTATTAAATCCAAATTATCTTGAAATCGGTGTTTGGTCAGGCAATACATTTAAATATATTAATTCTATTAATAAAGATGGAGTTGACCCAGGACAATATTGTGACTCTGAATATGTTAATTTTAAAATGACATCTGATAATTTTTTTAAAAGTAATGAAAAAAAATATGATTTTATTTTTATAGACGGTTTACATACCGCCCATCAAGTTAGCAAAGATTTATATAATTCAATTGCAAACATAAATGATGGTGGTATAATAATGTTAGATGATGTTTTTCCTCATTGTAAAAGAGAGCAAGAATCATTAGATTTAAATAAATCAGGCGCACAAACAGGCGATGTTTGGAAAGCCGTATACGATAATTTATCTTTCCTTGAGGAAATAAGTGATGAAATTTCATTTTATAAAAATAGTGAAAGAGGCAATTTAATTTTCAAAATTAAAAAAAATAATAATAAAAATATTATTATTGATCCATCTATGCCAACAAAAAACGTTGATGGCTGGTATAATGGAAATGATAAGGAGTGGTTAAAATATGATTATGATAAAGATTTTAATACGTATTTTAATTTGATAAATAAATATTCAGTTTAATATATGTCATTTGAATTATGCAATAACAAAGAAGTTACTTTATTTATTACTTCTTGTGGTCGGGCGGATTTGCTTAAAATAACATTGTTAAGTTTTGTAAAATATAATACTTATCCAATTAAAGAAGTAATTTTATGCGAAGACTCTGGTATTAAAGGTATTGTAGACTTTGTAAAAGATATATTACCATATCCAGTGATTTTCTGTTATAATGAAAACCGTATCGGTCAAATGAAAACTATAGAAAAATATACGCCATTAATCAAGACACCGTATGTTTTTCATTTGGAAGATGACTATGAGTTTTTTGACAGCGGATTTATTGAATTATCATTTAAAATATTGAATTCTGATTCAAATATATCACAAGTATTATTGGAGGACGAACAACATGATTATTACAAAGTGGATATAAATAATCATTTATGTTATAAAGTATTAACTTGTGACCCAAATACGCTTACACAGGCAGGAAGAAATAACAATGGCGATGGAGCACTGTCATGTTTCAGTTGGCGACCATCGTTAAAGCGAATTGAAATTCAAAAATTAAGAATGCCTTATGAATTATGGGACGATGAATATACAATACAGTTGAAAGTTAATAAATTGGGTTATTATTCGGTTATTACCAAGAATGTGAAAAATGGAAGAAAAGGATTTTGCACGCATATTGGCAGAGATATGCATGTTCCAGATAATTTTCAACGTATTAGAATAATTGGTCGGCGGGATTTTCCTGATAAAATAAATATACGATTAAAAGATATTTAATATACGATTAAAAGATATTTAATATACGTGATATATATTTATTAACCGTCATAAAAATCGTTACTGACGGAAACGTGACCCTGAAGTCCAATCGGCGATACATATTTAATACTATTGCCGTTACTTTTTACAGTGGTTTCAATGCTCCTAATAAAATTTGCGAATAAAACTTCGTAACCAATACAGTTAAACATATTACTAAGGTTTGCTATTAAAAAATCGTGCAGAGGTTTAATATAAGATTTGGGTAACTTATATAATGCTGTAAAAATATTTGTCCTATCATCATCTATAGATTTTATTACAATATTAGAATTGGTAAAGTAGTTGTAATTGAATTTATCAGATAACCAATATCTGCCGGATATTTTTATTAAATTATCATATTCGATGTTATTTTGTATAATATATTCTAAGGCACTAATTGTCATACTTCCTTCGCCGAGAGATTTTGATTTGCTATTTACATAGTCTTTATTTTTTGGATTATCAATTAAATTTAAAAAATAATCACTATTTTCTTTTAGAAAATTCGTTTCCTCTGCGGTTAAATATGAACATTCTATTATAAATATTTTATGATTTGGGATTTTTTCTTTAATCGATTGTATTGTTTTTTTTGTTTGTTCATACCGTTCGATGTGATTATAAATAGATCTTTTCGGTGTGTATGATAATGGATTTGTTGACGTTTTAATAACCGATGTGATTAAAACTAAATTTGTCATATATTTATTTATGTAAATAACTTTATATTTAATAAAATATAAAATTAATAATATTTATATAATCATTTTCATAAAGCTCTCTCTGCATTTTTCGGTGGAGAGCTGTTCCAAGACATACTGGCGAGGGTTGTATATTGATGGAGTTTTTAGTTTGGTTTGCAAGGTTTGAAATGCCTCTGGTAACTCGGAGAGATGATGAAAATATTCGCCACATCGGCTATCCCAATAGGGTATGGTAGTGGCAGGTACATCTTTATAATTATAACCCTCTTCTTGATTCATTGAGGTTACGTCCCAGACAAGCAAAGGAACATTCATTGATAACGCTTCCTCCAAGGCAAACCCTTGACTTTCGTGTCTGCCTAACCATATACCATATTTGGCTTTTTGCAGCGTATTAATATAATCTCTCTCATTGTATCTTTTACTATAATCAAATATCTTGTAGGTTGTTATATTATGTAAAGCCAAAAATGCTTTTAGCTGGCTTATTTCATTAGGATTTCTTTGTTTAATATATAAAAAGACGTCGGTTTTTTCATATTCCATATGCTCGTTTGGAGAAAAAATATTCGTATTCACTGGAAAAGCAAAAGTACGGATGGGTATAAATTGTTCTGCACCCATATCTTTCCAAGTTTGTGCCGCCCATTCGCTCGGCTGTATGTAAATGCTGTTCTTATATTTATTGGCTTGTAATGCATGTAATTGGGGCGGATTAGGAAATACGGAAAAGTGCGGTCCGAAAATAAATTTCTTGGTGGGATAAAGCGACGAATTGATTACTTCTGACGGACTATAAATAATATCATAATGGGGTATATCCGCTAGAGTACCGATCTTATATTTTATCTGGGGGGAGGTATTAAAAATATTGAGAAGTCCTTGTTTGTTTTTGTCGTGTAAAAACGAGTTAATAATCAGAACCGAATTTTGCATTATATAACTATATATTTAAATATACATTTATATACTATTTCATTTAAACATTAATCCGCTGCCAGTGCGGTGGAAATAAATCGTTCATAATTTTTGTGCCCATCGCGGGTCCAAACCACGTGGTAGGGTAATACACCCGCCCGCTCTGCAAGCCCACGCCCCCGATATTGTTGGGGGACACCCCCACGCCCCCGATATTGTTTGGGGACACCCC
>Ga0049082_10000601_pt1 | contig 10602 bp, 13 predicted proteins | sample GreLakmeHU45MSRF_FD_66718 | JGI IMG/M metagenome (GOLD analysis project Ga0049082, IMG submission 66718) | Freshwater lentic microbial communities from great Laurentian Lakes, MI, USA - Great Lakes metaG HU45MSRF | ecosystem: Environmental > Aquatic > Freshwater > Lake | place: Great Lakes... | reverse complement strand
AAATTGTGGATTTAAATAAACGAGTGGTTGATCATGTTTACCCTTATATAGTTAGTCAAATAGATGCAATTCAGAAGTATCGTGAAGAAATAGAGGGACCAATTAGAGTTAATCCTTTACCACAAAGTACAACAATCCAAGGTCAAAAGACACTCCCAGCTTTTAGATAATTAGAAAAAGATTATATTGTTATTAAAATAATCTTTTTTATATGAGAGAAATTTATGCTGATACAGCCTTCACACGGTAGATGAAGATGACACCGTTAGTAGTAATTTCAATATCACTATTAGCTGTAATTACATCATTATTACCTGCTACTACTACTGGGTTGTATGTCATACCTTCTGTGGTGAAAATGGTAACACTGCCCTTAATTAGTTCATCGGAAGTATCTTGTTTAGAAACATCTAAAGCAACAACTGATACAAGTTCAGCAGTTTGTTTGGTGCCTATTAAAGATCCAAATCCTAGTGGCTCTACTGGGAAAGCATTCATTTTCTCCAGACCGACTAAATTTTGGGGTAGATTGCTGTAATTTGTAGGCTTGAACATGTTTTGAACATTCATTAGAGGGTGGTAAGTACGGCGGGGAACGTTGAATATTATTACATCCTCGCTGTAAATAACCTGTTGGTTACGAGCAGTGAATACACCATTCTCAACCATGAAAGAAGGTTGAGAGAGCGAGTCAGCGAATCTAACCACAGCAGGTCCCATATTAGGAGATGCCATAACTGGTAGACGTACATGTAGCATGGGTACTGCTGTAACGGAGTTGATCATAACTGGGAAGTTAATTTGGTTGTGTGTTTGGTAGCCTGATAGGGGGAAAGTTGATACAATAGTTGGGCGTAGAGAGAATGCATTCATAATGCGGCGCATAACAACTGTCTCGTCACCGTAGTAAAGTAGATCAGGGGCATCGTAGTTTGAAATTTTGCAGTTATCAATGTTGTTCATGAAAATGGCATTGAAGGTTTCAACACCAGTGTCGTAGAACTTACCGTTACGCATACCTAGAACACAGTTCCAGATAGCAATTTGTAGTGAGGCACGGTTACGAATATCAACTAGGGGTGACTCATTGCTGCAAACTACATCTGTAGGGTCATGTACTAGAGAGTGTAGTAGCATGTAGTTAGGGTAACTGTTTCCTGTATCATCACCAGTGTGTTTTTGCTTCACAATGTAACCCAAGTTGGAATGTAAGAAGTGACGTTCAAAGATAGCGAATTTGGGTAGGAACATAGCTGCTAATATAGGGTGTACTGGTGAGTTAATGTTATCAGTTGCTTTGTTGTATTTGGCACCCATAGTATCAGAAATTGCCCGAGCTTCTGGGTAAGTTACTGATTGTAGGCATATTTGGGCATGTAGACGACGATGAACCTCGTAGTTGGCAATGATTTCACGGACAACCTTTAGGTCATTTTCACCTACATTTAGACCCTTCTCAGTGCTGTTGACATCACCGAATACCTTAGCCATGTTAGTGTTAGGGGCAAGTACTGAAACCATACCCGGGCGGTTGCGGGGGTTCATGGTCTTCTCGTATAGTTGACGGAACATCTCGAACTCGGCATCTGATAGGCTGTATTTGGTCTTGTATTTAAGAGCTTTGTTGAGTACAACGTGTAGGGGGTAACCCATAGCACCGTATTTGCGCTCAATTAGCTTGGTGAACTTGATAGCACGGCGGCGAATGTCAGTTACCTTCTCGTAGTACACATCTTGAATCTTGTCAACTAGAGCTTGGTCGTTGTACTTGCGTTGAAGCTCTTGGATGTAAGAAGCGGGAATGCGGTCTTTGAATCCTTCCTTGATTAGTTTACGAACTGAGTCGTTAATAGCACCATCGTTGCCCGAGGGCTCCTCCATGTACTTACGGTTGCTGTTCATGATATATATATAATTAAGACAATATTTTTTCTTATAATATTTTTCCAAATATCTAAAGATTAATCCTATATATATCCTTAACTATGTGGATCCAACAATATGCTCCCAAAATTTCTAAAGATATTATCGGTAATAACGAATGTCTTGCTAAAATTAAATATTGGTTAGCTAACTTTAAAAATAATCCTAAATTAGCATCATCTTTGATCGTTTCCGGACCTCATGGAGTTGGTAAAACATGTGCAGTTCGTTTAATTCTTCAGGAATATGGTTATAATATTCATAATCCAAATCTTAAATCCTATAAAAATATACAAAATATTAATGAACTAAATATATCAAAAAAAACAGCTATAATTATTGATGATTCTGAAACTATTACCCTAACTAGTGAAAAAAATACTATTTCTCATATCTTTAAAGAAAATGAAACTAAGAAAATGTTCCCTATAGTTTTCATAACTAATGAACAACATAGTAAACTTATACTTGATATCAAAAAATCATGTGCTGAAATAAAATTTGCTTTCCCTACTCCCTCTGAAATTAAATCATTTATCCTTAAAATAGCTAATCTTGAAAATCTTAATATTAAAGATGACCAAACTATATCTTCAATTATTAAGTTCTCACAATTTGATATTCGTCGATTAATATATATACTTGAGGACTTAAAATTAACTTTTAAAGATACAACTATTGATTATCAAATGTGGAAAAATTATACTATGGTATCACAACGTAAAGATAAAGATATAGGTCTTTTTGATGCTACTAGAAAATTATTAAATTCATATAAGAATATGGATTCTTGTATGCAATTATATGAAACCGAGAAGGTATTATTACCATTAATGTTATTCGAGAATTATCAAAATTGTATTATGCAAAAAAATGCAAGTCCAAAAGAAATCTTACAAGTTATGAGTGATATAACGTCATCAATTTCCTTTGGTGATGTTGTGGAAACTAATATTTATACTGATCAAAATTGGTATCTGCAAAATCTTCATGGTTTTTTTACATGTGCTCAAACATCATTTCTTACTAATAAATATCCATTTTCTGGTACTGAAAATTATCGTATTGACTTTAGTAGTGATCTCAATAAAACATCCCTAAAAAATATTAATAAAAAAAGTATTGGTATTATTCAAACTTCATTCAAAAAGAAAACTTTACAAGATCTTTTATATGTTAATAAAATTTTACATTCTCATGCTAATAATAATAGAACTGATCTTATACATCAGGTTAATCATGTTTATAACCTCCCACCTAAAATTATTGATATGATGTTTAAAGTAGATAAGACCTTGGAAAAATTAACTTTAAATCTTAAATTAAAAGCTAATAAAACTTAGGTATATCACTCCAATCATAACATTCCTTATTATAAACAACAAGTTTAGGTGGATATGGTAATGGTTGTAAAGTTATAATACTTTGTATATCTTCATTTATTTCCCCTTTTTTTAATTCCTCTTTTATTTTACTGTAATCTAAGTATGACTTAGATTCCTTAGATTCCTTAGATTTTGATTCATGTTTAGATAGCACTAAAGCAGGGAATTCTGATTGTTGAGCCAATCGTAACTTACGTTGTGTAAAGTTATAGCTTGTCATTTTAATTAAGATAATCAACATTATTTTAAATATGTTTTCCTATGATAATAATGACACAAAATGTATCAAATATAATTGTACAACGTGTAACTAGTCAGGTATTTATTAAAGGCAGTTCAAAAATGTTAAAAATAACAAAAAATCAATTAATGATATTAGATGCGATGATGAATCAAGGTGGTTTTACAAAAAAATATGAAGATAAGAGTAAAAAGTTACGTTATTCTGAACATATTGGCATGTTAGATTTTAATACATATGGTTTAGAACGCATTATTGTTAGTACTAGACCTTCAATAGAATATGATGATGATCCAGAGATTCTTTTACCAGATAATCCGCCAGATGCATTAGATTACGAGTATATTTTCCATACCCATCCTCCAACACCATTTCCAGGAGGTCGTGCAAAAGATAATGTATTATATGAATTTCCATCTATAAATGATTTATATCATTTTGCAGAACATTTTAATCAAGGAAATACTCAGGGTTCTATTGTTATTGCTCCTGAAGGATTTTATCTAATATCATCTTCTAATAAAAAAATTAATATACCTCCTTTTGACGAAACCTATAAGAAAATGATAAATGAAGTTTTTGAAATTCAATTAGATGCTATTGAAAAATATGGTGTAAAATTCGAGAAAAATCCTAATTTATTTTATAGTAAAGTAGCACAAGATATCAGTTATTTAAAACGATTTAATAAAATTATTAAAAAATATTGGAATAATGATATTAATGTTTTATATAAACCAAGACGTAAGGATAAAAATGGAACTTGGTATATACCAAGTATATATATTCCAGTCAATGTAATAGAACCAATTTAATTATCTAAATGAGTATATATAGATTAAAATGGCAGAAACTATGGTATTACGTTGGTGCGATATTACCAAATTTATAATGATTGTAATTGGTATTATGTTCTTACTTGGATTATGTCGCAAGTGGTCAAATGATTATGAAGAGGAATTTTTTCCTTATAACAACATTTACAAATCCCAAGCAGGACAAATAAAACTATTCCCCGATTCTGATAAAAGCTTCTTTTGCAGTAAGAATTGCTGTGCTACTGAATGGCGTAGTGATATGAATATTGTTAATGATGGTGTTGATCCTGAAAAATACCAAGCAAGTAACTTGAACTGTAATGATGGTGTCCAAGATACTGGTTGTATTTGCTTACCCAAATTATAATTTCAATTATATTTAATTATTATTAAATAATTACATATATTTAATTATTATTAAATAATTACATGTATTTAATTATTATCGAATAATTATATGTAGCGGTAAAAAAATGGATTAAAATTATCTATATTATAAATATGTAATGAACTATCTAGTTGAGACCAAAAAAGAATTTACCATACAAGTAATTAACATTTTATCACCACTTATATATGATGGTATTAAATCTATTTATGATACTGCTAAAGATAAGGCTAAATCTAATGAAGAACTTATTGTCTTTCAGCAGTTATTAAAAACAATATTAGAATGGGATTCGGATATACTTCGAAATGAAACTCAACGAATCCTCACATCAAGTAACTGTCCAGAATTATTAAAAGACTTAGTAAATGCACTTATTAAGTCAAATATTATGATATTAACTAATACTCCACCTGAGAAAAAGGATACTTTAAAAATTTCTTTTAAAATAGAATTTTCTAACTTTATACATAAATGTTATATTGAAAGTGCTCGTAATGTATATCAAGATCCATATCTATTTTATCATAATCATACTATATGTAATTTAAAAGATAATAAAAGAGATGCCTTACGATTAATAAAAGAATCTATTGAAGAGGCTATTCGAAAAATGTTACCTTTGAAAATGATTTTACAAGAATATCTAGGTTCTAGTTTTAAAGAATCTTTTACTAAACCCGATTTTGAAAAAGTTATTACTGAAAATGAAAGGAATTATTTAAATGGTATTGCTAGTGCCATTAATACTGAAGGTGGTCGTATTGAAAAATTTAGTCTTGAAAAGAAGTTTGATGAAGCTTCTAATAAACCTATTGATAAACCCAATGATAAACCTAATCAAAATGATAAAATTAATGAAGAACATAACAAAGTATTAAATAAACCCAAAATGGTAGAAAATGATGATGTTGATAGTGTATCATACTATAGACGATCAAATGTAGAAGATAGTTTCAGTAATAATAAAACTAATATTAATAAACCAGTAAAAGCAGTAGTATTAAATAATGATAAACAATACAAGGATTCATATACTATTAATATGACAGATAATGGAACAGATATAGAATCAATTAGAAAACGGATTGGTGAACGATTTCGTAAAAATGCCCCTGATTTTTATAAAGTATAAAAAATCAAAAACATTTTTTTCAAAGTATAATTAAACTTTTTTATCATTATAGTATATACCAATGGATTCACAAACTATAAGTCTTTCTTTAGTATCAGGTGCTATTATATATATCATTATAGAACTTGATAAACGATACTTTGCTAGTAAACAAGAAGCTCAATCATACTCATCAGTTCGTATTGCTACTGCTATTGCTTTAATTGTTTATATTGCAGTTACATACTTCAAATGTAATGTTTCATGTATTAAACAAGTAATGGATTCAAATATTACTGGTGGATCATCAATTGATAAACAACTTATTTTGACCGACCCCTTTTAAAAAATAATATCATTCATTAATATATAGATAATGGTAGAACCTTTTGGCAATGTACTAGAATTTGAAAAATTTGATATGAAAAATCTAGTTTATGATGATGAGGGATCATATATAAACCCAAGAATTGGTATCATTGCTAAATCCGGTTCAGGTAAAAGTTGGGTTATTCGTGAAATATTATATTATTTATATAAAACTCGTATACCATGTGGTACATGTATAGCCCCTACTGATAAAATGACAAAATTTTATAATGATTTTATGCCTCCAATATTTATTCATCATGAATACAAAGAGGATATTATACCTAAAGTGCTTCATCGTCAACGTAAGATGATTGAGAAGAATGAAAATAGAACTAAAAAGGGTGATAAAGTATTAGATCCACGTTGTTATCTTGTTATGGATGATTGTATGAGTAGTAAACATTTATGGCTCAAAGATCCTCATGTATTATCTATATTCAATGAAGGACGTCATTTTCAATTGACTTTTGTACTTGCTATGCAATATTCACTAGGTATTCAACCTGAACTACGTTCAAATTTTGATTTCATTTTTCTATTAGGTGAAGATAATTATAGTAACAGAAAACGTCTTTATGAACATTATGCGGGTATTTTCCCTACTAGAGAAATATTTGAAACAGTTTTTAGTGAATTAACTAATAATTATGGTTGTATGGTCATCAATAATCGTCTCAGATCTAATGATTTGAAGAAGAAAATATTCTATTTCAGAGCCAATAAAACACCAGATTTTAAAATGGGTATACCAAAAAGTATAAAGTTTGATAAATCAAATTTTGATCCTCTACATGAAAAACGTCATAATGCATTTGATTTAACAAGTACCATGTTCCGTAGACGAACCAATATTAAAGTAAAAATGGCATAAATTGTACTTTAGTACCACTAATAATAATTTATTAAATATACTTAATAAATTATTGATAAAAGTAATTAATTACTTCATTTTCATTAGTACAACACTTACAAATGAAAAACTTTAATACAATCATCTTTATATGGCTACTAATGATTACATCTATATTATATATCATTTTTATTTAAATTAATGCATAAAAAATGGATTTGATAAAGAATTAATTGGAACATGAATATCAGGTGCTCCAATTCGTTCACTATAAAATTTATTTAAATCATCTATGATAAACATATTTTTATTATGGTGAAACATTTTAATAATATCATCAACTATATTAAAAAATTGATCTGGTTTATCATTAACCTCCATTATAAGCTCACCATGATCATATATAATATATTTGTCTACTCCTGATTCATGATCTAATATTTCCAATAAAAAGTATACTGGTATATGATTATTATACTCAATTTCTATAGTTAAAAAGTTATTAATATTAGGCTTACTTATATTCAAATATTGATATGTACCAATCCATTTAACATCATATAGGGATGGACTAATACATGAATCACTGATATATTTATCTAGTAAATATACCATTGCAGTATTTACATTTGCACTTCTTCTTTTTAACATTAAATATTCATTATCTTTAATACGAGAATATTGATCATTACTTTCATAACTTATATTAACTCCATTGCCGTAATATAAACATAATTTTATAAAATACTCACACATTAATTCTGCTTTTCTTTTTATCGCCTTCTCTAATAGAGGATTCATATTAAAGTCTTCAACAGGTTGATGCATTTATTATGACTTGTATATTTTATAATAGTCATAATCTTTAAATCAAATTTTTATAATTAGAAGACAATTTTCCGTAAATTAAATTTATCTTCATCATTAGATTTTATCCATGGTGTTGATTTTTGAAACATGTCTTTAAAGATGTCTTCAACATCTATCAAGCTTTCCTCTTCTTCTTGTGGTGTTCTGGGTATATATTGATATATCGTTTTTGGTTTACAACTTTTTTTTCCTATTTCCACTCCTACTATAAGTAATCCAATGAATAGTATTATAGCAAATAACCTCCTCATTATACTCTAACTATATATTATTTTTGGGCTGCCTTTAGTTCATCAAATAAACGCTTAGCCTCCTCAAGCTCCTTGGAAATTTGAGCTACACGTTGCTCTTTCTGTGCAATCTCCTCTGGTGTTAATACTTTATCCTCTTTAATAGGTACATTTGGTACATCTGTAACTACAATATTACTATCAACTGATGATGAAGTATTAGATTGAGCAATTTTAATAGCCCGTTCAACCTCCATTTGTTTACGTTGTTCACTATATTCTTTAGCCTTATTTTGTTGTTCCTTGTAACCACGCATAATATCATTTAGTTTCTTCTCTGCATATACTGCATCTTCAGCCTTATCAGCATCATCATCCCATGGTAACCATTTACCAACCTCTCCTACAAATACATTGAAGTGAGGATCAAATGAACGAATTTGTTGACAACGCTTTTGTGCTTCTTCCATTGAATCATATACACCCCTTACTTTAATACCCTTCGCATGATTGTCACTTTCAATCGAATTTCCACTATTATCTTTAATACTTTTTGCTGTTAAAATAGATAAACAAACATACTTTTGAGTTGCTAGTACCGGATCCTCTGTTAAGTAATCAATTCCACCTTCCATTCTTCTGAATATAACAATATAAATATATATCCTTTAAACGGTTTTATATGAACATTTTATCGGTATTAGTTTTATTATTTCTAGATATCAAATCTTTTTCAAGATCATCAATATGATCTAAATAATCATCTGAATGTTCAATTATATACCACTTGATTCCAGACATACATATTTTAATATATTTGATTTTATTATAAAACTCTTTGAACTTTTCGTTAATATCATCACATGGAGTAGCATAGTGATTAAAACACCTCTCTATTTCTGCTCGCTCCGGATAATCAAACTTGAAAATTGTATTAATACGTCCAGGTCTCTTCAAACGACTATCTAATTTATTAATATCATTTGCTGTCAAAAATATTAATACATTATGAAAACACTCATCATTTGCTCCATCTAATATATTTAATAATATAGGCATTGATACATTTATATTATTATTACACTGACCATCTTCATTAAAATATGAATCAATATCCTCTATCACTAATATTGAATTTTCTAATACCCTATTCATTAACATTAATAATACATCATCTACAATTTTCTGAGAAAAGTTTAAGTAGTATATATTTCTTTGATATTTACAACCAACTGCCTTAATTAATGTACTTTTACCTGATCCAGGAATACCCTCTAACAAGAAAACTTTTTTATATGTATCACCTCTCATTGCATACATATTCATAGTTTCTGGTTTATTAAAATACTCAATTTGATTACATAATTTATCAATTATATTTGATGGTAAAAATAAATTACTCATCCTATTAACACTTGGATTTTTAACTTCTATACTATCCCAATAACCATGAGAACTACCCACATTAATTGATAATTTGAAGTTTGAAGTTAATATTTTTCTAACAAAATTTTCTAATATGGTCAAATTATCATGTGATACCCAGAAATACTTGTAATATATATTTTCTCTAGGACAGGGTTTACCATCCTTTGAATAATACATTTTAAATACAGTATCATCATCATACCATAAAAAATCTTTACTTTCATAACTCATACTCAATTTTGATGAATTATCTGGATTAATATCAATACTATATACGTCAATTGTATGTTTACATGTCTTGATATTTTTTTCAATGTAATTATGAACCAAATTTATTTTATAAGTATTATTGATATATATTGTCGGCATTGTTATTTTACTACTATTAATACTAGATTATACATTGAATTTATCAATTTATTAGGTAAGTTTTATATTAAAAAGTAATATAAAGCAATTTACATCAAGTATAATATAGGTAAAGTAACATGGAAGATTATTACAACAATACTCAATGGAAATTAAAGGTAAAAAATAGTAATATTAAAAAAGCAGGAAAAGGAGTATTTGCTAAAGAAGATATACCAAAAGAATCATTAATAGGATTATATGAAGGAGAAATTACTAAAGATAGTAATAAACTATCATTATACTCTTTTGAAATATCACCACGATATTTTATAGATGCTAAGGATTTTCCAAGATGTATTATTGCAATGATAAATGATGCTAGAAACTCGACATTTGAATATAATTGTGAATTTAGGATGGATGACCATAAAAATATCAAAAAAAGAAAGATATATTTATATACTATTAAGGATATAATTAAAGGAACTGAATTATTTGCTAATTATGGTGATGATTATTGGAAATATCTATAATAACTTTAAAAAACATCATTATGATAATATAAATTAGGGATATATGGTATTAAACTTTGATATCCTTCATTAGAAATACAAGTATTACATATATCTAAC
>Ga0049082_10000600_pt1 | contig 10611 bp, 10 predicted proteins | sample GreLakmeHU45MSRF_FD_66718 | JGI IMG/M metagenome (GOLD analysis project Ga0049082, IMG submission 66718) | Freshwater lentic microbial communities from great Laurentian Lakes, MI, USA - Great Lakes metaG HU45MSRF | ecosystem: Environmental > Aquatic > Freshwater > Lake | place: Great Lakes... | reverse complement strand
TACCAGCAACTTTATTTGTTGCTCTGTATAAACCAGTGTCGCCTTTACCACCATCATCAGCACGACCAGATTTAATATTTTTATTGATATATGATTTTAGAGTTTTTTGATCCAGTTCATGAATATGTTCTACTTCGTCTTTTGCTTCTTTGAAGTGAACTACATTACCTTGAACTTTACCTTTACCATGTTCCTTAGAAGCACGATTGGCCAAATCTTCACCAGACATTAAAGTAGTTCCTTTCGGATTAAGAGTGCTATACCCATGAACTATTGAACGCATTCTTACTTCAGCATGACCATTGGGATGAAAAGTTGCTTTACCATCATAGTCTTTTGCCATTTTACGAGCATTTTTATGATGCTCTGAAGATTTATCGTAACCTTCTTCTAATTCACGCTCATCTTTCACACCACCAGCCTTGAGCATGGCAATACGATCAAGATAACCTTTAATCCCAGGTTTAATATCTTTTGCTGCTTGTTTTAATTTCTCAGAAGCATTAGGAATGTGTTTCATGGTAGTCTGTGCTTGATGACTTTCATTCTGTTGCTTAGCATAGTAAGCTGCAAGTGCCATCTCTTTGCGTTTATCTTTAGACTTATCAGCAAACTTAGGATTATCGGAATGAACAAAGTCATGGATCCAATCACCAGCTGTAGCGTCCTTAGAAAGAACTTCGTTAATTTGATCATCTATATTCATATCTGTTTCTTCCCTGTGTACAGTTGCACCGTCAATCTTCTTGGCCACATTCTGAGCATGAGACTTGGAACCAAAACTCTTCCATTTTCTACCATTGATATGCACAGCGTGTGGGTGATCAGCTTGTTTTGGTTCTTTATCCCAACCTTCGTCATCTTCTCTCTCACGACGACCACCTAGACTTGGCGCATGTGGGCTTGCGAAACCATGAGCATAACCTTTATTACGACCATATCCATCTTCATCAATTTGAACTTCTTCTTTAACTTCGTTATCAAGAACAGACTTGGCACGATGTAAAGAACTATATGTATCAATGTGAGTAGTTTTCCCACCATGTTCTCTGTGAAGAGAGTAATCAGTAGGAGAGTCTTGCATGATGTGATACTTGGCACCATCAGCACCTTTTCTTGTATGCACTAACTTAGTAGCACCAGTAGTCTTTTCTTCCGTCATGTCTTTATCGTCTTTCTGTGCTGGCTCACCATGCATCTTAGAATTTTTAAAATTAATGCGGGCAGTACGAACTTTATTGTCATGCCACTCCCATTCCCCAGTAGTTGGATTCTGAGAATGCACTTTTTTAATCTTATATTGAGAAGCGTAAATATCTTCTAATAGTTTAGTGAATTTCATATTAACCTATATTTTTAGCACTAGCTCTTAACATCCAACCATGTTTATCATGGGTATCAATTCTACCTGCAATAAAATCAGCTATTCCTTGCTTATTCGCAGCAGTTGCCAAGGCGAACACTTTATTTAGGCTTTCAATCACTTTATCATTGTCTGCGATTAAAGTTGCAAGCTGATCTTTGATAAGATCTACACGATCAGTGTTCTCTTCAATAGTCTTAAAATTATGTAGTTCGCTAATGCTGATTGGAGTGTACTCACCTAACTTACGGATGTTTTCAGCAACTGGATCAATAGAACCATAGACGTCTTGATAGAGATCTGCGTAGAAGTCATGGTATTGACTAAAATTAATACCCTCTACATTCCAATGATAGGTATGGATTTTGAAGTACATGAAGGTAAGATTCGCTTGTAGAATCTTAAGTGCTGCAACTAATTCATTCATATATTTCCTATCAAACCGATACGCCAGAAGAACCACTCTGGGTAAATTTAGTATGGTGAAGTCTAGCTTTTTCTACCTGACGAACACGAGATGTTAGCTTCATGGCAATTCTGTTTAGAATTGGTCTGCGTGTTTCAATCACTTTCTCTATGCGTTCTTTCTCACCAACACTCAATGAAGAAGCTGGACGACCACGCATCATGCGTTGCTTCATTAACTTAATGGCAAGACGACGAGCACGTTTATTGATAGTACCTGTTGAAGAAGTTCTCTTTAGTGCAAGTTTAGCACTACGTTCTCTCTTAGATTTAGACTTAGCAAAACGAACACGTGCACGCATACGCTCTATACGAGAAAGGACTTCTAGAATAGCTTGTTCTGTTACTTCTGGAGTTTCATCCATTTCCTCGCCAGTCTCATCATCAACAACAGCCAACTCATCATCATCGTATGCTTCTAAAAAGTCGTCATCTGTAAGAGAACCAATCATCTTATCGATTTCTTCTTCGCTGTATTCTTTTTCTTCTTCTTCGTTAAAGAATGCGTCAAAGCCATGAGCATTGTGTGCACCTAATTGGTGGTCATCATCTCTCATCTTGACTTGAACTGCAGTTGGCTTGAACTCATCACCAGTTTTCTTTTCTTTTTTCTTGGCTTCTTCTAAGTCAACTTCTTCTTTAAAAGTCATAGCCTTTTCCTGATGGTCTTCTGACTTTTTAACATGAATATCTGACATACTATGACGACCTTTGTCAGAGTGCCACTGTGCTAGGTTGTCATGGTGATCAGCCATGTGCATGTGGTGGTCAAACATATCACCTTGTCTTTTTGCGATATCGGCAACACGCTTATCCGATTGAGCCTTTTCGTAAGCATCACTTTCCTTCAATTGATCATGCTTCTTTAGATCATTGTCAAATTGTTTGTTGGTTGCTTTATTAATACCTTTGAAACGCTTGTCGCCTTTAGCATAGTTACCAGCTTTATCTGCTGCAGATGCTTGCTCACCAGCAGCTTTCTTGTAACGACCAAGCAACTCATTGGATAATTCATCAATCATCTGAACTTCATCTTCAGAAAAACCTTCACCTAAGTGATAAGCAATTTTTTGTTTACGGTGTTGATCGTCTCGTGCTGCCAACGTGTGTCCAGTATGTTCAGCAGTCTTAGTTATATTCTTAAGAAACTCTTCCATCTCTGATGGTTCTTCAGCTTCTTTTTGTTCTTCAACCTGACCCTTGGCCATGGCATTTAATTTTTTAAAGTCTTTATAACGCATAACATCCTTAGCAATGTTGAATGTTGAATTTTTGTTAACAACTGGTGAATCAGTAGTTTCTTTAACTACAGTGACATCTTGAATCCACTTTGAAACAAGTTTACCAGATTCTTCTTTAAGCAATAAATGGTTTGAACCACGCTTAATGATTTCGTATTGTTGACCAGCGGACTCAACAAACTCACCAATCTTAAAGATCTCACCACGGAAATATTGTTCACGCAGTTCATCTTTAACTAATTTTATTTCTTCCTTGACCATGTCAAGTCCAAGACCCTGACGCATGTCATTCATTAGTCTACGGCTATCAATCTCTCTTAGTGCAGGAGGTAGTGATACTTTAAACTTAACATAGTCGCCTTTCTTGGCTGACTCACGTAGTTTGTTTTCGTCTGGATCTTTATCTCCAGCTGCAACTACTTCAATAGTTTCAAAGAAGAACTCTGTACCATTCTTCTTGTTAAGGATCTTTTCGTAATCTTCTTTGCAGTCTGCAGAAGAAACCATTACGATGTTCTTGTATTTTTTATTTAATGTTTTGACTGCTTCAATGAAAGTGGAAGCATCAGTAGTTTGAATGTTCGTGTTTGGGAACATTAGGTTCATGTAGTGAACCTTTTTGTCTACTGGAAGAAGTTCTTCTTTTAGGTCTTTTGAAGCGTAAATAACGTAGTCGGCTCGTTGTTGCTCGGCTAGTCGTTTTACCACTTTTACTTGAAGTTCATGCAATGCTGTCGGTGGCTGAAAGCGACCAAAGGCAAAGACGACTTTGTTTGACGGTAATTCTTTTAGTAATTGTCGGTAGTTCTTCATGTGACCCATCTATAAAATTAAAATTCAACCTATTATTTAGTAATTTTAATCCTTGTGTCCCATGGAACTACGTAGGTCTTTGTAGAGAGCATCTTTATGTTCTGGCTTCATCTTGCTTGGTAGATTCTTGTGGAATTCTTTCTTGTTACCTTCTGAAGCATGCTGACGCATCTTTGTACCAGAGATACCACTAGTACCTTCTGCATCTGGATCACGATCACCAGAAGAATGCACAGTGATAGACTTAAACTTATAGTGACCATGTGCAGATTTAACACCATTATACTTGTGGAGTAAATCATGGGTAGATTGCTGACGATCTGAACCAGCAATTACATGCAGATGTTGAACTCCACTAGCATGTAATTTCGCCGCAGCATGTAAAGGTGTTTCTCCTTTGGCAGCTGCAGAAACATTAGTTCCAGGAAATGCATTCTTAGCATGCTCGACTTTCTTTTCTGGAGACAGTGGATTCTTCTTGGCGTCATGGGAACCAGATAGAACTAGATGATGTTCTGCACCATGTTCTTTGGCTACGGCATGCATCGTTTTAACAACTTCTTCATGACCAGCTGTTGGGGGATTCATGCGACCAAACGCAAGCACACCATGCTTTTCTGCGGTAGCTTCTTTAAGGAAAGATTTGAAATTTAACATTAGCAATTCCACTTTCTAAGTGCAAGTGCTTTACGACTTGGTTCGCCATTTGGTTTCTTCATTGGACCTTCCATGCCACCCATACGTGCACAGAAAGACTTACGACGATTAGCTGCTTTACTGTCAGGTGCTAGCTTTGATGGTGGAGTAGTGACTGGTGCTTGTAGATTAGCACCTTTAGAATTGTATGCGTCACGACCCTTTTGTGTCAAACCACCAGTAGATGACTTATGTCCTTTGGCGTCAACTGCATATTCTAACAACTCTACATCATCAATTGTTTCAAACTTTTCCCATATCATTTCTGGATCTAAGTTATTGTGTGCCGCAATTGCCATTACCATTTGTTCAATCAAATCAAATTGTGATTCAACTTCTTCATTCTGAGATGCTTTTAACGCTGCAGCAGTTGGAGCACCTTCACTTCCTGGCTTGCGCATTTTTTCACCAGAACCCTTTTTGATTCTTTCTCGTTTAGCATGGATGTTATCCCACAATCCACGTGTACTTTCTTTAATGCAAGAACCAGATTCGCATGGCTTAGTTCCTGGAACTCTTTTGTATCCAGTCCAGCAGGTGCAGCCAGTTTTTTTAGATTGTTCTATTAATTCTTTAAACGAAAACATTACTTATCTCCAAACTTTTTAGTTTTTAATAGGTTAGCCTTGGCAAACTCGGCACGATTAACCAACTTGCTTGGTTCTTCTTTACCTTCATGCTTTGTGTTTACAACAAAACCTTCTGGCTTAGACTTCTTACCAGCTATGTGGTGATCATAACCACCTTCATGAGTCTCAAGAGATTTAACCAAGTGGTTCTTAGCCTGAGCCAAGTGGTGGTGAAGAGCCAGTAGATTACCGTAGTGTGATTTATTCTTTTCCACATGAGCAACCTGAGCAGCACCTTCAGATGTTTTCTCTGCCTTGGACTTCTCAGTCTTTACTTTTTCTGCTGCTTTAGCATGATGGTCAGTAAGATGTTGTTGGAATCCCTTTACGTTTGGGACTTCGTCATGACGAACTGTTTTGTTAATGTAAGTAGCGAGGTGGCCAGAATCACCAGAGTGTTTTGGATGCACAGCATTATACATTGCATGTCCATGAGTGTCATGGATTTCTTTTGCAGCTTTCATGTGCTTTTGAAAGGCATGTTCATTCTCATCGCTATGAGTTACTTTGCTGGTATCATGTTCTGCACCATGCATGTGAACATCTGGATGATCTTTGAATGACTTAAGATCTGGATGAGGACTTACCTGCATAGATCCAATATCATTACCATGATATTGTTGGTGAACAACTACACCAACTTTAGATCTTTTAATTTTATCTGCTTCTTTACCATGAGCAGTATAAGTGATAGTGTTTGGTGTAAAGGAAACCTTACTTGCTTCAGTTAGAAAACCTTCTGTAAGATGATGGTCTTCTTTGGTATGCATTAGATCGCCTTGGTAAACACCTTTCTTTGGTGTAACCTTTGGTAGATGTTTCAATGCAGTTTTAAGTTTGGAAGCAAGACCTGGAGCATGCCCATGGTTCCTATCGATGTCAGCTTCAGTGTGGTTGATCTTTGGATCTTTGTTGAAGGCAGATTTAGTGGCAACGAAAAACTTACCAGTCTTTGGATGATGTCCGAAAACGATAGAAGGTGCACCATCATACTTCATGGTTAGATTGCTTGACTTGCTACCAGACTTCATGTGAGCATGGGCTTGCATTAGTGCAGCATGAGCATGTTCAAACCCAGCATGACCATGCATCAATGGACGATCTTCTGGATGAGTAATATGCTTTAGCTGTTTACCTTCTTCAGCTTCTTCTTTTAAAAATTCTGCAAAGTTTTTCATGTTTCTTCCTATTATAGATCCATCTTGAATCCGATTTTATTACCACCTGGATTACCAGCATTACTGTGGTATTCAAAACTAAATTCACTAGCCTTAAAACCTTTTAATTTATAATTCATTGTTGTAGCATTTTTTCTTAGATTAATATACAACTGCTCAACATTTAAAGATTTACAAATTTGTGTTAGAAAATTTTTATAAGATTTATTCACATTCACTTCATCAACTAAATTATATGCCATTGGTGATAGTATAATACCGCATCTTCTGGCACCAGTTTCATTTAAAATTTTCTGAATTGTATCTAACTTAGCACTTTTATTGATTTTAGAATACAATTTAGTTGTTAGAATATTATTGAGTGCTGTGGCATCTTTATAACTACTAAGCCATTTTTCAATATCATCTGATGTATAATTGCTTGGTTTCCCAATTAAAGTGCCTACTGCGGCATAACCTGTAGAACCAAAATGTTGACTTGCTTTAATAATTGATTCAAGACCATTATTATTTACAATCTCACTAATGAATGTTTTAACTGCAGCATCATTACCAGAGAAAGATTTATCTTTGATTGAATCCCATATTGGATTTAGTGCTGGTGCCGCACCTGCTTCTGCTTTTGCAGAAACACTTAGTTTAACTTTATTTGGATAACCAACATAATAATCAACTAATGGTTCATTACTTTTTGCTGGGAATTCTACAAATGATAATTTTGGATCGTAGTTATTGATGAACCACCATGCGCCAGAAAGTTCTCCGAAATCTTTACCAATAACAGCTACATCTTTATCAGATATGTATTTGATAGATTCGTTTAACATTGCTAGATCTTTCTTATCGCTTTTTGCGAGAAGATCTTTTAAAACTTGTTTGATTGGGAGTTGAACAGTTTTACAGGCATCAATTGCTGCATTAACTGTTGCTAGATACTGGGACTTCTCGATAGTTTTACCACCAAGACCCAGACCATCTGGAGTTAATGCTTTGTTGGGGATAGTTCTATCATTCCCAGGATTGACTGTAGATTTACTTCCTGGCTTTTGTATATCATCGAATTTGACACGACATTTCCAAACTTTAGTACCATGTTTAAATTCAATTGGTACTTTCGTTTCGTAAATTTTTGTTGCTTTAACAGTAATTGGTGTATGTGCAGGAACGATCCCCAAGACAGAGGATATATTTGTTACATCATATGCGGTAGTTTCTTTTTTTATGGTTGTAGCGATGTCGCCCTTGCCATAAAAATGCTTTTCCCATGCTGCTTTGCCAGTAGTTGCCATTCGTTATCCATCAATAAAGTTGTTACTATATTATTTAGGATACTTTTGCTCTGATATACTTGCGATCCCACTTAGCGATCTGTTGAACGATCTTTTGGGGAGATACGTTGTTCCTAAAATCGTAGTTGAACGTCTTCAGGAAGTAGTGTAGGGTTTTTGAATCACGATGTTTCTTACAGCGATTTAGTAAGTCATCGATAGGCACGTTTGGACGATAAGTTTTGAAGTCCAAATATACGCAGTGAGCGTATGCCTGTATCTCATCGAACTCGGAAAGATAAGCACGTTCAGCATCTTTCTTTTCGATTCCGATTTTCTTGTAGGGAACAACGTAGTTGCTCCAACCATCATCTCTTCTATGGAATTGCATGAAGTGAACTAACTCATGCATTAGGGTTTGGATTAGACGATACTTAAAAGCATCCCAGGATTTATCCGTAAAGGGAAATCCATCGAAATATGTAGTATGAATCATCAATACGCATTGACGCTTCTCTGGGTCATACTCACCACCTACAGCTACGTAGGTATCATACAACTTTGAGTTGGATTTTTCAACATTCCATTGTATTTTGCAACGCCATTTCCTGACGTAATTAACCAATGCCTTACTATTATTTCTGCAGGTGTCAAGATCCTTCCAGACTTTTGCAGGAACAAGTTTAGCTCTGAATGGTCGCTCATAGAAGTTAAGCAGTTCCATCCAGTCCGAATTGTAGGTTTCTAGGAATCTCATTGTACCCTAGAAAGCAATTGCTATTTGGCTAAGTGACCCTCCAAAAACGCAAGAACTTTCGCTTGCTCCTCTAAGTTAGTGTTTGCAAACTCAGTAATATAGGACATCAATTCAAAATTAGATAGTATATTGTTATATTTAGTTGCCCGACCTTTTAGAAATATCTCGGACTGGTCGGAACCACGATCCTGATACCGTTGCTTTAGGGTATCATCGGGAACCTTTAGATAGACAACCTGAAGATCAACATTTGGTAGACCCATCACAAACTCTAAGAAAGACTGATTGAAGATTCTATCACCTTCAAATAGGATGTTATGTTTTGTGTCTTTAACAAATTCCTGAGCAACTGGTTGAACAGCCATACTTAAACGATCAGTTCCAGCGAATGTTTCACCATCCTCATACTTACCTAGGATATAGGTATCTATTTCTTCACAATACAGAGCATTGAGTAACTTCTTTGGCTCACACTTTTGCCAATCATAATTATCAATAAACTTACGGAACAGAGTTGTCTTACCAGTTCCTGGTTGGCCACCGACAGCAATAACCTTACGCATTTTGTGCATCCTTTATAAGTTGTTCAAGTTCATCTTTTGTAAATACCCAGACTCTTCCTCGGAATGATGTAACATCCATGTTTGGATCTTTGATCTTAGTAAAGGACATCTTCTGTACGATCTTTTCAGCAGCTGTCTTAGTTAAATTGGATTTGATGTGATCAGCAAAATTAACATCAGCATCTTTTAATTTCATTAACTCATGCTCTTGAAGTTTATGTTCAACCACTATCTGATTCATCTCATAGGTGTCAAGCAGATAATCTAAAGATGCCTTTGGCATTTGCATCGCACTAATTGTTCCTGTTCCTCCACTGGTTGTAAATATTGGTGATATTGCGTTAATAGTTCCGAATGTGCTAGCACTACCACTACCACCTCCACCAGTTATGGTAATTGTATCACCAGCTGTAATTTTCCCTGCAGATATCTTGGTCATGCGAATGCCTCCAGTCCAATGCTAATCTCTTGTTCATCATCAAACATCCAATCAAGTCGATCGATGTTCCCACTATTTACAAATGCCTTAAACTTTTCTTTGTTGATACCAAGTTTGTTATCCAACCTTAGATCAATGGTCTCATTGCGTGAATCCCAAAGAACTTGCCACTCAATACCATACCAACCATCTTTCTCACACTGCATAATTTCTTCTGCTTGTCTGTCAAGATAGTAACCAAGGTATCGCCCATGATGTTCACGAAAGATTTTCTTGAAGGAACACAGACAAGTTTCCATGGTGAAGTAATCTATCTGATTGGCAAGTTTAGGAAACCTTTCTCTCATCTCAACAATAATGCTGTAGCTATGTGATTCAAGATTACCATATTCCGCTCTAGTGAGTTTTCTATCAATATCGTCAGCTTTGCCGAGGGCAAGAAGTAATCCATTACGATGAGAACGGGAACCATCATAATCGTCCAGCATGAGAGAAGTAGGCTCAATAGGAACACCAGCAGTATGCTTGAGGTGCTGTAGATAAAACCAAGTGGAATATCTACCAAATTTATGAAGACTGTTTTTAAGTACAGTCCACAACGCATCAAAGTTTGCTTCCTTGTCGATGCCATAGTAGGTTTCAAGTTTTTCACGTTGAGTTCCAATTCCTATAAATTCTTGATAGGAAGCAAACATAGCAGGTAGATTTCCTTTGTTCCACTTCGTATCAGTTTGATACCTTAGCCTTTTATAATTTGCTGTGTTCCACTGAGTTATTCGTTCAACAGTTGCTAACTCAAAATCAGGAAACTCGTTCATCAATACCCAAGCAGTTGGCAGATGATATGTATTTCCATAAAGCCAGCAAAGCCATAGACGTTGTTCGTCATTGTGCTCATAGCGTTTGTTGAGATAGTTCGTAGCCCATACTGCTGGGTCACAATCATCGTACTGAAGTGACCATGCGTACCAGCGAATGAATGATTCTCTTGGGTTGTTCCTATGATCCATAATTTATTATACTATGAAAAGACTTGCAGGTCAAGATTTTGTTTGGTTGCAATATCAAAGATCTCAACGCACCCACCCTTACCTTTCTTGTGAATTGCATTGTTGATCATTGAGTCATGGTAGTCATAGTCGCCTTCTGCAAAGGTATTGCCATCAATGCGAAAGATCGATAGCTGACAACCACTCTTT
>Ga0049082_10000596_pt1 | contig 10637 bp, 12 predicted proteins | sample GreLakmeHU45MSRF_FD_66718 | JGI IMG/M metagenome (GOLD analysis project Ga0049082, IMG submission 66718) | Freshwater lentic microbial communities from great Laurentian Lakes, MI, USA - Great Lakes metaG HU45MSRF | ecosystem: Environmental > Aquatic > Freshwater > Lake | place: Great Lakes... | reverse complement strand
AACCATATTTTTTTACTAACGCATCTAATAAAACTATTTGTATAACCGTATAGGTACCTATTGCACCTAACGGGTTTTTTAAAGAATTTAAATCTATAGCTGTACCCGAGGCATGGTTGCTTAATTCTTTACTACCCCTAATGTTTCTATAAGCATATCCCCAACATTGGCCCGGAATGAGCGGATCAATATGCTCGTGATATTGCTCGGTAAACGCTTTCAATAATGGTAATGCGGCTTCCGCGCAACGCAATTTAACCCCGCCCACTACAAAACTTTTTATTTGAATTTCACTAGAAACGGTACTAGCTGGCCACCCGTTTTGGCTAGTTATCATATTGACACCCAACCGCCATAACTTGCGTTTGGATTATTCGCCAACCACTCTTTATTAAGTCGGTGTTGTTCAACCCAGTCAATATCGCTGGTTTGTTTAGTTTCCAACAATGGCCGCCACTTCTTCTTCAGTTAATCCCAACGCCGCAAGTTTTGCCTGTGCTGATTGTTTAGCGGCTAGTGCTGATTTTTCTTTTTCTTTATTTGTTATTAACAGATTTTGATTATTTGTGTATTCTTCTAATTCTTTTTTGTTCATCTCTCTATCTGTTATTTCATCATTTTCGATGTTATGTATTCTTACCATTAAATTTTCCATTAGTTTACTCCGTAGATTTTGACTGTGCCACTATCCCAGTTGCCAGTTCCCGATTTGATATTGATTTCTGATATTGCCGAAGTTCCGTTGTACGCTGTCCAGTTGTAAGTCTGAGCAAATTCTAAACTTTCGCCTGTATGGACTGACCATACTTGGTAAATCTTGTAATTAGTTGAAGTGTAATTAGGAATGGTTACATAAGAAAACCCGTAAGAGGTAGTTGCATCTAAGCCATAACCAGTTAGAAAAGAGGTTTGGTCTACGAAATCGGCGCTTGTACTAGGCGCACGGTTTCGCATCATATATTCTAAATAGTTGGTTAATGTAGTATCGTTATTAAAAAACATACTCATTGAGGAGTCTACTGTGCTACTAAAGTTTTCAATGTATAAAGTTAATGCTTTGTAACTTTGACTTATGCCAGTAATGCTAATTGTCTGGGCACCTGTTAAATTGGTTGTGCTTAATAAAGTCATTCCACCGCCCGCAGATGGCGTTGCCCAAGAAGGAATCCCTGAAGCCACAGTCAAAATCTGAGCAGATGAGCCAATACCAAGTCGAGATAATGCGCCCGAACCTGTTCCGTAAACCAAATCGCCGTTAGTTGTTAGTGTGCTAATGGTTGGCGTTGTAAGTGCTGGCGAGGTTAAAGTTTTATTTGTTAGCGTTTGCGTACCAGTTAAAGTAGCTACCGTGGAATCGATGGCAAGTGATACTGTGCCAGAAGTGCCGCCACCAGTTAATCCAGTTCCAGCGGTAACGCCTGTTATATCGCCGGGGTTTACACCGTTCCAGATCGATACGCCCGTACTTGTAAAATATAAAGTGCCGCTATCGTATTGGGCTAATGCAAGTGAACCCCCGGTAGATACCGTAGCGGTGCCGGCGGTTATCGTGCAGACACCTGCCCCAATGTTTGTAATTATTAAAGTATCACCGGCGGTAAAGAGTGAAGTATTAACGGTAATGGTGGTGGCACTTGCATTACTCATAGTTATACGAGTTCCCGCATCGCTCGCTACTAAGGTATAACTCGCCACTTTTGCGCTAACGGTTTGGTTATAATCGTTAGCTTGTAGCTGAGTCATTTGGGCCGAGGTCAAAACCTGCCCAGTCGTATAGGTCTGTTTACTCATTTTTTTGCTCCCTTAATAGCTGAGTATGCTTTGAGCATCATCAAGCTCCGAATAGTCTAATTGAAAAGCATCGATTACGGGTTCCATTGTGACAAAATTTACTATCCAAGAATTAACCGTAATGTCCATAGAAACGCCAAAAATCTGTACGGTTTTAGTTATAGAAGTGTTACCGGGCTGATCGGCTTGGATAGTTACCGGGTCAAAAAAATCTAGGTCTAAAGCGGCAATAATGCCGGTATTATAGTTTTCGGTATACAAATTTAAAGTTAATTGGTCCACCCTTATAGAAGTAGCGGCCCGGGAGGCTACATAAGATTGAGCGTAATTTAAAGCCGTTGCGGTATCTTGCATAAGTAACCCGGTGGCGGTGTAGGTATGTAAAAAGTAAAGGTCTATAGAATCTTGATTTAAAGCGGTTTGAAGTGCCAACCCGGTAGCCGTTACATTAGCTTGGTTATAAACTAAAATGTCCGAAAGGTTAAATTTTACATCTTGATAAGTAATACCGCTTCCATCGGAGGCAAAAACCGTAGCGGGATTATTAACACTTGTGCTAGTTACTTGCCTATCTTGAAAAACTATAGAACCATTAGCCCCGGTATATAGAGCGCCATATTCGGTAGTTTCAACGGTTGCCATCGCTGATAAAGCCGTACGCGAGGTACCCGGGTCCATTTGTACAGTAGTTAAACCCGCATCAATATCCCTCATAGAAGTAGGCCAAGAGATAGCATCTAAAATTTGATTTATTCTCGTACCAGATAAATCACCGGCGGCGGCTCCTGCAATACTAGTAACCGTTGCAAGGTTAAATAATCTAAAAGCATCTACGGCGGTTATAGTCGTATAAGTTAAATTATCGCTTGCGTTAGTCGGTGTAGTAGTTTGATAACCGGTAATGTAACCGGCGAATAAATCATAGGTAATAGAACTATAGGTAGCCGTAATAGTTAATTTACGCATTGGAGAGAGTAAAGAATAATAAGGCCCCAAAACATTTTGGGGGTTAAAGTTTCCTAAAGTGTCGAGAATTCTCAAAGATAATTGGCCGGTTTGAAATTGATCGGCGGTAATGTTTCTACCTCTTGTGTAACTTATTTTATCTATAACATCGCTAACATCTACGATAACGGAAACCGCATCGGCTAAAATGTTTACATCTAATTGGCCGGAATCTAATAAAAGAGCCTGTGCAAAACTAGGACCGGTGCTAAAATTTATTGTTGCGGTTAAAACGGGTAAGGTCATTCGGTACTCGATGAACCGGCTATAGAAACGCCATCTCTTGCATTAGCTTGGTTAGCTCGTTGCACCGCGTATTGAAATCCATAATCGTTTAAATCTCCATATATTTGTAATTCAATAGGGGTATTAGCTATATTTTCGGCCATGGCCGCAAGGGTCAGCCGTGTTTGCTCCGCCCAATAATCTACTAAATCTATAACTTCATTTACCGGGTCGGTTGCTTTAATAGAAAATGAACTACCGCCACCGGTGCCACCACTATTACCGCTAATCCCACCGCCGCTATTTTCGCTACCACTCCCACCGCCCACCGGTATATTTTGCGGGGTGTTTGTCATTATTCCCCCGGGTACAAATATACCGGCGGCACCATGTCGCTCACCCTCGTTTTGTGCTTTTATTGCGTCTAATAATGCTTGTGAAAAATTGTTAGTATTAATTTTTAAATCATCAAACGCGGTAGTTAATGGGTCTATTGCTTTTATTAAATTAGTAGATTTTATATTCAAATCATCAAACGCTTTAGCGGTTAGATCGGTGCGCTCCTGCATCCGTTTTTCTGCCGCCTCTTTAGCGGCGGCCAATTCTGCCATACGCTTTAAATCCTCGGCGGCCGCTCTTGCGTTACCATCTAATAAATCTAATTGCCCTTTTAATTGTAACCTTGTAGCTTCATCGGTTGCTTGACTCATCGCGTAAGTTAAAGATATGCGTTCGGTATCGAGTTTTTTCTTTAAATCATCTAATGCTTTAAGGTCTGCAGTAGCTTTTAATTTATCTAATATAGCTTTATTTTCTAATGCTCGTAATCTAGCGGCCTCTTGTAAGCGTTTCAATTCTATGGCTCTAGCTAATTTATCTTGTGCAATTAAGCCGGCAGGGTTTAAAACAGAAGCCCCCGCCGCTTTATTGGCCGTAGATTTTGCCCCCGCCGCTTCAAAATTACGGACCATTGGCCCTAAATATGCACCGGCTACCGGTATTAATTCCACCAAATCGGACAATGCGGCCCCGCCACCGGTGCCGCTTCCACCTATAGCCCAACCGTATTTATCTAAAAATAATGCAAGCCCTACTGTAAAATCTGCCGTGCTTTTTGCTAATGATTCCATTTGAGTAGTTAGCGTTTTAATCCCATCGCTATCACCTAAAATAGTTATTGCATCTACTAGGCCTTTACCTATAGTTTCTTTAGCATCGGCGGCCGCCGCTTCTAAAATAAGTAATTGACCAGCATAACTTTTAGCCGCCGTAGATGCTTGGCCACCAAATAAGCGAGTCAATTCTTGGTTTATTTTGTTTAAATCTTTAGAAGCTAAAACGGCTTTATCTATTCCGGGTGTAAGTTTTCCAAGGGCGGCGGTGTTGCCCGCGTAGGCTTTTGCGATTGCTTGAGTTACTGTTTCTAAATCTTTAGAAGTTCCGGCCGCAACATCTAAAGCTATTGTTAAACCTTGCGTAGACTTGCTTACATCACCCGTAGCGGTTAAAAGGGTTTGAAAAGCCGGCCTCAAAAAATCATCGAGAACACCCGTTTGTTTTTGTAATGCCGCTATTGTTTTTTCTACGCCCATAGTCTGCATAGCGTTGCCGGTATTTTTTAAAGTTTGCGCTAAAGATTTGGCCGCTTTATCATCGGCTACAAATGCTTTCACCGAGGATTTACCAAAAGCAATTATGGCCTGAGTGCTAAAAGCCAAACCAATGGCGGCACCAAATTTTTTAACGCCGCTAGTAAATTTATCTATATCTTTACGGCCTTTGTTTAATCCTTTTGCATCAAACCGGGTAAAAAAATCTATACCTACGCCCTTAAATGCCATTATTTACTCCCGACCGTAGGGATAGCATCCAGCCGAGCTTGCGTTAATTTCATAACTCTTTCCGTACTAGCTAGAACATTTTTACGGAACTTGCCTTGGTCCTTCTCTACGGCTCTATGAATTAAACGGCCATCTTTTCTACCTTTAATGGTTCGGTAATTATCTCTTTCGTCTAACACTTTAATAAATTGTTTGCCGGCACCCTTCCAATTAGAGTGAGAAACCTTGCGGTTGCCCGGGTCGCCTTTTGGTCCGATCCACGGCAAACCCTGAGAGCCTGATATGCGCCCCGCCCATTCGTATATTGCACCCGCCGGTGATTGATTTTGCAACCGATATAAAGACCTAAACCCGTTTGTATTTGTTTTACTTTCACCGCTTTTATAATTGATTCCACCAATAACCTCGGATAAATTCCATAGTGGAAAACGCCTATTATTAAAAGTGCGAAGTGGATTAGCACCCTCGTTACCTCTCCACCGGCTCGGCACATTATCGTTATTAGTGTAACTTTTAGCATCGTTTACCATTACTTTTAATGCGTTTCTTGTTTCTTTATCTAATTCTTTTTTTAAATCCGGTGCAAACTTGGCAAGAGCGCGGCGCATTTCAACGAGTCCGTTTATTTCTACGCCCATTTTCTACCTCTCTTGCTTGGTCGCTTATAACTTGCAACATGGCCGCTAACATTCTGGCATCCATGTTTATAAACTCGTTAGGCGGTATCCCCGTTTTAATTGATAGACAAGCTACCAAATAAGTAAAAGAATCACGCCCTATCGTTTTGGGTCTGTATCCTCGATAACTTCCACCGCTATTAAGGTTTCTAGAAACGCATCGCCCCACGGGTCTACTACTTCTAAACGGCGTAAACATTCCCAAGAAAGCCAGTAAAGGTCCGAACTCATCTCATCATCGCGAAATTTTTTGTGAATTCCGCAATTATATTTTTTCTCAAAAGCCATCTCAATAACGGGAGTTATTTTACAAATTATTTCTCCCGAGGCCCTAGTTATTTTTAATGATGCCATGAGTGTGTTTCTACCAAGTACCCGAGGTAGTTTGCACTATTGAGGTTATAGCGTTCCAAGTAATCTGAGAAGTGGCATAGTCGCCGATATTTCCTGAACCTATCGGGGTGAGCGTGTTGATCAACACGGTTAAGGTATATAACGGATTAGTAGCACTAATAACGGACACATAATCGTTAATTACTTTAACTTCTAAGCCGGTACCATAACCGCTTTGTAGTGCGGCACAAACATTACTAGCCGCCCAGTCATTAATAAAATTTACAGTAAGCGAGCCTATTTCTAAACCCTTACTATATTGCCTTGAAGTTGCTCCAAATCGAGTAGTTTCGATTTCCTCGAACACTTGATTTAAAACGGCCGATGAACAATTAGCCGAAATGTCGGTGGGAGCGGCGGTAAATTTAACTCCAACCTTATTGAGTAACAATATTGCCATTCTTTATGCCTCATCTTTCTTAGTTGGTGTTGGTGTTGGTGCTGTTGGTGTAGTGCCTTGTTTAGTAGATAAACCTTCCGCTTCTAATGCGGCTTTATCTTTTTCGGATAGTTCACTCATTTTAACTCCAGCTCGTTAGGGTGCTTATAGAAAAATCCGATACCAAAATGGCTCCGGAAGGTGCATCTAATATGCTTGGAGCCGAGGCACCATTTATATTAAATACTAAAGTAGAATTAGCTAATTTATTAAACACGGCTACTATTGTATCCTCAATGCCCGCAAGATTACCGGCATTGTCTAAAAACGGCACGGTCATAATAATTTTTAAATTGGCCATACATAATAAACTATTATTTGAATTATTAGACGGCACTAAATAAGGGTCGCTAGTAGAAACCACTACAGAGTTTGCTAATAAAATTGATGGTGGATAACTAAAAGTGGACCAAATTCCTGGGTTAGCTAATATAGTTGCGATAGAAGTTCTTAATGTAGTTAATGCCGTGGCCATTTTTAACCGACCATAGTTCCACTATTTAAATACGGGGCTAATAATCCCCGGATTGATGCCATGAGTGTGTTTGACATTCTGAAATTTGAGGCGCTGTAGCCGTCTACACTCATGCCGCCATTTTGTGTACTTGATCTAGATTGCCAAATGTTTGTAGCTAAAATTAAACTCGCACTTCTAATGCTAGCGACGGCCGCGTAACCGGCCGTTTTGGTATCCACGCCTAGCATTAAGCCGTAAGGTTTAATTAAGTGCCAGTAATCATCGTTTGCGGTTATAGCGCATTGTATAAAAGAATAACCGCGTGGAAAATTGGTAAATGGAAAATTAAAATAATTTGAAATAGTAACCGCGCTTCCGGTAGTCCAAGGGATAGTACCGGTGATAGTGCGAGAACCGTTATATGTTGAACCCGCTCCGGTTATCGTTACCACTTGATTATAAGAAAATAACCCCGGGTTCGCTATGGCTATTGTTGCAACATTTGACGATAAAGAAACGCCAACAATAGGTGCAGAATCAAAATCTAAAAAAGAATTTATTAAATCTTGCGCCGTTTGACAACACTCCTCAACGCTCGCGCTTGAGTAAAGGGAGCCTATTCCCATTGAACTTCGCAATTCGGCTTCGGTTGTATATGTTGCCGGCACTTTTTTAACTCCTTAAAATAAGACTTGCAGGGTCAGGGCCTCCTAAACCCTGCAAGTGGCTTAGTTTTTGTTAGGTGAGGTCAAAAATTCTAACTCCGGCGGCTTGTTTTACAAGCGGGCAGGCATAAGAATAAATGGCCATGTTTACGCTCATTGAGGACATAACATTTACTGAAAAATAAGTAGATGGTGAGGAGTAAAATGTCGCGGCTTCTGGTGCAATAATAAATGCAGAGTTATCGGCAACAGTAGTAGCGGTAAAGTTTGGGCTAACATAAAGCGAAAGACCCAAAACATTACCTTGGATTGAGGATACCGATGCTACACCGTTAGCGTTCATAGGTTGAGCAGCATTATATATAACTCGTCCGGTGCTATCTGTCGCTCCAAGAATTAATCCCCATTGTGCGCCATTAGCTAAATAGTTACGGGCAAAATATGAAGTGCCGGTATAAACGATAGGTGCTTGTGTCGATACAAAAGAAATAATACCGGCCGAAGTTGCGGCGCTTGTTACAGTAGATGTAGTGCCGCCGGCGATTAAGGCCGCGAGCATTAACTTATCTTGTGCCATTAGCATCGCGCGTTCCATTTGTTGCGTTAATTCATCGTAAAACGCTGGATTTTCGCTAGACCTATCTAAAAGCTCCACCGTTACCGTTTGCGCGCCGGCCGACTTGGTTACGGTTCCGGTCAAATAGGCCGTTACCATTCCGGTTTCGCCCGGTGTGCCTGATTCTGCCACCGTTGCCACTACGGGCGCGGTAGTCAGCTTAGGAATTGAAAAGGTCATGCCCTGCGTTGGGAGAACCCCGCGAGTACAAGCATCAATAGATGGAGTAGCAAAATTATTATTACTAATAAATTCGTTCATATAAATCACGGGATTAAATGCGGGGTTTGTAGTTCCGATCGAATCGGCGGCCGCTCTAACTACCATTGGGTCCTCACTTGCTTTAACCCATAGAGCGGAAGTTTCATTACCTAACGCCGCTTTAATGCGGTGTTCGGTATAGCGACCAATGGAAGTAATGCCGTGCCTAACCGTTTGGGAATTAAGGGGATTATATGTACTAGCTGTAATTGGTCGCGAGGCTTCGACCACGGGAGCGGTTTCTACCTCGGGTGTTGCGACTACGAGAGTATCACTCACGATAGCCTCACTTTCTTTAGTTGGTTGGTTTGGTGTTTCTACCGTTTCGCTAACGCTTGCGGCAATTCTTTTGATTTGAGCATTTTCAAACGCCGGGGTTTCTACTAATGACACTTCCATTAATTTAGCGGCTTTAACTAAAAGGTAACCATCTCTAGGTTCTGATTTTTGTACTTCCACGCCCACACTTAAACCCCCGTACAATAATTCCGATGCCATCAATAATGCGTCGGTGCCGGCGGTAGAAGCACTAATTTTAAAGGTGCCGTAAATGTTATCGTCGGTAGTAACTAAAGATTGAGCGCGGCCAAGGATTGCATTTGGTTGGTGTTGAAGTAATAATTTTATTTTAGCCGACTCATCTACGCTAACCGAGCCTTTTTCAAACATTACCGGCCCGGCACTTGTAGCCCCGATCTGTTGCCAAGGAAGTACCACACCGGCAATTATTCGCCGTTCGGTGTCTGCCGCCTCGACTACGCTAGAGAATGTTAGTTTCATATCCATCTCCTAAACCCATTGGTGTTAATTGCTCCATCGCTTGCGCTTGTTCTACTGAAATTAAATTTAAATTTATCATTTTTTCAATAACATTTAAACGAGTAAGTGCATCACTTCTTAAAAATGTTTCATCGACCGCCATTTTTACGCAATTACCTCGGGGTGTTAAATCATCCATTGATAACCTAGATTCCACGCAAGAAATAAAAGGTTGCAAACTTAGAGCTACTAAATCGCGCCGGCCATCTATGATATTTTGGTAAGTCATTGAATTACCTTGTACTTCTGCACTTAAATAAAATGCCGGGATATTACATAATCTTGCAACCTGCAACGCGCTATTTTGGATTCCTTCTACATATAACATTTCTTTAGGAGAAAAATTAGTAGGCGTAAAACTTAAAGTAGAAGTTAAAAAAGCCGTCGATCTAGAATTACGCGCGCTTTTCCAAGCCGCTAATAAACCTTGTACCTGACCTTCTGGCAAGTCAGCTCCCGAATTTGAAATATACCCCGACGGCATGGGTGTACTTGCGGCCACGGATGCCGCTTTTTCTAAATCGAGAGCCGCTTGCAAGGTGCGCGCGCCGGTAGATAAAATTCCTTGCGTTAATCCTTGGAATGTAATTAAACTACCGACACCACTCATCGGTAATTTTTTTCCGTTCAATGTATAATATAAAACTTCATGGCCGGTAGCATCTAAAGTTGGTGAAACTCTTGTATTTTGCACCCATTCAAATCGTGAAGGTCTGCCGGTCGATGCTTCTACTTCGGTTACAAACCAATAAGCGCAACCGTAAAATAATAATGAGTCAATAGTCCAAGCTATAGTAACCGCGCGCGGTTGCCTTATATCCGGTTGGTTTAACCACACGGGTGCATCTAATTCCGCTCCGGTTTTTTCATTATACAATTCGAGAGGGAGCGCGGCCAAAACTCCCGATAATAAATTACGGCATCTAGTTACACTTGGTATCTGCATAGCACTAACGCGGTCAATACCGCCGCCATAATTTAAACCGGTAGTGTTCCAATAATTATTAGTGAAAGGTAAATCCATTACCGCCGGTGCGTATTGCGCTTCTAATTTTGCCGGCGCTTCATCTACTAACCGCAAACGCGACAATAACCCCATAGTGGGATAATAGCCCTATACCACTCAATAGCGACATAATGTTTAAAACAGACAAATAGGCGTGTCTACACCGCCAAAATTGCAGGTATTGAAACCGGCTCTTGCATTTTGTGAACTATCATCGCTAAAGCGATTGGCCCCGAAATATCGCCGGCGCTGGCCCTTCTAACTAAACGCCAAGCCCCATCCCGAGTTTTTGCCGCACACGCGGCCATTTGGTCATCAAGTAATTTCTGGCCTTGATGCACAATGCGACCGCTTACAATGTTATCTAATAAATCTCCCGATGCTTGCCAAAATGCGGTACCCGAAACATCTATAAGCCTTTGATTACTTGCGGTTAATCTTG
>Ga0049082_10000594_pt1 | contig 10646 bp, 8 predicted proteins | sample GreLakmeHU45MSRF_FD_66718 | JGI IMG/M metagenome (GOLD analysis project Ga0049082, IMG submission 66718) | Freshwater lentic microbial communities from great Laurentian Lakes, MI, USA - Great Lakes metaG HU45MSRF | ecosystem: Environmental > Aquatic > Freshwater > Lake | place: Great Lakes... | reverse complement strand
GTTGCACCTGTTATTCCTGTTGCACCTGTTATTCCTGTTGCACCTGTTATTCCTGTTGCACCTGTTATTCCTGTTGGGCCTGTCAATCCAGTAGGCCCAGTTGGACCTGAATCACTTATATTGAATTGTCCTGCCATTGAACTATGATATTGACAAACATAGTACAATGCAGATGGCGCATCTAATGGTACAGTAAAAGTAATAGTTCCTACAGCTGCACCGTTATTTGTAACGCCTGTATTGTATAAGTAGCCTGAACTATACGCTCCTGAAACCGTTTGAATCCAAAATGGATGCCCGCTAGCGTTAACATTAAAATAGTAAGTAAATCCTCTAATTAAATTTATTGTAGGATTGCTGCTACCATTTATTGTGTATGCACTAGCGCCTGAATTAGTTACTGTATATGATATTCCACCTAAAAGTCCAGTAGCACCTGTGACGCCAGTAGCACCAGCTGGGCCAGTTGCACCTGTGATGCCTGTTGCACCTGTGATGCCTGTTGCACCTGTAGGTCCTGTAGGTCCAGTTGCACCTTCTGTGCCAGCACCTGAAGCACCGCCACTTACTGTTACTGTCACTGCAGTACCAGTCACTGTAGCCGCGACACCAGCACCAACAAAGTTAATGCTAGTAGCAGTTGCGGTGAGTGATGTACCTTCATCGCTTATGGTAAGTGCGCTGCCCCCACCTGCACCAGATGGACCAGTTGCACCAGTAGTGCCAATGCCAGTAGCACCTATTAATCCTGTTGGACCTGTAAGTCCCGTGATACCAGTAGGTCCAGTGATACCAGTAGGTCCAGTTAATCCACTTGGACCAGTAGCACCTGATGCTCCACTTGCACCTACATCACCCGTTACACCAGTCGCACCAGTTGCGCCTGCACCAGTAGGTCCAGTTAATCCAGTTGCGCCAGTGATACCAGTTGCACCAGTAAGTCCAGTTGCACCAGTTGCTCCAGCGCCAGTAGGACCAGTGATACCAGTAGGTCCCGTGATACCAGTTGCACCAGTAAGTCCAGTTGCACCAGTTGCGCCTGCACCAGTAGGTCCAGTAATACCAGTAGGTCCAGTCAATCCCGTTGGGCCTTCAGCACCACTTGGACCTGTTGCGCCTGTAGCGCCTGCACCAGTAGGGCCCGTAATACCTGTTGGGCCAGTCAATCCAGTTGCGCCAACACCAGTTGCACCACTAGCACCAACACCCGTTGGACCGGTCAAACCAGTCGCACCTGTTGTGCCTGTGACGCCGGTTGGACCTGCAGCGCCTACACCAGTCGGGCCAATCGGGCCAGTAGAACCTGAAGCGCCAGATGGTCCACTTGCTCCAGTAGTACCAACACCAGTTAATCCAAGCGCGCCACTAGCACCAGCAGGTCCAGTCGGACCGGTTAGACCAGTTGCGCCAGTGGTACCTACTCCAGTTGGGCCAGTGTTACCTGTTGGGCCAGTCGCTCCGATGCCGGTTGCACCAGTTGCTCCAACACCAGTAGGACCAGTTAATCCCGTTGGTCCAGTTGCTCCAACGCCTGTCGCGCCAGTCGGACCAGTTGCTCCTGTAGCACCAGCACCTGTTGGGCCAGTGTTACCTGTTGGACCAGTTGGACCACTTGAGCCGGTGGCACCAGTAGCACCTACACCAGTAGCGCCTGTTGCTCCAATTCCCGTTGGACCTGTAGGTCCTGTCGCTCCAACACCAGTAGGACCAACAGCACCAACACCAGTTGCACCAGTTGCACCAGTTGAGCCTATGACACCGGTCGCACCAACGGGACCTGTCGCGCCTACACCTGTAGGACCGACTGCGCCTGTTGGACCAATGATACCCTGTGCACCTGATAGGTCACTGACGTATGTGTATACGGTGCCGTTCCAAAGATAGAGTCTTGAGTTCTCGGGGTTCTCAACTGTATCAGTAATTACTAAGGCAAACTGACCAGCAACGATTCCCGTTGGGTTCAGCTCCGCTTCGATCGCCGCGACTGATGAGTATGTCTTGACAATAGAGAAGCCAAGACCCGTAGGACCGGTTGTTCCAAGTGGACCTGTTGAACCAGTCGATCCAGTAGCACCTGTGACGCCAGTAGCACCGGTTGCTCCAGTTGTTCCAGCACCAGTTGGACCTGTTATACCAGTTGGTCCCGTTGCACCAGTGATACCAGTGGCACCTAATCCTGTTGCGCCTGTTAATCCTGTTGGACCAGTAGCGCCGGTTAAGCCAGTCGCACCTGTAGTACCTATGCCTGACGCGCCAGTTACACCGGTTGGACCAGTAGCACCGCTCGATCCTACACCAGGACCAGTAGCACCAGTTACACCTACACCAGTTGCGCCGGCGGGACCAGTGGCACCCGTTGCGCCGGTCAGGCCTATCGGACCTTGGATGCCTACTGAGAGTACACTGGGTCCAGGACTAGCGGCGTTTTTGATTATCATGGCGTCTTAGTTATTTGAGGAGAGATGGTGACGATTCCCTCGATCACACGGGCGGTGTTGGTCACCCCACCGCTTGTAGACACTATCTCGACGTCGTAGAGATACCTACCAGCCTTGATGGCACTAGAAGCCGAGGCTGATAATCCAAGTGTGAAAGCGCCTGATGTAGGAGATGGGATGGTTACGACAAAGCTATAACCTGTTGTAGCACCGTAACTTTTCCTGAACTGGGAATAAACAGAGCTTCCAGTTAGGTTGGTTAAGTTGCCGTTGTCATCCTGTAGTGTCAGAACCGTACTAAAATCTGCACCCTGATCTATATTTAAGTTAACTGTAATCGCCATGACTCATCCTCCTGTCTTATTTATCAGACGAGGAAGTCGCGACTAGCGTTCGTCTTGCTGGATTGGTGCGGTTAGAATAATTGTAACACGTAAAAGCCAGTCAGGTAACCAGTTTAGGATCCACATTGTTATTGCTTTCTATAAACTTAGTCCATTTACCCAAAGGACAGGAAGTAGTTTTAATTCTACTTTTTACAGGCATAAAACACCCACAAGAAGAACAAAATTTAATACTAGTTAATTTCTCGCAAGTATTACAGATATTCATTCTTATAGTATGTAATTTATCAGGTACAAATTCTTCTATCATATTTTAGAATGTCAAAGAACCAGCTGTTGTAAAAGTATACGTTCTATACCCACCAGCAATAGTATATGTAGGAGATCCAGTTGCTGATACTGCTGCAGCCTTTGAATCTGAATATCTGATAATTACTATTCCTGATGCTCCAGTACCATTACGACCACCACCACCACTACCAGTATTAACTACACCTGCTGTACCTGCACTACCATTACTACTACCACCATTACCGCCTATACTACTACCTCCAGCAGCTTGAGATCCATTACGTTCACTAGCCCCACCACCACCAGCTGCATAGGTTACTGATGCTCCACTAATAGTTGAGGCTGTACCTATACCACCAGCGCCACCATAAGCTGTAGAATTACAAGGATCAGAATAGCCGGTGCCCCCTATACCGCCTGCACCACCACCACCACCGCCAGCATAATTAGCACACCCGCTGGATACTCCTGTAGTTCCTGTTCCGCCATTACTACCCTGCCCAGCAGTGCCTAGTCCTCCAGCAAGAGTTGTAGAGTATCCTGCTGAAGATCCTCCACCAGATCCGCCTGTATTGCCAGATCCGCCTCCACCTGCACCCCCATATCCACCCCCAATAGCTACAACTGTAGATATTGAGCTATTAGTACCATTTGTAGCTGCTGCACCTCCACTACCAACTACAATAGCATAAGCTACTCCCGTAGATACTACATATGAAGAAGAATATAAATATCCTCCGGCACCTCCACCACCCCCATTTCCAGCGGCACCTCCACCACCACCTGCTACTATTAAGTACTCAATAGTAGAAGGGGCGGGTACCGGAGCATAATAAGCTGCCCAAGCAGTGCCAGTCCACAGTTCGGCTACACCTAGTGAGGTATTCCAACGTGTATTGCCTACAGTGGGAGTGCCAGGACGTTGCCCTGTAGTACCTGCAGGTATCGAAAAAGACCCTGTACTAGTAGTTGCAACATCGTATATAGATGCTGCAACTAAATTTGATTTCCAAGTCGTGCCATTCCAAATCCAAGTTTTCAAACCCGATGTATAGGTTTGACCAACAGTTGGACTTGCGGGAAATGATAGTGCCATTATTGATACCTATATTTAATTATTACAATACCAGACCCGCCGGCACCTGATGTATTTACACTAATACCCATTCCGCCACCGCCAGCACCCGTATTTGCTCCGCCAGAGCCTCCAACTGCCGTTCCTGCTCCTCCAGTTCCCGTACCTCCTGCATTTCTTGCTGAGGTACCTCCAGCACCTACAGTACCTGAGGTGGCGGCCGCACCGCCACCACCACCGCCTATACCTCCACTACCACTAGTTCCTCCATTTTGCGAGCCTCCACCACCACCACCGGCGTAATAATAAGTAGTACCATCTATTGATGATAATGCTCCTGGGCCTCCATTTCCACTAACTGAACCTGAATCGGCTAATCCAACTCCACCAGCACCTCCGCCTCCTGCTGAGGTCCATGGATTCATAGTAGTATCAATTGATGTACCACCTGCATATCCTTGTCCTGCCGTTCCTGCTCCTCCAGCACCTCCCTGCCAACCACCACCACCGCCTGATCCACCAGCAAGACCAGCCATAGATAATGTTGACGAGTAGTTGCCACCACCGCCACCACCAATAGCAGTCATAGATAGAGCCGAACTATTAGTTCCATTATTGCCTGCGATACTAGATGCTACAGCCGCACCGCCCGCACCTACTACAATGCTATATACTTGACCAGTTACAGAGTACCCTGTACCAGTACGAAGTCCACCTCCACCTGCTCCGCCTGCTCCACCACCAGATCCTCCTCCAGCAACAATCAGATAGTCAACTATGCCACTTGAAGAAGGTGTAAAAGTTCCAGTAGTTAAGAAAGTATGAATAGCATAATTACCAACATAAGTAATACCAGCATTAGTACTAGCAGCAGCAAGAACTGGTCCAACAAAAGTAACATTACTCCAGATAGAGTTATAATAAGTTTCAATATAATTAGTATCGCTATTGATACGTAGACTACCTGCTACTAGAGAGCCAGAACGTTGCGCAGTAGTACCGATAGGTAACGGATTTGCTGCAGCACCTGTGGCACCTGCAGTAGTTACTATAGCCTCGATCCAAAGTGAGCCGGTTCTAATGTATAGAGTACCGTCAGTTGTATCATACCACATTTGACCCTCAATTGGAGAGGCTGGGGGAGTTACTCCTATGATAGTAGCTGCTGCGCTACCAGTTGCTAAGAGCTTAGCCTTGGTTGCCATCAGACTCTTTCCAAGATGTAGTACCTTCGTCCCAAGCATACTTCTTGCCGTCTGTGGGCATGGGAACAGGCGCAGTCCACAAGCATGACTCTTCCACAAGTACCCAACTTGCGAAAGGTTTTGGGGGAATGAAAGCATCACGTTGGGCGTCATATGTGTAGCCAATACCTGCGTAGTTCTTACGCAGTGGGCGACCCTCAGGATGTATGCCACCTAGGGTATTGTAGCTGGTTTGAACCCAGCCGGTACCAAAGAGACCAGTGTCGATGACGTCTTGTTCGGCTACGATTACTTGAGTGACGACGCCGTCAACTACTTGTGCGAAATGTGACATGTTTTTATCTTTCGTTAGGTTGTATGGGGGCGGTCAGAATAATAGTAGCACGCTCTTGAGTTAGTAGACCCTTCGTGACTAACATCGGGAATCCTGCTACTACTTTGCTACCGTCGTTTAGGTCAATTGAGGTAGCATTATCGAATCGTGTCTTCCATAGCTCTACCTCAGCATCAGTCTTAGCTGCGTTGATAATGCCGATGAATTCAGCATCCGTCATACGATCAAGAAACGCAATTTTGGTAATGATACTAGGCAGTACTACAACAGGGCCATCAACAAACACACCATTTTCATATTTCTTACCTAGTAGAGTGGTATCATACTCGGCAATCTCTATCATATGTGCAGCGTCTATTGTGTCGGCAGCTTGAGTTACTCCCATTACAAAATTAGTATCGTTTAATTGTACATAATTTGGCATGTTAATCCTTTAATAATATTCAACTACTTGCCACGAAGTCGGCTGACCACTCCATGCAGAACCACTATAAAAATGTGTTCCATTAAAAGTAAGTGTAGTAGCAGTTAAAGATACTATGTATGGCAATTGACATGCATATGTATCATAACTGTGTATATAACCCCCATTTAATGTCACTACTGCTTTAGCTGGGTTGATACTGCTAATAGTTATAGCGGTATTAACAGCTCCAGCTGCTGGATTCGCTGTACCAGACTGCACCGACTTCACCCCACCTGTTGTAAATTGAGTTATATTACTCATAGCGTTACCCACCCTATAGTTGCATTAATATACCGGAGCTGTAGTGTAATGTAAGCTGTAGTATTTATTGTAAGATTCTCTAGTAGTCCCATGATCTTATGACTTCCACTATACGCTACTACGTTAGTAGCTAATGCATTGCCTGATGTGATAAAGATTAAATCTCCCGCAACAACAGTAGCAGGCATGGTGATAGTAGTAGCTGCTACATTAGTTAATACATAGTGATTACCAGCTACTGCAGTTTGAGTAGTTGCACTAACTATTACTAAAGTAGGAGTACCTGAAGCTAAAACGGGGGCGGCACTAGTCCAAGTTGTACCATTACTAGTCAGGATATTTCCTGAAGTTCCGGGGCTTGAGAGACTTGTGCCGCCGTTAGCTGCTGGTAGTACCCCCGTAACTCCTGTAGTTAGGGGTAACCCCGTAGCATTGGCGAGTGTAATTGTAGGTCCTACGCTAAGTACTGCATTACCAGTGCCGGTTACACCGGTTAACATAGTACTTGGTAGCTTCCAAGCGGTACCATTCCATGTCCAGGTTCTAGTACCTGAAGTGTAGGTTTGGCTTACCGTTGGGCTTGAAGGGAAAGCTAATGCCATAATTATTCCTTAGCGTGCAGTAGCAAAATTGAATGCGGACTCGGCGAAGGCTGCGTAGATATATGTGCCACTGGAAGTGTTGTACTCTGTAGCAGAACGGCTCTTAAACCCATTGCTTAATATGTCCATAGTTGTAAAAACATTATCTGCTGCTGATAGATTGGCGTACAACTGCAAATCAACTACATTGAATGCGTTTCTAGAGGTATCAAAAATACCCCAACTCAGTGTTGCATCCGTACGCTTTATCATCAACCACCGTGGCTTAAACCCAGTGTAAACGAACGGACCATCCGCACTACCATTGCCTGTGTATGTACCAAACTTAGAGTAACCTGCTACCGGTGCCCAGCAGTATGCGACGTAGTTAACTCCGCTTTCATTGGAGTACGCAGTGACCGAAGGCGTAAAAACAGAAGTTGTTGCAACAGCTGGAATTTGAGCTGCGTTAAGTCCACCTGTAGTATTAAGAGCCAATGCTGATGTTGCAGGAGTCCACATCACTCCACCTCCCTGCACAGCCCAATTATAAGCCGATCCGCGGCCTTTTTCTAGGATGAGAGATGGTTTCGCACCAAGTCCATGTCCTACAGTAGCGCCGTTAGTGCCATTTCCCGTATACGTCACAATAGAGAACCCAGCAGTGGTGTTAGCACTTACAGTTGATGTGATTGTACCTGCAGTATTGTTGCCGGCACTTACTGCACCTCCAGCTTTCCATTGCCAAGCAACAAACGTATTTGCATTATTATTAAGTATATTAGTATTACTAGTAGTATCAACCGTAAACCCTGTTGAAGTAAACGCACTTAAATTTGCATATATAGCATTACTGCCTTCAACTGCGGAACTATTTGAAACTAAACTTTTAGTAGTGCCCGTCCCACGAACTGAATCATAGAGTATATGATCGTAAGTTTGATTTCTAGCTTTTATCCATACTAAATCTGGTTGAAATGAAATCGCATTCACTGTATTAGTTATAGTTCTAGGATATGTACCATTCCCCGTATAAGTCGTAGCAGCCATCGCTGTTGCAGGATTTAGAACTGCGGAAGCTGGCAAATTGAAAGTATTTAGTGCTAGGAAGTCTGTAGGCGGTGTGTAGGTGAAGGGGCGTTGACCGAAGTTTACAGATGCAACTGCACTTGCATAACACGCTGCGCCAAGATACCAAGTTCCAGATGCCAAACCAGAATAAGCGACGCCTTGACTTACATTATTTTTATAGAACGTAAGTGTTCCCGCAGTAGCATCAAAAGCAACACCAATTACATCATTAAGTGACATGGCTGCTCCGTAAGCAGCAGCAACGTTGTTGGTATACTTTTGTCCAGTATCATAATAACTATAACCGTTTGCATCAAATCCTAAGAAGTTTGCTGGAGCGGGGTTTTGTGTAATGCCAAGCATGTAACCCCAAGACCCAGACATAACTTGAACTGTTACTTCATAATACCACTTGCCGGAAGTAACTGCAATTGTTCCTAGTCGAGTTCCCCAAGTAGCACTTGGGCCTGTCAAAGTCAAATTGGCGTTGGACAGTGTCCCTCCACCATTTTGCAGTGGATTCAACACAGCATAATTCGCCACAGTAGCACTTGATGGAACTGGGCTGTCTAACAACGAATCGTAAGTTGATCCGGCAGTAAGACTAATATTACTGGGAGTCCAGTTGTTACCATTAGTTGATGAATCTTTACCAATCGCAGCGGCTGTATTAGCGCTATTATCTGCAAATTTAAGGCAGAAACCATTAGTGCCGTACGTACCAGCATAAGCTTTAGGAACCCAAGCTCCTGAAGTTACTGAAACTTCGCCGAAACTTGCTGCAGTTAAAGCCTGACCATCTATGAAGTTGATCTCAGTTATTTGTCCATCTACATAATTACTGCCATTAAACATACCAATAGTATTAGAAAGTGCCTGATTCCAATAAGACGATAGCCCTGATGTAGGGTAACTACCAGTTAATGTTATGCCTTGCAATACACCGTTTATGTAAATGCTAACTCGATTTGCTGCAGTTGCATTATTTGTATCCCAAACAAAAACAAGGTGGTACCAAGCGGCAGGGTCTCGAAGCAGCGCAGTAGTTACAACTGAATTTGATGAGTTCCAATAAAAACCAAGTGTACCACCTGCGGCAATGTATATTTCTGTAGTAGCACCAGAACCTGTAAGTGCTCCAAATATATCTTGTGCGGAACTAACAGTTCCGCGTTTAAGCCACATACTCATCGTCCAAGTCGTAAGTGACCCGGAAGCGGCAGGAGTTCTATTTAAGGACGCACTCGCAGCGGAGCGTAAGCGCAATGATCTAGCAACCACATAAAAAACAGTAATAGTAATAGAGAAAGCCTTAGGACTATCTTGTAGTTCCACATCGGTAGCGACTACTGTAAAATTATATGTAGTTTCTACACTGATACCAGTTACAGTACCAGATAGTAGACCACCACTAGATAATGCTAAACCAGCGGGTAGCGTGCTACCACTTTGTAGAGCATAGACAACTGCGCTGTCGCTGGTACCAGATAACTGTATAGAGATAGCGGTATTAAGTTTACCATTAGGCAATGGTGATGTAGATACCCAAGTTGGAAGCGCACTAAAGGTAATTGCATTTACCCTGATTGCTACTGCTCCGCTAGGATTACTAACGTACAAGATATAAGTGCCAGCAGCTAGGGCTGGTAGTTGAGCACGCACTTCACTAGAACTTATAAAAGTTACTGAAGTTGCGATTACAGTACCAACTACTATGGTACATCCACTAACAAAACCTGTACCTGTGACCTTGATATATCCGCCAGTTAAACTAACTGCGGTGTCATCAGTATTAGCATAACTGGCATCAGTAACTGTGATACCGCTAATAACTACTCCGTCACCGGCAGGGCCTTGAATACCCTGAATACCCTGAGTAGCACCTGCTTGAGATGCTTCTACCCAGAAACCTCCGGTACGTACATATAGTGCACCATCTGTAGTGTCGTACCACATCATTCCTTCAATAGGCAGTGAAGGCGCATTAGGTCCACTAAAACTCGCTGTGATCGATGCGTCACTGGCAAAGCCAATTACTTCGATCTCATCATTAACTGCAGCACCTACCGTTAACGTGATTGAAGTTCCTGAAGTTGCAGTATAGTCGACAACGTTCAAACGTACACCATTCTGATATACGTCCACATAAGGAGGTGAGTAAGTTACAGTAAACGCTGTTTGACCAGAGGTTGCAATATAACTTTTCTTATCTATAGCGTTCTTGCCACTACCCTGGATTAAAGTACTTAATTGTGTCATATTTTATTACCTTGCGTTTGCGTACTTTAGCGGATTTTCCGCGTAGGCTGCGTAGATATATGTTTCGCCGGAGTTGTTTGACCCATACCCCGTGGGTTGCCTGAGCTTAAACCCGTTAGAAAGGACATCTACTCCATACGCATTATTATATTCTGCGGCAGAATCGTTGGGGTACAGTATTAACTTTGTCTCGTTGTTTGCACTTCTAGATGTGTCAAATATTATCCAAGAACTGACGTATGTACTACCTTTAATCATCAACCACCGTGGCCTAAACCCAGTGTATATAAACGGACCATCCGCACTACCATTGCCCGTGTA
>Ga0049082_10000593_pt1 | contig 10648 bp, 8 predicted proteins | sample GreLakmeHU45MSRF_FD_66718 | JGI IMG/M metagenome (GOLD analysis project Ga0049082, IMG submission 66718) | Freshwater lentic microbial communities from great Laurentian Lakes, MI, USA - Great Lakes metaG HU45MSRF | ecosystem: Environmental > Aquatic > Freshwater > Lake | place: Great Lakes... | reverse complement strand
TTTTGCCGGGTGACGGAATAGGCACTGAAATCGTCGCCCAAGCCGTGAAGGTGCTCGAGGCGTTGGATCTGTCGTTTGAGATGGAGACCGCGCTGGTTGGCGGCGCTGCCTACGACGCCCATGGCCACCCGCTGCCCGAAGCCACGCTGCGGCTGGCCCAGCAGGCCGACGCGGTGTTGTTTGGTGCAGTGGGCGACTGGAAATACGACACGCTTGACCGCCCGTTGCGGCCCGAACAAGCGATCCTAGGGCTGCGAAAACATCTGGGCTTGTTCGCTAATTTTCGTCCGGCCATTTGCTACGAGCAGCTCGTTGACGCCTCCAGCCTCAAGCCCGAGTTGATTGCCGGGCTCGATATCCTGATCATTCGCGAGCTCACTGGCGATATTTATTTTGGCCAGCCACGCGGTCGCAGAGTCGCCACAGACGGCTTGTTTGCAGGCGCAGAAGAAGCTTTCGACACCATGCGCTACACCCGGCCAGAAATCGAGCGCATTGCCCATGTGGCATTCCAGGCGGCACGTAAACGCAGCAAACGCGTCACCAGCGTGGACAAGGCCAATGTACTGGAAACCTTCCAGTTCTGGAAAGACGTGGTCAGTGACATTGGCAAGCAATATCCGGATGTAGCGCTGGACCATATGTATGTTGACAACGCCGCCATGCAATTGGTGCGCGAGCCCAAGAAATTTGATGTTGTGGTCACCGGCAATATGTTTGGCGACATCCTCAGCGATGAGGCAGCGATGCTCACCGGCTCCATCGGCATGCTCCCTTCGGCCAGCCTGAATGCCAACAACCAGGGGCTTTACGAGCCCAGCCATGGCAGCGCGCCAGACATTGCCGGCAAGGGCATTGCCAACCCCTTGGCCACGATATTGAGTGCGGCCATGATGCTGCGCTACAGCCTCAAGCAGGAGGCGGCGGCCCAAAGAATCGAAGCTGCCGTCAAGCGCGTACTGGTTCAGGGACTGCGCACATCGGACATCTTCAGCCCCGGCACCACGCGCGTGGGCACCGCCGAGATGGGCGCTGCGGTTGTTCGAGCGCTGGCATAGTGTCAAACTACAATCTAGCCATGTTTGACCAAGCTCGCGCGCCATACACAACCGCTCTCCTGGGCTGGGTGTTGTCGCGCCAGTGCCGAGCTTGCGGCCGGACATTCACCCAAACCACCACCAAGGGCTAGTCAAGCCTGGTTCGTCGCGCCCCCACCGGCCAGACGAGCCGGGCAGATGGAAATCATTCACATACATCTGAAGGGGCGATATTATGAAAACAGGACATCTGGTTGGTCTGATCGGCTGGCGCGGAATGGTTGGCTCGGTGCTGATGGACCGAATGCAGACCGAGGGCGACTTCGGTCTGATCGAGCCACTGTTTTTCTCCACATCGAATGCCGGCGGCCAGGCCCCTGACCTGGCAAAGAACGAAACCACACTGCAAGACGCCTTCAATATCGATGCGCTCAAGCGGTGCGACATCATCATCAGCACCCAAGGTGGCGACTACACCACCGAAGTCTTTCCCAAGCTGCGCGCTTCGGGCTGGAAGGGGCACTGGATCGACGCGGCGTCCACGCTGCGCATGGAAAAAGACGCTGTCATTATTTTGGATCCGGTCAACCTGCCTGTCATCCACAAGGCCATGACTGCTGGCGGCAAAAATTGGATCGGTGGCAACTGCACGGTGAGTTGCATGCTGATGGGCGTAGGCGCCCTGTTCAAAGCGGGCTTGGTCGAGTGGATGACCAGCATGACTTACCAGGCCGCCTCGGGTGGCGGGGCTCAGCACATGCGGGAGTTACTGGCCCAGTTTGGCAGTCTCCATGCTGAGGTGCGCGGCCTGTTGGACGATCCCAAATCCGCCATACTGGAAATCGACAAGCGGGTGCTGGCCCGCCAGCGCTCGCTCGACTCCCAGGAAACTGCCAACTTTGGCGTGCCCCTGGGCGGCAGCCTCATACCCTGGATTGACAAAGACCTGGGCCTGGGCAAGCAATCGGACGAGGCGGGCTGGGGCGTCTCCCGCGAAGAGTGGAAAGGCGGGGCTGAAGCCAACAAAATCCTGGGGCAGGGTGCAGCATTTGGCAGCGCAGAGACCCCAGTCGATGGGCTTTGCGTGCGTGTGGGCGCCATGCGCTGCCACAGCCAGGCACTGACCTTCAAGCTCAAGAAAAACCTGCCTAGCGCCGATATCGAGGCCTTGATTGCTGCAGACAACCCCTGGGCCAAGGTCATACCCAACACCCGGGAAGCAAGCTTGAAAGGGCTCACGCCAGTGGCCGTGACCGGCACGCTGGATATTCCAGTGGGACGAATCCGCAAGCTTGCCATGGGCCCGGACTATGTTGGCGCATTCACGATTGGCGACCAACTGCTGTGGGGCGCTGCGGAACCCCTGCGCCGCATGCTGCGAATTCTTCTGGCCCACTGAAAAAGCAGCGCTGCCGGCCCCCTGGCCGGCTGGCTCGGGCACGTAGAATCCGATGCATGGAGGCATCACCGTGACTGTCAAAATTAGGGATTGGCCGCGCACAGCGCTGGTGTGCGGCGTGCTGAGCCTCACGCTGTGGGCCTCACAGGCACAGGCCCTGTCCTTGGGCCGCGTGGTGGTGAGTTCGCTGCTGGGGGAGCCTCTTCGCGCCGAGATTGATTTTCTGGATATTTCGGCCGATGAGGCCGCCACACTCAGTACAGCCATTGCTTCCCAAGACGCGTTTCAGGCCGCCGGCATCAGCTACAGCACCATCGTCTCAGCCATCCAGGTGACTGTACAAAAACGCGCCGATGGCCAGCCCTTTATTCGGCTCGTGAGCAGCGGGGCCATCAACGATTCCTTCATTGACTTGGTGCTGGAGGCCAAGTGGTCCAATGGCAGACTGCTGCGCGATTACACGCTGCTGTTCGCCCAAGCCAAAGCTGGCACCAGCCCCAAAGACGCCAGCCCGGACAAAACGCCCAAGCTCGGCCCAGACACAGTGACGGTGCGATCTGGCGACACGGCGGGCGCAATTGCCCTGTCCTTGAAGCCGTCTGGCGTATCTTTAGACCAAATGTTGGTCGCCCTGCTGCGCGCCAACCCCGGAGTTTTCCTGGAAGAAAACGTCAACCGGATCCAAGCCGGCGCTGTCCTGGTTATTCCAACTGCACAGCAGTCCGCGCAAACACCCGCGCCGCTGGCCTCGCGCATCATTGCGGCGCAGAGCCAAGACTTCAACGACTTCCGGCGAAAATTCGCGGCTATCGCCCAGGCGACGCAAATCGAAAGCCAAAGCCGGCAATCCAGCGGTACCGTGCAGGCCAAGCTTGAGGACCAGCAGGCCGGCAAAGCTGGCGCTGACAAATTAACCCTGGCTAAAAACAGCGTCGAAGAAAGCTCAGCTGAGGACCGGCTGGCCAAAGAACGCAGCCTGCGGGAGACCGCCAGCCGAGCCGACGAACTTGCCCGCAACATCAACGAATTGAGCAAATTGAGCGGCAGCACCGATGCTGCCAGCAGCGCATCGGCACCAGCCTCTGCAAGCTCAGCACCAGCGCCAGTATTGGCCCAGCCCGTGCCGGCTTTGCCCAGCGCCAGCGCGCCAGCCTCAGCACCCCAGGCGCCTGCCTCATCAACCCAGCCCGCCAAGAGCCCTGCAACCCTAGGCTATTGGGCCGAGCATCCGATGGTGCCTTGGCTTGCGGCAGGCCTGCTCACACTGCTGACGAGTTTGCTGGCCTACCGCCTTGGCCAACGCCGGCAAAACACCGTCGACTCGGTGCAGCCGGCAGGGCCGGGCAGCCCGCTAGAGACCCTGGTCATGCGCCAAAAAGCAGCCGACCAAGAGGCCCTGCGTACCGCTGATGAGAGTGTGGACCGCCCTGCCCTTGCACCCATGCTGCAGGAGCCCGAGCCGCCCCCGGTGGTTCTGCCAGAACCAACACAGCCCGACCCAGACCCAGTGCGCGCACAGGCAGACCTTGAGGTCCAAGCCCTGCCCGATGAAGCCGCAGGTGCAACGGTGCAAGACAGCGAGCTCGATCCGCGCGAACTTGATCTTGAATTCGAACCCGAGCAGCCAGCGCAGCGACCAGAGGCAAGCCAGCAGTCCATGCCGACCAGCCTCGACTCACTCTCGCTTGACCTCGATGACCCGCCCGCCGATCGCAGTCTTGACTTGCCAGATGACTCTGACGACCCCTTGCAAACCAAACTCGACCTGGCCGAAGAGTTCAGAGCCATTGGTGATGAAGACGGCGCGCGCTCGCTGATAGAGGAAGTCATCGCAGGGGCCTCGGGCGACCTGCTGTCCAAGGCAGAACGGGCGCTGGGTCGCTTAAAGTGAAACCTGGCCTGTACCGCCATGCCAAGCGACCGCTGGGGTTGACTTGAGGATGGCGCTGGGCGTCAGCTACAACGGCCAGCCCTACCAGGGCTGGCAAAGCCAGCTGTCGGGCCAAACCGTGCAAGACAAGCTCGAGCTGGCTTTGGGCAAATTCACCACGCAAAAAATCAGCACACTGTGTGCCGGTCGCACCGATACTGGTGTGCACGGGCTGATGCAAGTGGTGCATTTCGACACAACACTTCGGCGCAGCGTGTCCTCTTGGGTGAGAGGCACCAACGCCTTTTTGCCCGACACCATTGCGGTGGAGTGGGCGCAAGCCGTCCCTGGTGATTTTCATTGCCGCGCCAGCGCTCTGTCGCGGCGCTACACCTATGTTTTGCTGGAGTCTGCTGTGCGGCCAAGCATTGCTGCAGGCCGAATCGGCTGGGCATTTCGCCCGCTTGACCAATCAGCAATGCAGTTGGCGGCGGCCAGTTTGCTGGGCCAGCACGACTTCAGCTCGTTTCGAGCCGCAGCCTGTCAGGCCTTGTCGCCAGTGAAGCATTTGCACCGGCTCGACATCTCGCGGCGCGGGCACTGTTGGCGCTTCGACTTTGAGGCCAACGCATTTTTGCACCACATGATTCGCAACATCATGGGCTGCCTGGTCGCCGTTGGGCAACACAAGCAAGAGCCCGCTTGGATAGCAGAGCTGCTCAAGGCCCGCAACCGGCGGACCGCGGCGCCAACTTTCCCCCCAGATGGGCTGTATTTTGTCGGCCCACGCTATGCTGAGCACTGGGGCCTGCCCGAGCGTACGCCCGCCTTCGACATGCTGCCATGAGCCTCACGCCTGCCCCTGCCCTCGGTACGAGTCCAAGTTTGCCAACACGTCTGCCAGCGGAGCGGACCCGCATCAAAATCTGCGGGCTCACCCGTGAGCAAGATGTAGACGCTGCTGTGGCTGCTGGCGCTGACGCCATTGGCTTTGTTCTGTATGCCAAAAGCCCGCGTTTCGTCACGGCGCAAAGAGCCGCTGCACTGGCTCGTCGGCTGCCGCCGTTTGTCACGCCCCTGCTGCTGTTCGTCAACGAAGCTGCCGAAAAAATAAGGTCGGCCTGCAACTTGGTGGCCGGCGCCTGCGTGCAGTTCCATGGCGATGAATCCCCGGCCGATTGCCTGCTGGCGACGCAGCCGGACGGGCGCGCCTTCTTGCGCGCAGCCAGAATTCCCATGGGTGCCGCGGCCGCAAACTTTGATCTCGTAAAATATGCTTTAGATTATCAAAACGCCCAAGCCATTCTGCTCGACGCCCATGTGGATGGCTACGGTGGTGGCGGGCAAACATTCAATTGGTCACTGCTGCCTCCAAACGTCAACGCTCACCTCGTCTTGAGTGGTGGACTCACTGCTGCAAACGTGGCCGACGGCATTCTGCAATTGCGGCCACGCTGCTTGTCGCTGGCTGTTGATGTGAGTTCCGGGGTCGAACTGTCTGGCCCCGGCCACCAGGGTCTCAAAGACCCCAAAAAAATCAAGCAGTTTGTCACGGCCGTTCGGGCCGCCGATCAATATTTTGCAAAGCACACCGATGTTTGACTACCACCAACCTGACCCGACAGGCCATTTCGGAATTTATGGCGGCTCCTTCGTCTCAGAAACCCTCACGCATGCCATCAGCGAGCTCAAAGCAGCCTATGCACGCTACCAGCATGACCCGGCCTTCATGGCCGAATTCAAGTATGAGTTGGCCCACTTTGTCGGCCGCCCCTCGCCGATTTACCATGCGCAGCGTCTGAGCCTTGAGCAGGGTGGCGCGCAAATTTTCCTCAAACGCGAAGACCTCAACCACACCGGCGCCCACAAGATCAACAACACCATTGGCCAGGCCATGCTGGCCAAGCGAATGGGCAAACCACGGGTGATTGCCGAGACCGGCGCCGGCCAACACGGGGTGGCTACTGCCACCATCTGCGCGCGCTACGGACTGGCCTGCGTGGTCTACATGGGCAGCGAGGACATCAAGCGCCAAAGCCCCAATGTCTACCGCATGAAACTGCTGGGCGCCACCGTGGTACCGGTGGAGAGTGGCAGCAAAACCCTCAAAGACGCGCTCAATGAGGCCATGCGTGATTGGGTCGCCAATGTCGATGACACCTTCTACATCATAGGCACGGTGGCCGGGCCCCACCCCTACCCCATGATGGTGCGCGATTTTCAAAGTGTTATTGGGCAGGAGTGCCTGGTGCAAATGCCCGATATGCTGGCCCGGCAGGGCTGCAGCCGACCGCAACCCGATGCCGTGCTGGCCTGCGTGGGCGGCGGCAGCAATGCCATGGGAATTTTTCATCCCTACATCGCCCATGAGGCCACCCGCTTGATTGGTGTGGAGGCAGCCGGTGAAGGCATCGACTCGGGCCGCCACTCGGCCTCGCTGCAGCGCGGCAGCCCGGGCGTACTGCACGGCAACCGCACCTATGTGCTGCAAGACGACAACGGCCAGGTCACCGAGACCCACAGCATCAGCGCTGGACTGGACTATCCCGGCGTCGGCCCCGAGCATGCCTTCCTCAAAGACATTGGGCGGGCGGAGTATGTTGGTATCACTGATACCGAGGCGCTGGCGGCCTTCCACCATCTGTGCCGCACCGAGGGCATCATCCCGGCTCTGGAATCGAGCCACGCCGTCGCGTACGCCATGCAATTAGCCAAAACCATGCGCCCCGACCAGTCAATCCTGGTCAACCTGTCGGGCCGCGGCGACAAGGACATAGGCACCGTGGCCGATCTCAGTGACGGCGATTTTTACTGCCGCCCAAGTTGCCAGGGGCAGTTGGTGAAGGGCGCAACCGAGCACAAAATCGTCATCTCCAGGCCGGTGGGCGTGGCAGCATGAGTCGCATTGGCGCGGCCCTTGCAGTCCTGAAAAGCCAAGGGCGCAAGGCCCTGATTCCGTATGTCACCGCCGGCTATCCCTTCGCCGACATCACGCCCGAGCTGATGCATGCGATGGTGGCTGGTGGGGCCGACATCATTGAGCTGGGTGTGCCCTTTTCTGACCCCAGCGCCGATGGCCCGGTGATCCAAAAAGCCGGCGACCGAGCCCTGGCCCTGGGCATCGGCATGGTGCAGGTGTTGGCCATGGTTCGGGCTTTCCGCACAAACGATGAGCACACTCCGGTGGTACTGATGGGCTATGCCAACCCGGTGGAGCGCTATAACCAAAAGCATGACCAGCACGACGGGCAAAGTGCCTTTGTGCGGGACGCCGCTTCGGCCGGTGTCGACGGCGTGCTGGTGGTTGACTATCCCCCGGAAGAGTGCGAGGGCTTCGCTGCAGAACTCAAGCGCCACGGGCTGGACCTGATATTTCTGTTGGCCCCCACCAGCACCGATGCCCGCATACAGCAGGTTGCCCAGGTGGCAAGTGGCTATGTGTACTATGTGTCGCTCAAGGGCGTCACTGGCGCCGGAACGCTTGACACCGCCTCGGTTGAGGCCATGCTGCCGCGGATTCGCCAGTTTGTCAGCGTGCCGGTGGGTGTGGGCTTTGGCATCCGAGATGCCGCCACCGCCCGGGCCATCAGCCGGGTTGCCGATGCGGTGGTGATCGGCAGCCGCATCATCCAATTGCTCGATGAGCAGCCGCGCCAACAAGTGGCCGCTGTTGCACAAGCATTTCTGAGCGATATCCGAATCGCCTTAGACTCATAATTGATTCTCAACTGCGGAGTACGCCCATGAGTTGGCTCGAAAAACTGCTGCCCCCGAAAATCCAGCACACGGACCCGGCCGAGCGGCGCACCATTCCCGAGGGCCTCTGGATCAAATGCCCCAGTTGCGACACGGTGCTTTACAAGACCGACCTTGAACAAAACCAAAATGTCTGCCCCAGCTGCGGTCATCACCATCGAATTCGGGCACGGGCACGGCTTGACGGATTTCTGGATGCCGAGGGGCGCTACGAAATCGGACAGGAAGTGCTGCCCATCGATGCCCTTAAATTCAAAGACAGCCGAAAGTACCCGGATCGGCTCAAGGAGGCGCTTGAGAACACCGGAGAAACCGATGCCATGGTGGTCATGGGCGGGGCTGTGATGGGTATCGGCGTGGTTGCGGCCTGCTTTGAATTTGAGTTCATGGGCGGCAGCATGGGTTCGGTGGTTGGCGAGCGCTTTGTGCGCGGCGTGCATGCAGCGATTGAGCAAAAAGTGCCTTTTATCTGCTTCACATCAACCGGCGGCGCGCGCATGCAAGAGGGCTTGTTGAGCCTGATGCAAATGGCCAAGACCAATGCATCTTTGACACGCCTGGCCAAAAAACGACTGCCCTACATCAGTGTGCTGACCGATCCGACCATGGGCGGGGTTAGCGCTGGCTTTGCTTTTTTGGGTGATATGGTGGTGGCCGAGCCCAAGGCCCTGATCGGCTTTGCCGGCCCGAGGGTGATTGAGTCCACCGTGCGGGTGACTCTGCCGGAGGGTTTCCAGCGGGCTGAGTTTTTACAAACCAAAGGGGCGGTGGACTTCATTTGCGACCGCCGTGAATTGCGCAAAACCTTGGCCAGTGCGCTGGCGATGCTGCAAAGCCAGCCGGCTGATGCCGTGAGCTGATCAGGTCATTAAAAGCACCAGGCCTTGCACATGGCCCAACACAATAGCCACCACCTGCAGCAGCACCAGCAGTGCCAGGGGTGACAAGTCCACACCACCGACCAGTGGCAGCAGGCGGCGAATCGGGGCCAGCGGCGGTGCGCACAGGCGCTCCACCACATCAGCCACCACCGAACCCGTCTGCATCCAAGACAGTACAGCGTAGACAATCAGCAGGCCAGTCAAGCCGGAAACGGCCAGGCGAGCCAGGCCAAAACCCGCCAAAATAGGCACTGTCACCAAGCCGCCGGCAGCGCCACTGAGCAGCCATAACACCACAAACTGGGCCAGCTGCAGCAGGTAGGCGGCCAACAAACTCGCGCTGTCCCAAGTGCCTATGGCCGGCAACAAACGACGCAGCGGCAGCACCAGCCAATCCGTGAGGGCGAACACCAGCCGGCCGAACGGATTTCCAGAGCGCGCCGACATCGGAATTCGCTGCTGCTGCATGTACAAACGCAGCAGGCAAGCGCCGCCGAGCACACCACCAAGAACGTCGAGCAGCAGAGAAGCGATCTGATAAAACATGGTCGGCACCGTAAGATTGTGCGCATCATAGCGAGGCAGCGCCTCAGAGGCGGGCCGGCGGCACGACCGGCGGCACTTAAAATCAAGGCTTTTGACAGCGCCTGCCCGGCGGCCAAGCCCTGCTCTGCCCGAACGCCTGCAGCCCAGCTTGTTTGCCTGATACCCAAACAACCACAACGGTTTAATCCCCCATGAACCTCACCCCCCTGTCTGACCCGAACACCGCCATCGCCCCAGAAGATGAAAACCAGTTGATGCTGGAGCGCCGGGAGAAGCTCAGGGCGCTGCGCGAGCTGCAAGCGCAGGGCGCGGGGGTGGCATTTCCCAATGATTTCAAACCTACCGACCACGCCGAGGCTCTGTTTGCAGCCCATGGCGGCCAGACCAGCGAGGACCTGCTGGCCCAGGGCAGCCTGGCCAAGGTAGCCGGGCGCATGATGCTCAAACGGGTCATGGGAAAGGCCAGTTTTTGCACGCTGCAAGACAGCACCGGGCGCATCCAGGTCTATGTCAAGGGCGAGGACGTGGGCGAGGCGGTGTATGCCAGCTTCAAGCACTGGGACCTGGGCGACATCGTGGCGGCCGTTGGCCGGGTGTTTAAAACCAAAACCGGCGAGCTCTCAATCCACGCCACCCAGGTGCGCCTGCTGACCAAAAGCCTGCGTCCGATGCCAGACAAGTTCCATGGCATTGCCGACCAGGAGGTCAAGTACCGCCAGCGCTATGTCGACTTGATGATGGACGAGACCACCCGCCAGCGCTTTATGGCGCGCAGCAAGGCGGTCAGTGGTATGCGCGAGTTCATGGTGGCGCACAACTTTCTGGAAGTGGAAACACCGATGCTGCACCCGATACCGGGCGGCGCCAATGCACGGCCGTTTACCACCCACCACAACGCGCTGGATCAGCAAATGTTCTTGCGCATCGCGCCTGAGCTCTACCTCAAGCGGCTGATCGTGGGTGGCTTTGAGCGGGTGTTCGAGATCAACCGCAACTTCCGTAATGAAGGCATCTCGGTGCGGCACAACCCCGAATTCACCATGATGGAGTTCTACGCCGCCTACTGGGACTACCAAGACCTGATGACCTTCACCGAAAGCCTGGTGCGCGACGCCGCGCGCAAGGCGGCGAACACGCTGCAGCTCAGCTACGGCGGCAA
>Ga0049082_10000590_pt1 | contig 10664 bp, 7 predicted proteins | sample GreLakmeHU45MSRF_FD_66718 | JGI IMG/M metagenome (GOLD analysis project Ga0049082, IMG submission 66718) | Freshwater lentic microbial communities from great Laurentian Lakes, MI, USA - Great Lakes metaG HU45MSRF | ecosystem: Environmental > Aquatic > Freshwater > Lake | place: Great Lakes... | reverse complement strand
TGTTGCTGATGCGTTGTAGCCACCAGATGCACCTGCAGGTTTGTAATACTGGCCCCAACGTTCCATGTCATATGGTTGCCCATCTACACTGGCTTCAAACATTTCTTTGATAACCTTGAGTTCAACTTCACCGGGTTTCTTGGGTAAGAAACTGTTGAGATCAAACAAGCCATATTTTTCAATAGCGGCCAATTCATCTGTAGTTAATACGCTTTCTTTACGACTCCATTTGCTGGTGCTGTAATCGGCATAACCACCTTTGGTAGTTTTAGTAACTTGGAAGTCCAGACCACGTTCATAATCTGTGGGCATTTCTTCCATCTCTGCATCCATTAATGCACTCTTAACCAAACCAAAAATGCTTGGGCTAATAATGAATCTACGGATAGGATTTTCTGGAGTTTCTTCTCCCAACGGATCTTTACGAACAAATCCTTGGAAAACATAACTACGTTTCTTCCAATATTTGCGACCCATTTCTTTCAAACTTTCATCCTTGAACCAAGGACGTACTTCTGTAAGTATTGGACAGGTTTCATTCCACATTTCCATACAAGGTACTTGAATCCAAGTAGGCTTGCTTTCTGGTTGTCCCTTGATACCAGCAAACGGCAATTTGATCATTGCACGTTCTACCCAAAAGAAAGAATTCTTAGGGTCACTGTCTGGGAGGAAACGGATTGTTGTGGTAGCACCTTCTGGGATATTCCAGTGAGCGTAAATTCCTTTATCGCCTGTGCCCTGAGTTTTTGTGTCTTGCTGTTGAAGCCTTGCTCTGATTTCTGCTAATGATGTTGCCATAGTAATTTCTCCTTTGCCTATAAATTTGCCTATGTTGCGTTGCCTGTAATACATGCCTATTGCACATACTACCCCTGTAGTATATGCTACATCTATTTAGCAAGTCAAGAGAAATTCAAAACTTTTTTATCAGTTTAGGCTGCAGGTGGTGCTACTGGTGCAGGTGGTGCTACTGGTGCAGGTGGTGCTACTGGTGCTACTGGTGCTACTGGTGCTGGTGTCGCTGGTGCAGGAGTTGCAGGTTCTGGTGATTTAATTTGAGGATATTTTTTCAATATTAGATCAATTTTACTAACATAAGTTTTTCCAGCATCAGAAGTTTTAAGTTGGTTCAATAAATTGGCCATATTTGCCAATTCATCATCGTCTGCTTTCATACTTTGTGGTTTGGCCGCAAGTTGCAACAGTCTGTTTATAATTAATGGTCTTGCATCAAAGTCTGGCTGGTTATCTGCTTTGGATGCCAATGCATCAAATAACTCATCATCACCAAATAAGTCACCCAATGCATTGGTGGCATTGTCAGAATCTGGACCTAGTTCCAATGGAGCAGACATTAATTGGATAAATTCGTCAACTTGTTTTTTGCTAAGTGGTAACTCCCAGGTACCTTCATCCAGCTGTGCTTCCGCCACACCTTGTTCAACTATGCTATGATTTTTTTTTACGATGTCTTTGATTTCTTTAACATAGCTACGAACTAATTTGCCGGCCATCTCGCGATTTGTTTTGTTGGCAGTATCCCAGTTTTCCATAACATGTCTAGCAAACTTGGCTATTACTTTATCAGATTCAGATAATTTAGTACTGATGTTTTCCAACATCTTGATCATAAATGCATTCTTGTCAGTAAACTCCAACAATCCCAACATGTCACGATCAGATTCATTTAATCCAAATCTGGCGGTACCGGTTTCAAATTGTGCAATCTGGTTGGCTACTTGTGCGGCTTCGCGAATTGTGGCAGCATATGCTTTGGCAATGTGTGGGATCGCTTGTTCCATTCTTTGATCAAAATACTTTTGGATAAAGCGTTCTTTGAGATCTTCAGTCATCTCATCTAGCTGTTCGGCAGCAGAGCTTTCTTCAAAACTTTCCATATATTTGGTATAGCCACGTTGTCCTTTGAGACGATGTAGTGTTTCACGTAGCGTGTTGTAATACTCTACTGCTGATTCCACCATCTGTGTCGTAGTAGCATCTTCAAATTGTCTACGTTTGCTGGACATCACAAAGTAACGCAGATCTTTTAATTCGTTAATGGATTCATTTACATGTTTGGCAAATGCATCATTGTGAGCACCACCATTGCTGACATGGCGAGCAATAACTCTGCCAGCCAATAGATTGTTGCTTTCTAATTTAAAACGTTCACCTTCATTGTTTTCAATGAAAATCTTTTCAATGTTTCTGCTACGAGCACCATGAATATTCTCGTCAACCTGTGTGCTGTGTTTGACAATTAGTTTAACCGGACCCATTTTCTGATAACTGCTTTTGGTTGATCCGTATAGCTTGCTTTCAGCAATATCTTTAACTGTGGAATCTTTGGAATACGTTTTAGCAAATGTCTTGATATCGCGCAATGCTAGACTGGATTTGCCAATGTCTCTAGCGTCAAAAGTTAGTAAGTTTCTCATAGCAAAATTCCTTAATCCTTTTAAAAATGCATACCAATCCTTGGAATCAAGGTCTGGATTATTTGTTATATTTTTACTATAAAATACTTTCAACCCCTTCTTGTCAGCAACAGTAATAGTAATGTTACCAAAACTTTCTTTGCGTTGTTTGTAGTCAAAGTTAAAAAACCTGGCTTCTGCAGGGTCTACTGTATCGTTGGCTTCTTCATCGCCCATGTTGATATCTTCAGAACGAGCTCTGAGCTTTTCAAAAAGGTCGGTACTGATTTGTTCTATAGGTTTCATATCAAGTATTTATACCAATTACATTATTATAAAGGGCATTGGCATACGTGTGGGTTCGTCACTGCCATTACGCATTTTATCATCTAGATTGGCGTCGTAACTCTGTAAAAATGCTATCATTCTAACTACTAATACAGTGGCCATTACTAAATCATCTGTTTGCCCAGTTAGTGCTTTGTATGTAGTACCACTGGAAATGAAGTTTTTAAGCTCTGATATCAGTGGTTTACTTTTGATCACTAGTTTGTCTGTTTCTACAAAATTCTTAAGTTTAGCACAGGCACTTAGTTTACTTGAGTGTGTAGTTGAAAACCCTTTGCGATGTTTTCGTACATTACCCAGTCTATGCGGCTCGCTTAACATTGTGCCTGGTATGTTTTCCTCGCCATACTCACGTAAACTAACTAATCCTGCTTCACCAATTGTGTTATTTTCTAAACTGTAATATATTTGCTCGTTGGTTTTAACTGTTTCTGCAATAAGAGTTATAATCTCTGCTAAAATTTTAATTTGCTGTTCCACCGGTGTTTTATTATGACACCATTCTGCTACTTGTTCACAACTGGGCAATTCAAATACTTCTATTGCAGCAGGATCACCACCAGTACCAATACTGGGATCTAATGCCACTATATAAGTGGATTTGGGATCTATCTCCTTATACCAGCGTACCTGTCCTTGCTTGTTAATAGGACTAACACCTTCCATACGTGTTAGTTTTAATGGATCAATCAGTGTTTCATCATCACGAATAAATTCGCAATCCATTTCACGGCGGAAACGTTCTTCACCCAATTGGCCACGTTGCTCACTTGCCCAGTTCTCATCACGATCCGGATGCTCATTCCAGTATGCTCTGAATGATTTAAATCCGTTTCGTCCAACATCAGTTTCGTTACCAAATTCATCCAGGCACTGATTGGCACCCTGCCAAAGTTGTGCAAACTGATCTTCGTCACTGTTTGGAGTACTGGTTATAATGGCTTTACCACCAGTTGCCAATGTGGGGCTAATACTGGTCCAAAACTCACGAGCAATCGTTGGTCGCACAAAACTAAACTCATCGCAATACAGCAATGTTATGGACATACCACGACCAGTATTTTCTGTAGTTGCTTGACTAACTATACGGCTACCATTTTCAAACTCTATACTGCCTTTGTTGTAACTGGTGACGCCAGCACGTATATGATCTGGACAATCTTCGTATGCATAACGTACACGTTGCATAATTTCTTGAGCACCACTATACTTGTGTGCCGCCACTAATATAGTTGCGTCAGGTACAAACATGGCATACCATAACAAGTATCCAGCGGCTGTTGCTGTTTTGCCCATTTGTCGAGGTAACATATTGATGTTAAATCGATAGTTGTGGTAGGTTGCAATTAGCCTGACTTGGAATCCGTAAGGCTGATACAATAATTTGCCTTGCATGGGATGTTGTATATAGAAGAAGTGAGTTAAGAAATATAATGGACCAGTAACTGGGTCAGCACACTGGGCAAACTCACGCATTTGTTGTTCGGTATAGTTCTCTTGCCGATTTGGTCGTTTTATTAACGATCCGTCTTGTGATGACATTATATGGGTTTCTCGCCTGTCAGGTATGGTTTGGCAAACCAAAGTTTAAACCATTCTGGAGTACCTGGTCTTATATCGTGTTTACGTTGTAGGTCGGCTTTTTCTTGTCCAGTAATACTGACATTGCTACCCATGCTGTATGGTTGCCAATTTGGTTTATTAGTTATTCCAGCTAGGACTTTGAGTTCCTGTAATGGATCATATTCATTCATAGAAGTATTTAACTACCACAACATAGCTTTATTTAATTTGTTTAGCTTTGGCTAATAAAGCAATTAACTGTGGGCCCAATGTGGGATCTTTTAATAAATTAGCTATGTCGTCAATTGCTGGTGACAATGCTTGTGCTGTTGCTGGAGTAGATGTTCCGTTACCAGCCGCAGCCAATGATTTCACCAACGCAGCCGGATTGGCACCAACAACAGAAGCCAATTTGCCACTCTGAGTTTTCTGAATTTGTGCCTTTTTAACTTCAATTGGGTCTGGCACCGCACCTGGCGCTGTAGCACCAGGAACTACTGAAGCCGCTTCACCAATGTTGGGATCAATCCCTCTGGAACCTCTTCCACCTTTTTTACGTATAGCGGCAAGTTCATCCAATCCATGTTTAATTTGTTCAACATTCATTGCTAGTTCACCAAATTGGCGAGCAATACTTTCCCAACCAATGGCACTGCCATTTTCAGCTCGTTTTGCTAACTCTTTAAATTGTGCGGCGGCTCTGGCCATACGGTATTGTAGTTTGGCAGGATTGGCACCTTGATGATTGTGGATCATGGGATTCATAGGCTCTGCTGGATCCATTTCAATCGGCGCTTCTGTCACACCTTGAGATCTATTAGTACCTATAGTAACCGCTGGCGCTCTCATTCGCATTTTATCGTTGGATGCTTGCACCACACTATCAAAAGTTAAATTAAATACTCTATTGCCATCTTTATCTATTGTTTCATCTCCCAAAACATATCTGCCATTGGCAATAAGATTTGCAGTCATTGCCGCTTTGGAACTTAACGGAACACCCGGAAGTAGAGTAGTACCTTCACCACCTTTATAAGTTCTAATAGTGCTGGGTTTAAACCCCTCGTCTCGCATTATTTCAGGATATTCCATTATCTCGGCACCCGCCAACACTAACTGTGGACCAGGGTTAATTTTGGCATAGAAAGTATCTGTGCTTAGTTCTAATATATCCTTTGCAAACTCAACATTAAAATCCAATGTAGCGTATCCGCTAACTTTAGTAGCTACATCAATTTCCTTATCAATTTCTAATTTTAAATTATTAACTGCTTCTTCTGGATTCTGACCTTTGGCTTTAAATGTTGCTTGCAATGTTCTTGGATTTTCAGCAACCGCAATAAAGTATAAATTTTTAAACTTCTGTTTGCTTACATAAACATTATATCTTTTGTGTGAGCTTAAATTTTTATATAGATTATTAGCTTTATAACCTGACAATTCATTTAATAAGCCTGTTACCACAGCAGGCTCCTGGAAGTTTTCAAACTCTTTTAGATAATCCTGTCCGGATGGTGCAGGGGTTACACTCTCACCACCAACCATTTTACTACGTGACGCTTTAGCTGAGTCTTTTCCAGCCCAATAACCCGGAAACTTCTTTGGTGCTTTTCTGGGTTTAACTGCGGCAACTTCTGACAGGTGTTTTCTAAATGATTTCATTTTATTTTCTTCTACGTGTTATAGTACCCGGACCGCCATTGGCAAATCCGTTACCAGCACCCATACTTGTTGCCACACTGCCTGTACCCATGCCACCAGCATCTTCTTTAGCTACATTTTTAGCAAATTGTGCCATATGGCGTAGATGTGGATCTGCGCTATGTATAGCTTGGGCTATTCTGGATTTAGGAATCGTTTCATCTTGTGGTACATGTAATGCGTTGTGTAAATCGCCTTTGGTCTTGGGATTCACTGCCTTTTGTATCCATTTTTCACCTTCCGCCATAACGTCATCTTCGGATTCCATATAGTTCCAGACAGTAACCAGCATAGATTTAGCCACAGCAATCTTTTCTTGACACCATTCAGGCAAATTATCACCAGTGTCAATCAAGTCATCTAGTCCGTCCACGGCACGGCGCAGGGTGCTAAGATTGTTGTCTGCCATACCTGCTTCGTCATCATATTCTGGATTGTATTCTTCCGCCACACCTTTCTTATTCAACGCATCAATCGCGGCTTTTTTATGTTCAGGTGATGCGTCGCTCATTGCGATATCTTTAATTATCTTGGCAGTGCCAACCATGTTGTCCGTGGGTTCAAATTTTCCCAGGCCCTTTTCATATTCTTTACGCTTGGCTGCAACTTGTTTGGCGTGAGCCGAGCGTGGTTCTTTACTACCACCTGCCCAGCCATAAGTTGTACGGAATTTCTTTACTTCTTGTACTTTTTTCTTACGATAGGTATCGTGAAATGCTTCTGACGAACTAACAGTAAATCCCTCATGTGATGCTACATATTTTTTAGCACCTTCACGTGTTTTGAATTTTCTTGCCTCTGTACCGTTTTTATGTGCTATCCATGCACCAAGTGGATCAGCTTTGGCTTCTGCCACACCTTTGCTAAATTTTTTAGCTAACTTGGCTGCAGCCAAGTTAGCCCCGGCATTACGCTTGTCAGATATAGCTGCATATTTTTCTGCCTTCTCTTGGTCGTCCCATGATCTATCAGCAGATGCGCCACCCTTGTTATATTTGTCAAATGCCTTCTCTTGATGCTTAACTGATAGTTCAGCATTCCTGCGCGCAGATTTTTCTGCTTTTTTACCGTAAGATGATAATGCATCTGTGCTTAACTCGTTTAATGAGCCTTCCGCCACACCCGGCTTCTTTTCTTTATTAGCCTTTTCCTGCTCAGCTTTTTCCTGCTCAGCCTTTTCTCTTGCTTCAGCCTCTCGTTTCGCTTTAGCACGTTTAAGTATTAGTTGACCATATCTTTGCATCGTGTTTGAAGCTTCCGCCACACCTTGCTGACCTTTAATTGCTTGTAACAATGCTCTAGCAACTACACGATCTTTTTCCTGTTCATCATCTGGCAACTGTGCATACTCAATATTCATCAACTTGGCTCGTTGTTGTAGTTTTGCTTCTAATTTGCCAGCTGCCTTTAATTTTTCTGTATCGTCAAATTGATCAGGATTTTGAACAAATGCTCGAGCAGTAACATTCCAACCTTTGTGTATGGCATCGCTAATTTGTTCTATGTCGGTAACGCCCTTGTCAATCATCTGTTTAGCATAAGCAGCCGACTTTAAGTTAGCCTGCCAGCCAAACGTATTACCAGGTGTACTACGACCATAATGATAAGCATTATCTAATGCTTCGTCACTGACGGTGGCCAGCTCTGGGACTGACATTTGTTTAACCGGCTTTGCCATCTGATCTGGACTAACAGGATTGTTTCTTAAATAATCCCTAGTTGGATTTCTAGTTTTAGATGCTTCTGCTAGTTTTGTGTTATGAAAATCGGCAAACTTCATTGGAGTATCCTTTATCTTTATTTAGTAAAATTACCGATTGAATCTAGTGTAATCGGTATTTGGTTCAATGTTGCATCGCGCAATTGAAACATCTCTTGTCTGCCTGCGCTGATCCAAACTTTATGTTTTCCTGCTGGTAAATTTAACAACAAGTTCTCAGTAATATATGTTTTAGTATGATCCCAGATAAAAGTTCGTTCTGTGATCAAATCAGAATTAATATACAAACGATATATTGGTGTTAATGCAGAATCGGCACAATGTACATTAACTGTTAACTTGTCTTCCATATTATTTTTTAGCTACAGGTTTGACTGGCTTGACAGGTTTGACTGGTAATACTGGTGCAATTGGTTCATCAGCAATACCCATGCCATCACGTGTGGCTTGATACAATGTTTTGCCACCCACTTTAATGTTTGGTCCTACTCCTGTGGCTTTCTGAAATCCGGCTTCATCTCCAGCAGTGGCCAATTTACGTGCTAGCGACCCGCTAATCCCAGCTAACCCACCCGCATCAGGATCACGGTCACCGCTACTAACAAATGTTAGATGAACGTGTTCCCGTCCTGTAGGACCACGAGCATTGTCTGTTGTGCGAACTGATCCACTATTCCATCCAGTTAATAACTTTTCAATACTGCCAGCACTATTACCCAAACGGTCACTGCCACCAATAAAAGCTATATTGCGGAAGCCTTTGTCGTACAACCAATTTGCGGCATAGATAGGACCTTGCACTGGGTCAGACACAATACGGGCCGCATACTTGGGATATATTGCTTTGATAAAGGCTGCTTTGGTTGCTGGATCTAACGGATCATCCGGTGCTTTGTTACTATTACTTAAGAATATATAACTGTTCTTTCCACCTGTTGCCACTGTTTTGGCCATAACTAAATTATGACCCAGAGTGGGTGGATTCATACGTCCAAAACAAAATGCGGCCAATGGCATCTTCTGCTTGGCTGCTACCTCGTCGTCGGATACACGATGTTTAGCAAAGTTTGCTTTACTAAATCCCAGTCGATCAATTAGTTTTAATTTATCTCGGCCAGCACCAAATACATATCCTTCATGTGCAGTTGCACCATCTGTGATGGCAATAATTTCACTATTTTGTTGCTGTGTGTCTATCTGTTGTTTAATATGTAGTTTTAAATCTGTTACTGAGGCCCACATACTCCACAATCCCAATAATCCTGGAGCACCACCATCTTCTTGATATAACCAACCATCATTGTTTGCCCCCAAAAACTTTGCTGTTACTACTTTATTATCAGCGAATCGTTCACGTAGGAAATTTAAAAAGCGTGGTACAATGTCTGCACTTATATCATTCTCTTCCAACATACGTGTAATAAACGGGCTCATTGCTGTTATAATACTCTTGCCCTTCATGGCAGTTACATCTGCCATAAATTTAGTTACTGCTTTCTTATGCTGTTTAATTACTGCGTCAGCTTCACCCAACACTCGTTTATCAACGGCAACTTTGGGCTTCTCGGTCATTTCTCCAACTAGGAAAGTGATACCAGCTTTTTCTTTAAGACCCCGTAATCCCACCAGCGGAACATCGCCCTGGCCTAACCCATTGATAAAGGTATGTACTGCTATACCACCAGCACTCTTGGTAATTTTGTCACCAAGTGGACTATCAATTTTAACTTTGTATTCTACAGTATTGGGTTTAAAGACATAGAATCCATCTTTGGTAGCGGGAGTATGTGACCACATTAAGTCACCCATCCAATATTGATCCTTGACCATGGGTACTATTTTCTCTAGCAGTGGGCGTATAATACCTTCTTTGTCCCATAGATCATTGCGATTAGATCCACGTTGCTCGTCATAGGCAGCAATACTCATAAACTCCATCTTGCCCTTGGAGACTTTGTCGTACATGTGTTTGTCTACAAATACTATTTGTCCTGCGGCATCACGACCAAATACCACTGCTGGGAATCCATCCCATTTAACAGTTACCGTATCGGTATTTTTACCCAGACCTTTTAACTCAGCAACAGCACGTTCAGCACCAGCGGCACCATCGTCAATAATCAAATCTTCAACGTGAGTAATACCTTCGGTTAGTACCTTGGGGGCGGTGTGTAGTGGAAATTTATCCGACTGGTTAAAAATCTCAAATAATCTCATTTTACTTTGTCCAATATACTTCTAAACCAGTCTGATGTTCCTTCTTGAACCGGAACTGGATAAAATTGTTTTACTGCATCCCATTTTTTAGGATATTTTTGCAAGGCATTTTTGATACCGGTTAGACTGGATATATCACGAGCTTTAGCTTCTGGCCCAATTAATATTTTTGCTATTTGATCTTTATCGATAGCCACAACCTTTCCAGTTGTTCTATCTACCAGTCCATTGTCAGGACTAAATTGTAAACTACCCTTGACATCTCCAGTTTTGGGATCAGTAAATTGTTGTGGACTACTCACTTTGGTCAGTGCCGCATATAGGTCGTTCCACAAATCTCCACCACGCATATTTTGATCCAAACTAAAATCGTGTGTATGTAGCATCCAGGCTGACCGTGGCCGTACGATTAAATCTACCGAGTAGTGTTTGCCACCAGCAGTATATTCCATTGTCAATGTGCCAGGATCCGTTGGTAAGCCATTTTGTGTCATAAAAGCAGCCAATGCTGCCTTGCTGGCTTTCATTTGCAACCCAGCTTTTTTGGCTGGATCTGCCATGGCATTGTCTATTGCTTTGGGGCCTAAGGGTTTGACTGATGCGGCATTCCACTGTGCTATATCTGCTGGGAATTTTTTAACTAACTCTTGTGGATCAATCATGATATCCACATCGCCAGAATCCTGTCTTAGTGT
>Ga0049082_10000588_pt1 | contig 10681 bp, 20 predicted proteins | sample GreLakmeHU45MSRF_FD_66718 | JGI IMG/M metagenome (GOLD analysis project Ga0049082, IMG submission 66718) | Freshwater lentic microbial communities from great Laurentian Lakes, MI, USA - Great Lakes metaG HU45MSRF | ecosystem: Environmental > Aquatic > Freshwater > Lake | place: Great Lakes... | reverse complement strand
CGATGAATACATAAAAAAATATCCATCAAGTGTTCGTAAAGTATTAAAGGAAAAACCTGACCTTAACAAAAAAGATTTATGTTTTTGGGTTGCACAACATAATGAAGAAAAGGCTCACAATCTTCTACATAAAGTATTGAAAGAAAGAATGAGAGGGTGGTGGGATTAATCTTTAATGTCTACGGATGGTAAGATCATAAGTGGTTGTTTTCTACCGATAACTTTCCATCCCAATCTTACTATAGTCTCAAGACCGTCAGGATAAAATGTCATACCGTCCTCAATATTTGAAATATATAAATTGACGTGAGCCATATATTTCTTTTGACCTTGAACATAACTTAAATGGGTAACTTTAACATAACTACCATCCCCAAACATCAGGTCAAGTTGACCACATAATGATGAGTTAATTATATCCTCAAGTAATTCATTTTTCTTCATAAGATAAAAATAATCTAATGATTGTTAAAAGAAATAGATTAGATATTCATTTAATATAGTTAAAGACAACCAATAAAATTTAAAAACGTATTTATAAATATGAAATTACTTAACTACTTATTTTTGTTGTTGACCTTTCAGGGGTTTGTAAAATATTGTCTATATCTTAGATCAAATCAATTATTACCTTGTGGGGTAAGTACCACTACTCTAACCGCCAATTTAAGTCAGTGTGGGGTTGGGAATCAAAAAACAGATGAAAAATATATGATAACAGGTAATGTTAACTTAATTAGATGATAAAATTTGTAAAATATCTTTTAGTATGGGTTTCAAGTAACTTAAGTGTACCTTTTTGGGTTGTAGGTCATGTTCATTTAACTATGAACATATATAAAGACCTACATGAGATCATTGCATCACTATTAATGAACATAATTGTCGCAATTGGGTTTTGGATTAGTTGGTTAGAAACAAAAAATGATACAAAATAATTTATTTTATATCTGTTGACTCTAATAAAGTGTAAGAAAATTTATTACCGTGAATTTTGGCCGCTTTTTTACATATTGACATAAAGACATCAAAGTCCTTAACACGTTTAAATACCTGACATCCCTCACTCCAGTTTTCAACCCATGTTGAATCAGTGCCGGATTTATGAATGTTAATACCAAACATCCCAGTGTCGGTCACCCTTTCTTCAAAAATAAAATCTTTATTTGCATCTCTCCATACTGTAACGTTATTTAATCTTTGGCAAAGGGCATCGTATTTACCTTGATGTTTATCGACCGCCCATACGGTTCTATATTGATTTGGCACTAAACGTGCAACACCTTTATTGTTATGAAACTGTTGAACACCTTTTTTACCTGGATCTGTTGTTGCTAACCAACAATAAAATTGACATTTACCTGTTTCATCTTTAAATGATATTGTAATATGATCATCAAACACGTTTGTTACTTTATCGGCAACTAATGGGGAATTATTTCTTACCCCAACAATGTTTACGTCATAACCTTTGTTTGAATTATCTTCAAACCATTTATAACCTTTATATTTTACCGCAGTTTCGATTTGTTCTTTAGTATATCCCATATTCTTTTTATTATAAATATCTTTTCAGATTGAATAATATTTATAAATAAATAAAAACAATATGTTACTTAAAAATGGATCTAAAGGAGATGATGTAAAAAGACTCCAAACAAAATTAGGACTCACTGCTGACGGAGCATTTGGACCTGGAACAGAAAAAGCAGTAAAACAATGGCAATCTACCAATGGATTAACCGCAGATGGTATTGTTGGTGATGGAACATGGTCAAAAATGTTCGGATCTGCCCAAGTTATCAAAGAAGATGTGGTAATTCCTTCAGGTGGATCATTAAATATTGAAAAATTAAAGGGTCATATACCTGATGCAGTGATTGCACAGATACCTGAGACCGCAAAAAAGTTCAATATCACAAATAATCTACGTTTGGCTCACTTTTTGGCTCAATGTGGTCATGAATCAGGAGGTTTTAAGGCGGTTTCTGAGAATTTAAACTATTCTGCGGATGGTTTGAAGAAAATATTTGGAAAATACTTCCCTGGTAACCTAAATGAATCATATGCTCGTCAACCTGAGAAGATTGCCGCTCGTGTTTACGCTAGTAGAATGGGAAATGGAGATGAAACCACTAAAGAAGGGTTCAAATTCAGAGGTAGAGGGTATATTCAGTTGACAGGTAAGTCAAATTACACCAATTTTACCAAATTTATTGGTGAAGATTGTATTTCTAACCCCGATTTGGTTGCAACTAAGTATCCATTGGCTTCTGCGGCGTTCTTTTTTGACTCAAACAAGTTATGGTCTATCTGTGATAAGGGATCTAACGATGCAACGGTAACTGCAGTGACAAAAAGAGTAAATGGAGGTACAATTGGACTACCTGATCGTATTAAACACTTCAAAGAGTACTATAATTTACTTAAATAACTTGACATACACCATAAAATAGATTAAAATTAAATATAAATCTTAATAATATGTTTTTTACAATCGTTTTATGTGTTTTTACACTAGTTTTAATAGTTTTTGGTGTTGGTTTGTACATTTGGTGGAAAAAATTTGGTAAATCGTTCTTTGAGATGGCCAAAAACTTAACTAATATGAATAAAACCATGTTTAACCCTAAAAATATGGGTAATATGGGTAATATGGGAGATATTACTCAACAAATGAAAATAATCCAAGATTTCTTTAAGAAAAAACAATAAAACCCTATTAATTAGGGTTTTATTTCTTTAATAGATACTATTTCTACGTTTTTACCCTTATTTTTGACCGTGATCTCGTTTTCTTGGGGATAAAGTATGTTATTATGTATGGTTTCTTGTTGATTTACCTCTTTTTTAGGTATATTTGCGGTAATTATGTAGTATTTTTCACCCGATCCTGTTGAAAATGAGTGGTTTTTGACCAAATTTGACCTATTTAGAGCGAAATGCGACCCAATTTTGGTCATATTTATGTCTTTTTTATCATTTACAGACACAATTCGGTACGCTTTTATCGTTTCTGGTAGGTTTTTTACCCTATTTATGTGGTATTCTAACTCATTTTCAGCGTCTTTTTCACTAAAATCCATTGTTTTTAGGTCGTTTAATAGGACTTTTTTGTGTATTATCTCACTTAAAATAGGTAAAATATCCATATTTTATGACTGTTTCTTCTTAGGTTTTATCTCAACCTCATAAGGACCTGTGGTTGATTTACTGGTATCATATTTCCAAATACTAATTGAGTCTTCAGTTTCGTAAATTCTCTCGTATTTCTTAGTTTCTATGGGGATTTTCTTTTCTGGCATATACAAATATACAAAAATTATTTAAATTGGCAAATTTATTCTTTATTTTCCGTTGGATCTTCTTCATTTACCGTTTTGGACTCCCCATTTTTCTTCTCTTTTTGTATTTGGTGAAGAATATAACCTGAAATAGTGAATTGTATTGATGCCCACATTATAATATCGGTCATTGTGAGGTCAGGATACTTCTTTAATAGGAAAAAAACCATACCCCATTCAGCAATAATGAACGCAATACCCGATTCAACACGTTTTTTTGCAAAAAAAGAAGGTGTGGTTGAGTATAATTTAAGGATCTCCATGATAAATCTCTTAATATTTGTCCATCCAAAGAAATATTTTTTGTTTTTCATACTTATAAATATCTTGACAATAAAAAAAGGGACAGTAGCGAATTGTCCCTTTAGTTTGTTACCTTAACGGTAACGATCCTAAGCAAAATTTTACTCTCCTTTAGCTAAGTTAATACATTGTTTAAGGTATTCTTTAGTTCTTGGTGATGGTGTATACTCATCGTCTCTTGTTTGGAGGTTTAAAACTCGTTCAATATCCTTAACTAATTCAGTTCCGTGTTCATTTTCTTTATATAACTCAATTACTTTATCCATTGCTTTATTACATTTTTGATTTGTTTCATCAAAATAGTTTTTATTTCTGAATTTATTCAAATTATTCATCATTTCATATGCTAAATGGCTACCACCATCTTTTACATCTTTAAATAATCTAATGTTATTTAATATACCTAAAGTATCTACCATTGAATTAACCCCATTTCTTCTTTTACTTACTCCAGGTGAGTATCTGGTAAATTCATCTGCCTGACCAACCATATCATCTAACGGAATTGTGTTTTCAGGTAAACAAGTGGGTCTAGCTTTTTTCTTATCTTTTATTTCAGAGTCGTTCTCCAATAGAATACTTCTTATTAACCTTTTAATGGTATTCTCGTTTAAATTAATTTTTTTCATAGTGAAAAGTTTTTCTATAAATATATTTCAATTGTAAAGTTTACAGGTATTTATATAAATAAATATATAAATTTATACTAATGTCAAAAAATATTACCACTTTAACCGAGTCAGACATACAAAGAATTGTTTTAAGTGTATTACAAGAAACTAATGAATCAAATTTTCTATATGAGGATTTGTTTGGTTCGGTAGAAAAAACCAACTTTATTATTGGAGATTTAATAACCGAGGCGGAGTATCAGGGAAGAAAAGTTCAGTTGGGTAAGATAATGCAAGGTGACATTAAAAAGTCCAAAGTATATGTTAAAAATGATAAAGGTAAGGTTGTTAAGGTAAACTTTGGTTTTGGTGGAAAATCAGCCAAAGGTAAAATAATGAGGATTAAGAAGAATAACCCTGAAAGAAGAAGATCATTCAGAGCAAGACACAATTGTGATAATCCCGGCCCAAGATGGAAACCAAGATATTGGGCGTGTAGAACTTGGTAATTATATGTCAGTGATAATTGAAAGAATCGTAAGGAAAAATCTTATACAATATATTAACGAAACTGAAATCAAACCTTCTGAGTCGGCAGTTAAGAATATTTGTGATGCTGAAAAGTTTTGTAGTGCTCAAGGTAAAATAACGTTTGGTCAATTAAAAGAGTTGGTTGAAAAAGGAACAAAAAAACGAATTGGTATTCATGTTGGAGAAGGGGCTTATAAATCACTATTAAGAATATTGCCTTGGTTTATACCCCAACTTGCATTAGCTGGTTTTGCGGCAACTTGGGTTAGAGTTGTAAATAAATTATTGAGACCAGCACTTGAAGAAACCTCAAACTATAAAAAATGGTGGGCTAAAGTTATTATGAAAGGATTTGACTTGGTTGAGGGAGAATTAAATGCTACTGACCCATTAACACAAATATTCTTTATATCAGATGGTCTATTAACATTAATGGACGATAAAGTTAAAATTAAATTTGCAAGATACGTTGCTGAATTAGCTTCAGAAATGCCTGACGATCAAGAAGTCCCTGAATACTTTGTTGAAAATGAATTAAGACATTGGCTTAACGATAAATTCTTACTTGATCCCCCGTTACCACCAAAAAGGTTTTAATTTTCAACACAAAAACAAGTATTTAATAATTCCATATACTTTTTTGCAAAAGACACTTAAATTGATTAGTATAATCAACATTATATAATATTTATTGATATGAGTTTTTTAGATTTAAAAATAAAGTCGTTATTAAATGAGAATAATAACAAGAGAGAAGAGATTAGAAAAATTGTTAGAGACATTATTTCAATCTTTAAAAAAAACGATGAGGGTGATTTTTATTTACCTGAAGAGATAACTGATGAACACTTTTATGATTTTGATAAAATTGATGCACTTTTAACAATTGAATTAAAAATTACTATTAATGATGAAATTGACACTTTTGAGGTTGATGCGGATTGGGTTTCAGAAGATGATGTTATAGAACTTAAAATAGAATATAATTCTGAAAATAAAAAAAGATTATTATATGATTTAATTGGTGAATTAAATGAAATTATTGCACACGAAATTAGACACATTGATCAAGATACAACAGGGTCATATAATACAAAAGTTAGTAAATTACTAAAAACAGAAAGAAAATATTACACAAAACCACATGAGTTAGATGCTCAAATATTTGGATTTAAAAGAATATCTAAATTAACTAAAACTCCATTTGATGTTGTTGTAAAAAGATGGTTTAATACTCACCATAATTTACATCAAATGGATGATAAAGATGTAAAATATGTGATTAAAAAAATTATGGAGTTTAAAAAAGAAAAAGGACTTTAAGATCTGAACCTTTCAATAATCTTTGTAATTAATTCTGTTAAAGTCGTAGAAGATATTTTAACCGCAAAGTAACCTAATATTATTTTAGATAAGGTCGTTATATCGGAACTTGTCGCTCCACCACTCATATCTAATAATTTTGTTAAAAAAGGAATAATAAATGTGTATGCTAACATATCCGACATTTTATGACCTGTAACTTTTAAACTATCAACAAACGATAAGAAAGTGTTTTTTAACTCATCTGTTTTGTCTAACATTTCGTTAAAAGGAGTAACTAAACCACGTTCTTTAATAATACCTAATAATTTACCCAATTTTTCTTTATTAGATGTATAGTAAGTAACCGCACAAGCAATTGACAATAAAGCCAAATCTTGATTAGTCAGTTCAGGGTTCTTACCTTCAAAATAATTAAACACTGGTCTTGAGAATCCTCCAATAGCGGCTCCCCATGTAAATAAGAAACTAAAATCCAATTTAGTATCTTCTTTTACAGATCTAACTATCTTCTTAATAAACTCTTTAGAACGTTTAATTTCATCACCGATTATAGATTTACTACTCTCTAATAATAATTTTTCATATTGATGTTCAGTTATTACAATCTTCATACTGAATAATAAATATTACGATATATTTATTATTATGGAAAAATACGTAAAAAACGCACCATTAGAAAAAGGAGACACGGTTGTCTGTATTAAAATGCAAGATGAATATGGTGTTCCAGGTGGAGTACCGGGGGTTGTTAAATCTGTTGCAAATGTAATGGGAGATATGCAATATTATGTTGAATGGGACAATGGTTCTAAATTGGCTTTAATTGAAGGTGTTGATAAATGGATGAGAGTTGTCCAAGATGACACAATAGAAGAAAGTTTTTTTATGACTAAAAAAGGTCTAATAAAAGAATCAAAAAAAGCATCTGAAAAGTTTAATGATTTATCTGAGTATTACGACATACGATTGATTAAAAAATTCCTTGATGTATTAAGACTCTCAAGTGTTACTAATATGTTCCAAGCGGGCCAGTATCTTTATTTAGGTAAAGAAAGAATTGAACACGAACACAAATATAATGAATTTAGTGATGATACTCAGGAAGCATTTGATGAAGTCTTAGATATGGCAGAAGAGGTTAGAGATGAAATGATACGAGGGGCATTTAGTTCTATTGACGGTATAAATCAAGGTAATGATAATGATGACGAAGACGAACTTGATCGTAGATATTTAGGTAGTGTGGAAACTAAAATGAGAAGAGACTCTCAAGATCTTTTAACTCTTTGGATGCAATTAAAGGGTAATTCGGCAAGATTGAGATAATTAAACTATTTATAATAAAAACAAAATTATGGCACAATATTTTTTTAAGATGACAAATGAGGAAAGAACTAATATCCTTGACCAACATAAAACAATTTATGATGGGTATGTCACAGAATATGCACAAGGTGAAAACAAACAACCTTTATATGTTCAGGATTTCGCAAACGATAAAGGTGGGATCACGGTGAACAACAAAGGTGAGGTTAAACCTTATACAAATGTGGGAATCAATGAATCTATAGATGGTAGATTAGACATGATTGGAGATGGGGATGACGATCTAAGAAATGGTACCGTTGATTTCTCAAGTATTGACAATGATGAAGATGATAGTTATATATCATTAGGAACAATGTCAGATGATTTTGAACCTGAAGACGTTTATAGTGATTGGGAAGATGAAGATGGAAGTCATTATGAAAGACAAAAAAGATTTTTTGATGATGAAGATAGAGAATCTGAATGGGATGAGGAATCTTTTGATATTGAATTAGATGAAGTTGATGATACAATCTTAGATCTTAAACCTGAATGGTCTGATGAAGAAGAAGGTATTGTTAATGATATTTATAATGACAATTTTGATGAGGTTGATGAAGAAGAAAAAGATGGTTTCTTGAATAAGTTAAACGAATCTTTAGATATGTTTAGGAGATTTAAAAAATATAACTAATGGAAATTAGGGAATTGGTGTCATATTATGTTTATGAAGACACAAAAAGAATTGAGGTGACGTTTAGATTAACACTTGATTCTGAAGATGAAGTCAGAAATGATATTATTAATTTAGAAGAAGCTGAGGAATTCGGATATAAACTAATAAATGATAATAATGACTTCTTCCAATTTGATGATGAGGAAGAAGAAGATTTTGACGATTTTATTGATATGGATGAAGATTTATTAATAAATTTCTTAAATGAGTATTATATTGTAAATCCAACTAAATTACCAAAAACAGAAATATTATAAAAGAAAATAGGTCCCATTAAGGACCTATTCTTGTTAATGAATATACCACAGACCTTCTAGTACCATCAATCCATTGTCCTGATGTTCTTACGGTTAATGATTCATTAGAGTCATCAAGGATCTTCCAAATACGTCTTGTACTCTCACAATCAAACACAATATTACCCAAATCATATGCGGTACGTTGCCCTTGTACAAAATAATAGTACTCAGTTTGCCAATTAGTACCCCCAAATTGATTTTGAATGGGGTTAAAACGAATCATACTATAATCCATATGTAATTTAGTCTCACCAACAATAATTGCACTTAATACGGGTATTTCTGTATTATCGTTATATACTGATCCTGTCAAGTAAGTACTATCTTGTGGAGATGGCTCACCATCAGTTTCTTGGTAAGTGATTTTATCAATCACATACTCACCACTCAAACTTAAAGATTTAGGTTCAGAATACTTCAAACAAGAAGTAATAAATGGTATAATCGCTAAAATAAAAACTAATCTTTTCATATATCCTTTTTTACAAATATACAAATATTTTTGAAAGTATTGTAACATTAATAATTATATTTTACTTTTTTTGCTTATTTGAATATTTATTATAAAACTTATTACTTTGGAAAGTCTTGATGATCTTATAATGTTAATGAAAAAATTTACTTATAGTGATAGGAATGGTGAATTAGGAGAACAAGATGCAGCACCTGCGGGTGGTGGATCAACATACCCAACCGTAACAAAATGGGAAACAGGGTTAGCAAGAAGTGTTGCGAATACTCTTGACGCTAAAGTTACTTGGTCATCATTATATAAAATAACAAGAGGTAAAGGTAATACCTTAATTTAAAAGTAAAAAAATATGAAAAAAATATCATTTGATAGTTCAGGAGAAGAAAAGAATCGAATCTTGGAAATGCACCAAAAATCCACAGGTAGACAATACCTTAATTTAATTAACGAAAGTGAAATTGAAGAAGAAGATAAAAAACCAATGAGTCTTTTAAAAAAGGCTGGATTGGTTGTGGGAGGAGCATTAATTATTGCTGGTGGTGTTCAGGCTTACAGATGGGAAGGTGGAGACGCTCAACAATCAGTTAAATTATTACATAATTCTTGTGATACGTCTAAATTGGGTAACCCAGTTCAACCTAATGGTGAACATGAAAAAATTGCAAAAGAACTAGGAGATGCTCTTAGAAGAAAAACATTACTTATTTTTGGTGATACAGATAATGAAGGGATTAAAAGTTCATTATTAAAAATTAAATCAATACCTGATTATTGTAAAGTTGCCTCAGAATATGAGTCAATATATGGTGAAGATTTATATGACGGGTTTGTGGGTGATTTTTCTAAATTTTCCACAACAAAATGGGACACATATATTAGACAACCCTTAACAAATGCAATTAAAGCAACTGAAAGGGCTAATGATGATGGGTCTACAGAAGGTGGTGGTGGTAATGAGGGTGATGGTGGTAATAAGGGTGATGAAGAAGGAACAAAAACTTCAGATGGTGACACTATTGAATATAAAAGTTGTTCAGGTACTTATAAACTTGGTTGTAAAGACGGAGATAATAATGTGGTGTGGCAACTACAAGGTTGTTTAGGTATTAAACAAACAGGTAAATTTGGTCCTAACACTGAATCATCATTAAAAGAAAAAACTGGTAATACATCTATTGACGAAAGAGAAGTTTGGACGTTGTGTAAAGATGAAGATCCTGGAGATAAATTATTCTAAAAATTAAAAAAAAACAATATGAACATAAGTGAAGAAATAAAAAGAATGATGTCCCTTCTTGAGTCTGAGATGGGTAACGTAAAACCTTTAATAACCGAACAAGGAGAAGTACCTGTAATTACGGTAGATGGGCCTGAAGGTATATTAATGAGAGCAATTAACACGGGTTGTTGGACAAAAAAAGGATATACTTTTAGTGATGGGACACCAATTATCCCCAATGCTCAGGATAAAATTTCTAAAGTTAACGCCAATTATCTTTACGCATTAAATAAAATTGACCCTAATATTAAAACTGGAGATCCGTTTGTTAAACTTAAAGCTAATGGAATTGACGTTTATATGTTTGGGACAATAACAACTAACCCACAATACCCTGGATCATATCTGGCGGTTACAAAAAATATAAATGCACCACAACAAACCACGGCAAACCCTAACCCAAATCAAAACTATTTAGAGGCTCATGGTTGGGAGTGTTCTGAATTTAAAGAAACTCAAAATTTGGCGTCAC
>Ga0049082_10000585_pt1 | contig 10691 bp, 11 predicted proteins | sample GreLakmeHU45MSRF_FD_66718 | JGI IMG/M metagenome (GOLD analysis project Ga0049082, IMG submission 66718) | Freshwater lentic microbial communities from great Laurentian Lakes, MI, USA - Great Lakes metaG HU45MSRF | ecosystem: Environmental > Aquatic > Freshwater > Lake | place: Great Lakes... | reverse complement strand
ACCCCAAGGAAGCGCTGCTGCAGCTCGGGACTATTCGAGATCTCGGTGGAGGTGGTCTCCGTAAAGACGGTGCCCGCGACCATCACCACGAGTCGTTCGGCGACGCTGGTCGCAACACCGAGGTTCTGCTCGATCAGCAGCACACCAACTCCCTCGTTGACGAAGCCCTTGAGCGTCTCCACCAACTCTTCGACGATGCGCGGCGCCAGCCCCTCGGACGGCTCATCCATCACGAGTAGACGCGGCTGCAAGAGCATCGCCCGACCGATTGCGAGCATCTGCTGCTCGCCACCCGACAACTGCGTGGCAGAGACCTTTTTGCGTTCGGCGAGGCGCGGAAAGAGGTCGTAGACCGCGGCCGTGTTCCAGCGCCCAACTCGCGGCGTCTTGATCATACGCAGATGCTCGTCGACCGACAGAGACTGAAACAACTTACGCCCCTGCGGGACGTAGCCAACCCCAGCACGGGCGATCACATACGGCGGCTTGCCGTTGATCGGCTCACCATCAAGCAGGATCGTCCCAGCAGCAGTCGGCGGATCGAGATTCATGATGGCGCGGCACAACGACGTCTTACCCATGCCGTTACGCCCGATCACACAGACAGGCTCGTCGTGCACGTCGAACGAGACGTCCTGCACAACATGCGCTGCTCCATAGTGCGCGTTGACGTTCTGGAGGGAAAGGATCGGCACGTTACTCATGGTTGCGATGCCCCTTGCCAAGGTAGAGATCGTGCACCAGTTGATTGCCGCGAATCTCGCTCGGCGTCCCCTCAACGACGATCCGCCCGTCGTGCATCATCGTGACGTGCTCCGCGACCGTCAGTGCAACATCCATGTCGTGCTCAATCAGAATCATCGTGATCGAGCGGTCAAAGCCCAGCAGCATCTCCGTTAACTTGACGCGCTCTGCGCGAGCCAGACCCGCCGCGGGCTCATCGAGCATGATCAGTTTTGGATCGCCCGCGAGCGCCATCCCAATCTCGAGCTGACGCTGCTCACCATGCGAGAGCGCGCCAACCAGCTCGTCGAGCACGCCACCAAGCCCGACACGATCGCCGAGCTCGCGCGCCTGGGCGTGATAGGCCCGGTCCTTGGCATTACGGATGGGACGCAGATGTCCGCCCTCCGCACCGATAATTGAAACGTAGAGATTGTCGGCTACCGACAGCCCGCCAAAGAGGCGGCTGATCTGGAACGTGCGCGTCACACCGAGCGGGACGCGGGCACGAGCCGGCTTGTTCGTAACATCAACACCGAACAGTTCGACCGACCCTTCGGTCGGCGGAAACTCCCCTGCGATGACATTAAAAAGTGTGGTTTTGCCGGCCCCATTCGGACCCAGCACGGCGCGCCGCTCGCCTGCGCGAACGTCGAGATCCACGCCGCGTACGGCATGGACACCGCCAAAGCGTCGGCCGACCCCCCGCAAGCGGAGGATCGGCACGACGCTCTCGGCAGCGGATGTCTCAGTTTGGGACATCGCGACCGTCATTCCTAGTTACTTCTTGATCGAAGCAGCCCACGGGGGTGGGTTGCCGGCGACACACTCTGGATTGTCGCGATCAGGGTTCGGCGTATCAGTGCTGAACGCACCACCGAAGGACTGATCCACGTCAGCCACGGTGAACAGTGTGGTTGTGCCCGTATCGGACACCTGCACCACGTAGTTGGGGCCAACCGCATTGCGGTTACCGTCAACCGTCACCGGACCCACACCCGTGCTGATCTCAACGCCAGCAAGGGCAGTCTGGTACGCAGCAGCATCATCGATGTTGCCGGCCACAGCCTCGAGGCCAAGAATTGCAGCCTCGGTGTTGTTGTAGTACCCGGCCAGGAAAATATTGGCAGCATTGCCAGCCTGATCGGGGAAGGCCGCCGTGATGGCGTCCACGTACGCCGTCCAGTTTGCATCAGTTGCATCGGACGGCAGAGCAGACCCAGCGACAACACCCTCCACCTTGGAGCCAAGCTCCTTGATGATTGCTGGGTTCGAGATGAAGGCACCACCCATGACCTTGCCTTGAAGCGAGTCATCGCCGTTCACCTCGGTGTACTGATTGACAAACTGAACCGTGCCTGTACCACCGACGTCGAGGAAGAATCCGTCGACGTTGTCAGGAAGCTTGGCGATATAGGACGAGTAGTCCGTCTCTCCGAGCGCGGGCCAGATGCGCTCGTCAATCTTGCCGCCCAGCGAGCAGAACTCGCTGACGAAGCCGGCAGTTTGCGTGTACGGGAACGAGTAGTCGTCACCGATCGTGACGGCTGTGCGCCAACCGAGCACGTTGTACGCGTAGGCACCGAGACCCGCAGTCCACTGAGCACCGTCAGTGAAGAAGCGGAAAAAGTTCGGAGCCTGAACCTTCAGCGTCGTGTCCTGGGCACCAGAGATGCCATTCAGGAACGTCACGTCGGGCTGCGTCTTCGCGTAGTTCGCGACGGCAATACCCTCATCGCCCGAAAGTGGGCCAATCAGGATGTTGACGCCCTCTTGCTCGACGAGGCGCTTAGCCTCCGACAGTGCCTTATCGGCCTTATCGTCCGAGCAACCGTAGTTCGTGTTGAGCTCGATCGGGATTTCCGTACCTGGCACCATGGCACCAGTCACGCCAGCCTTCGGGTCGGCCGGATCAACCGGCGTTGCGCCCGCAAACTGCACGAGGGCTGTGTAATAGCCAGCCAGCGTTGCATCCCAGAACGGACCGAACGGACCCTCGCAGTTCGAGAGGAAGCCCATCACGATCTTCTTCTCGCCGACGGCGGCAGCCGTCTCAGCGGCAACCGTCTCGGCGGCAGCCGTCTCAGCGGCAGCCGTCTCAGCGGCAGTCGTCTCAGCATCGCTGCCACCGCACGCGGCGGCAACGATCCCGATAGTGATGATGAGGAGAGTGGCACTTAGCCAACCCCATCGTTTGTCTCGTACTTTCACTTACCCCTCCTTAGTTTGGATCAAACACGTACGGTGGAGCTCGTCATTCGAGCTCCCGAGCGTTGTGTGAGCGACTGCGAGAACGTGCAAGTCAGTCATGGCGATGATGGTCATTTGTCAGGCACGTCCTCCTCTCAGTCCTCAGTCCCCCGCGACAGTTGGTGTCGCGGTTCCGTCTCCATCACTCGTGGCTCCACCCGTCACACCAGTGCGGCGCCAACGCGATGAGAGCGATTCGTAGATGCCCATCACGCCGCCGGGCGACAGCAGCACGATCAGCAAGAAGATGATGCCGAGCGCGGTTGCGACGCGCTCGCCGACAACGTCGATAGACCGCAACCGGTTGTCGAGGACGACGTAGATCAACGCGCCGACCCAGGCCCCCTCGATCCGGTAGAGGCCGCCAATGATGGCGATCATCAGCAAAAAGATGACTGGGCCGATGTCGATCGTTCCTGGCGAGATCTGCGTGTTCCACCAGACGTTGAGAACACCGGCGAGCGCTGCGATGAACGCGCCAATACCGAACGCGACGGTGCGCATCAAGGTGACGTTGTAGCCAAGCGCTCTCATGCGCGGGGTGTTGTCGCGAATCCCTTGAAACGCGAGGCCAAATGGCGTGCGCGCGAAATAGCGGACGCCGAGATAGACGAGGACGCAGATCGCGAGGCAGAGCCAGTAGATGCGCTCCGGGTCGAGCTGGGCCGAGCCGAGCAGCGATGGTTGGATAATCTGGTTGATGCCGCCGAAGCCTGAGAGGTCCGTCGCCTTCTCAAACAAGAGCCGGATAATGACGCCAAAGGCCAACGTGATCATCAAGAAGTAGATGCCTTCGCTGCGGCTGGCAATCACGCCGATCAGGAGCCCGACGAGGACCGTTACGACGAGCGCGAGCAGCGACGCAACCCAGATGTCCATCGCGAAGACCTTCGCCCCGCCGTCCGCCTTGGCAAGGTTGCCGACGGTAAAGCCCGCGACGCCGTAGAGGCCCAATTGGGCGAGCGAGACCCAACCGCCGAGGCTCGCGAGAAAGATCAGGCTCGCGGCCGCCAAACCGAGGATCAACGAGCGGGTCAGGATCTGTGACGTCGTGTAACTGCTACAGACGAAGGGCAGCAGGGCCGCTACCAAGACGACTCCAAACCCAACGGGCCACTGCAGGCGCGCGGGGATCATGCCGGCCTTCCGAACAGACCGTAGGGGCGAATGGCGAGGACGAAAACGAGCAAGAAGAACGTCAGGAGCACGCCGTAGTTCGTCACTGAATCAGGCAGATACACGTCGCTGTAGGAGTCGATCAATCCAAGCAGCACCGCGCCAACCGCCGCCCCCGGCAGCGAACCCATACCACCGACGATCACGATCACCAGCGAGATCAGCAAGAACTTGCCGTCGTCAGACTTGTTGACGGAGTTGACCGCGCCACCCAAGACGCCCGCCAGCCCCGCCAGCATGGCTCCGAGGAAAAAGGCGCCGGCGAAGACCTTCTGGATGTTGACGCCGAGCGCCGTCACCATCTGACGGTCGTCGACGCCTGCGCGAACGATCATGCCGAAACGCGTGCGCGAGATGATCAGCACCAAGATGACACCAACGACGATCGCCACGAGCAGCATGACGAGCCGCATCGTTCCGTACATGCCAACGATCGGCAGCTCGATACTCTTTCGAACAGGCACCGAGATCTCCTTCGCAATTCCTCCAAAACGCGCCACAGCCTGATCCGCGATGATGATTGAGAGCGCGATTGTGATCAGTGCCTGGCGCAATTCTTGACCCTGATTCCAACGCAAGAAAATCTGTTGGATCAAGACGCCAAGCAGGGCGACCGAGAACATCGACACGATCAGGGGTATCAGAAAACTACTCAGCGTCGCCTGGGGCAGATCGAAACTCGTCGGATCGGGATTCAACATCCGCTCTTGGATGAGGTAGGCGATGATGCCGCCGAGCATGTAGAACGAGCCGTGCGCCATGTTGACCACGCGCATCAAGCCGAAGATCAGCGTGAAGCCGCTGGCGACGATGAAGTAGAGGCCGGCGAGCGAAAGACCGTTGAGGGTGATCTGAGCGAAGAGGGTTACGTCGGAGGCGGCCTGCAGGCCGATGCCGAGCACGGCGAGTGCCAGCACAACGAGGAGAAACACGGTGCCTCGAGACAGGCGGACGCGTGGCCCAGCCTGCGGAACGATCTCGGCCGTTGCTCCAACTTCACTCGTCGCCATGCTCCCCTCCCCCCCTGCTCCTCAAGCGCCTCTCCAAGCGCTGCGTACGACGCCACAATAGGTCTGACCTATTCGCATGTCAATGGCAGATTCAAACTTTTTGACGACTTGTGGTCAGACCATTGCCATTGAGGCCCAAATGCGCTAGACCATCCGGGTCTAATTGTTTGGAAGGAGCTGAAATCGCATGAGTCTTGTCACTGCCGTCTCCCCAAAAATGGGTGAGCTCGTCTCGCTCGATGCAACCTGGGAGCAGATCGCTAGCGGGTGCACATTTACGGAGGGACCACTCTGGGTCGCTGCCGAAAATACCCTGTATTTCAGCGACATGCCCGCTGATAGCAGGCGCAAGTGGACGCGCGCGGGTGGTGTCGAAGTTGTCGCGAATCCGTCCAACAAGGTCAATGGCACGACGCTCTGCATGAACGGCAACCAGCTCTTGTGCGAGCACGTCACGTCCTCCGTGGCGATTCTCCGCGACGGCGTGCGCGAGGTCGTCGTCTCGCATTACGGCGACAAGGAACTCAACAGTCCGAACGACATTGTCGTGACGAGCGACGGCGCGATCTGGTTTACCGACCCGCCGTACGGCCGCTGGCCCGGATTTGGCGAGGAGCGCGAGCAGGAGCTCGACTTCTGCGGCGTCTACCGCTACACCAAAGCTGGTGGCCTGCAGCTCGTCGTTGACGACTTCAACAAGCCCAACGGCCTCTGCTTCTCGCCCGACGAGAAGACGCTCTGGATCAACGATACGGAGGACCTCAACATCCGCCGCTTCGATGTTGCCAGCGACGCTTCGCTGTCGGGTGGCGAGGTCATCTACCAGTGGCCGGGCGAGCCCGTCTACTCCGATGGTGTCCCCGACGGCCTCAAGCTCGACGAGGCCGGCAACCTCTGGTGCACTGGGCCAGGTGGCGTCTGGGTGATCACCCCTGAAGGCGAGCATCTCGGCACGATCAACTCACAAGAAGTCGTCGGCAACCTCTGTTGGGGCGACGACTGGCACACCCTGTTTCTGTGCACTTCAACCACCGTCCATGCCCTCAAAACCACGGTCGCCGGCCATCGCTCGGCCGCGTTCCGTTAGGAGTTCGACATGTCCAACATCTCTAAACTCAACCCTAAGACGACCGCGCTGCTGATCCTCGATCTGCAGAACGACGTGATCATGGAAGGTGGCGCGTTCGCCGAGTCGGGAGCACCCGCACACGCCACGTCGCAAAACGTCGTCGAGAACGTTAAGCGCCTCGCCGCCGCTGTTCGCTCGGCGGGTGGCCGGGTCATCATCGTCAACCACTTCGGTTCGACCGGAGCGAGCGACGACAGCGACTCGAAGCAAAACGCACCCCTCTTTCGTGGGGTTCGCGAGGCCAACGCGCTCGTGCCAGGTACGTGGGGTGCCGAGCAGGTGGCGGGCCTTGAGGCTCAGCCGGGCGACATTGTCGTGCAGAAGCAGCGGCATGGCGCGTTCTCGGGCACACCGCTAGAGATCAAGCTGCGCGGTCTCGGTGCCGAGAACGTGATCGTGACGGGTGCCTGGACGAACATGTCGGTCGAGATGACGACACGCCAAGGCGCCGACCTTGGGTTCTCAATGGTCCTCGTGACCGACGGGACCTCGACCGTCAGCGAGGAGTGGCAGAACGCTGCTGTCAACTACGCGGTGCAGAACCTCGCCGAAACGGGTACGACCGACGAGGTTATTGCGGCGATCGGCTGATTGGCTGTGGCAGTGCAACACGGGCGAGAGGAGGTGCGGGTCCCTGGACTCGCACCTCCTCTCAGCCATTACACCGATGCCGTCTGGGCTGGCGACCTGCTGTTTGTCTCTGGCGTGCCGGCGCTCGATAGCGCTGGCCTGCTGGTGGGGCCAGGCGACGTCGTCGCGCAGTTTGGTCAGATTCTCGAAAACCTTCAAGCAGTCTTGGCGGCGGTAGGGCTCACGCCTGCTGACGTCATCAAGGTCAATCTCTATCTCACCAACGTTGCGGATCGACCACTGATCAACCCTCAACGGATCGCATTCTTTGGCGAGGCCCGTCCGGCCTCGACCTTGGTCGGAGTCGCCGAGTTGCCCGTGCCGGGCATGCTCGTCGAAATGGAGGCCGTGGCGTACTTGCCCGGTCGCAATGGCGCAGTCCGCGCCGAAGGGAGCTGTACATGAGTTACATCGTCGCCGTTCGCTGGGTGGCCAATGAGGGCGAGGCCGACGAGGTTGCTCGCGCACTCGGCGAGTTGCTCGAGCCGTCGCTCGCCGAGCCAGGCATCCTCGAATATCGTGCGCATCGCGACGTCGAGGACCCCAACGTGTTCTTCATGTTCGAGGTCTACACGGACGCCGCTGCCTATGAGGCCCACGTGGCAACGCCGCACTTCCAGGAGTGGGGCTTCGGCCACGCGATCCCGCGTCTGACCGAGCGCCGTCGCGAGTTCTACTCGCCGCTGAGCTAGCCGGGTGGGGGTTGAGTGGCGTTGCACAAGCAACTTCACTCAACCCCCGACCGTGCGTCTTAGGCCTCTAGCGCGGGCCGTTTGAGAGGCGGGGCGTAGGAGCCGCGGGGCGCGTGATCCGCGGGTGGGATGTGACGAAAGTCGGATGTGACGATTGGGCGAATGTCCAGAAGGGGTCAGACCCTATCTGGACATTGGATGACGAGCTAGCTCGTCTATTAAATGTCCAGATAGGGTCTGACCCCTTCTGGACATTCGCCCTATCCAACCAGCGCCTCACACAACCCGAAGCAGAACTCTCAGTAGGTCAACCGACCGCCCGAGAGGTCGAAGGCCGCGCCGGTCGAGAACGTCATCCCATCACTCGACAGATAGGCGATCAACTGCGCAGCCTCCTCGACTGTGGCGAGTCGTCCCATCGGAACGCGGGAGAGCATGTAGGCGACGTGCTCATCGGAGAGCCCCCGCACCATTGGCGTATCAATCGGTGCCGGCGTGACGCAGTTGACCAGCACCCCACTCCCGGCGACATCCTTGCCGACCGACTTCGTCATGCCAATCACGGCGGCCTTCGAGGCCGAGTAGGCGCCCGCCATCGGGTTGCCTTCCTTGCCCGCCACGGAGGCGACGTTGACAATGCGGCCGTAGCCACGGTCGACCATGCCCCGCAACGCGGCGCGCATGCAATAGAACGTGCCGGTCGAGTTGATCGCCATTACGCGCTCCCACTCCGCATCCGTGACGTCGAGGGTGCGGAGTGAGTCGCCCGCGATACCGGCTGAGTTGACGAGAATGTCGAGGCCCCCGAAGGCTGCCTCAGTCGTGGCGACGGCCGCATCGACATCGGCAGAGCGCGTCACATCGGCGGCGCAGAGCACAACGTCGGGGCCGAGTTCGACCTTCGCCAAGGCAAGCTGCTCCTGCTTGAGATCGAGCAACGCGACCCGCGCACCCGCCTCCAGAAAGAGACGCGCGGTGGCCAGACCGACGCCACTCGCAGCGCCAGTGATCAGGGCTGTGCGCCCCGTAAAATCAAATGTGAGTTCAGACATGAGGGAATTCGTACCATGTCTGGTCTGACCAATCTAGAGCGAACTGTGCAAAACCGAGATGCGATGGCCGCGCGACAATCGCTAGATTCGCTACTGGCTGGGACTCGTTGCGCGCGCACTCCCGATGAACGAGCCATTCGAAAGGCCCGTCTGCACCATCATCACCTCGACGCGGGCGCCACGCCCGCCTAACGGCGCACGAAGTGGTCGACGTACGACTCCTTGCCCAAGGCGGGCGGGAACTGCCCCTCCTCGAGGTAGCGACGGTGGCAGCGGGCAAGCGCCTCGGGGTCGAGCCGCACGCCGAGTCCCGAACCCTCGGGCAGCCGCACGATGCCATCCTGGGGCACGAACGGTCCGCCCTCGATGACGTCGTCCCCGTACCAGCGGAACAGGGTCTGCGCGGGGTCGTCGATCCACGGCAGCGCGGCCGACAGCTGCAGGTAGGCGGCGCTGCCGACACCCGTCTCTCCCGAGTGGAAGCGAAAGCCCGCCCCCTCCTCCTCGCAGCGACGCACGATGTCGACGACGGCACGCAGGCCACCCGGGTCGTTGAGGTTGGTGACGAAAACGTCCGGCACGCCGAGCTGGCGACGGCGCTCAAAGTCGATCACGTGCGTGGAGATCGGACGGTCGGTGACGTCCCGGATCACCGCGAACTCCTCGTACGTCTCGCAGGGGTCCTCCCAGGCGTCGACGCCGTGCTCCTCGAAGAGCGGGATCAGCCGCCGCGCCGTCTCCGGGTACCAGGACCCGTTGACGTCGAGGCGCAGCGGCAGGTCGCCGATCGCGGCCCGGATCAGCCGCACCATCTCGAGCTCCTCCTCGGGGTCGATCGTGCCGACCTTGCCCTCGAAGATCCGGCTGCCGTACGCAGCGAGGAGGTCCGCGCAGGAAGCGGCAACCTCGGCCGGCGTCGCCTCGCCCGCATGATCGGGGCCGGGGTAGCGCAGCGAGAAGTACTCGGTCAGCGCGATCTCGGTGCGCACGGGCCCGCCGAGGAGCTCGGCGATCGAGGCGCCCTCCTCCTGCCCCCGGAGGTCCCAAAGCGCCGTCTCGATCCCGCCGAAGGCACGCTGCAGCGCGACCTTGTTGGCCCACGGGCTGTAGTGGTAGCCGGGCACGCAACGGTGCTGGGCGGTCTCGAGGTCGCGGATGTCGAGGCCCGTGAGCCGCGCACCGAGCCCCTCCACGTCGGCCGCGCGATCACCATCGGCGACCTCGCCAAGACCGACCAGGCCCGTATCGGACTCAACCTCGACGATCGTCTTGGTCACGCTCGCGAGCGAGCCGTAGCCGAAGCGGTAGGGCGCGACGAAGGGGATGTTGACCGGGGTAGCACGGACGTGAGCGATGCGCATCGAGTCATGCTCGCACGGCATGCTCACCAATGCAATTCCGGCTTACTGGGGTGCTACGGATTTTTTGGGCACCGAGCCTCTGGTGTCGTGATTCCGAGCAATCACGACACCAGAGGCTCGGTTCCTCAACGACTTATAATTGGTAGAGGTAGAACTTGATGTTCAAGTTCGGGTTGGTTCCCTGCTCATCGAACAGCATGGTGATGACGTACGACGAGCGGTTCGTCGCCATCTTGGTGCCGATGATCACACCCGAGCCTTGGTTACCGCCCGAGAGCGTGGCGAACGCGTTCGCCAAGGCGCAAATGGTCGTGGTGCCGCAGTTAGCCGTAATCGTGATGGTCTGCACGATCATGCCGTCACGCGTAACGCCCTTCGATACGGCGATCTTGGCTGCATAGGTGATCGTGCTTGCAAAGAATACGTTAGACACAGGCTTTGTGCTCACCTTCGACGAAAATGCTGCACCTTCCATCTTTGAACCCTTGACCTTGACCACAAAGGCCTGAGCAAAGCCACCTTTCTGCATCTCCGCATAATCGATGGGGTTGTCTGCCGGGAGTGTCGAACTGGCGAAGGCCGAGCCCGCACCAACCACTCCCACCACGAGTACTGCCGCGCTGGCACTAACCAGGCGACGTAGGAACGTTCGAGACACGGTGTTCTCC
>Ga0049082_10000584_pt1 | contig 10693 bp, 5 predicted proteins | sample GreLakmeHU45MSRF_FD_66718 | JGI IMG/M metagenome (GOLD analysis project Ga0049082, IMG submission 66718) | Freshwater lentic microbial communities from great Laurentian Lakes, MI, USA - Great Lakes metaG HU45MSRF | ecosystem: Environmental > Aquatic > Freshwater > Lake | place: Great Lakes... | reverse complement strand
ATATTCGCGTAGGCGTCGAAGCAGGTGGGCCAGAGCACCGAGCGGGAGAGCGCGTTGAACGACGCACCCTCTTCGATGAAGGCGCCGCCCTGATACTCGCCGCGCACCGACAAGCTGACGTTCTTCCAGCCGCGGACGCTGATGTTGCCACCAATGATCTTGGTGGGCTGGCTCGGGCCGAAGTCGTAGTTCGACACGGTGTCCGGTGCCACGCCGCGCGCGTCGGCGTTGCGAATGAGCTTGCCGCGCACGACCGGCGCCTGCTTGCCCTCGACCACCCAGCCGGAGTTGCCAACGGTGAAGGCCGGTGCGCCGCCAAGGCTTATCACCTTGCTGTCGTTCGTGCTGAGGTTGATGCCCGCCTTCAGGCCGAACGACTCGCGCTCGATGATGTCGTGATTAATCGCCAGCTCGATACCCGACTTCTGCATCTCACCGACGTTCCGCAGCGTGTTGGCAAGAAACCCCTCGCTGGGCACGGACCGCACGCTGAACAGCGCGTCCGTGGTGGTCGCGTTGAAATACGTGAAGTCAACCGACGTCCGGCCACTGAACAGCGTCTGGTCGAAGCCGAGCTCCATTTCCGTGGTGCGCTCGGGGCCGAGGTTGGCGTTGCCAAGATTGCTGGGGCGCACGGCGGTGGCGGTGCCCCAACCGACCTGATTGTACGTGCGCACGGCCGCAAAAGCGCCCGGCGCGCGGCCGGCCGAACCGAAGGCACCGCGCAGTTTGAGCGTGCCGTACTGCTCCTTCCAGAACGACTCGTCGGAGAGCACCCAAGACCCGTTGACCTTCGGATAGAACTGAAAGCCGAAGTCGGAGCCGAAGGCACTATTGCCGTCCATTCGGCCACCGACCGTGACGAAGTAGCGGTCCTTGAATCCCATGAGGAGCGTACCGAACGCGCCGCCGGTGATGACACGCTGCCGATTTTCATCGGCGTTCTTGATCGCGCCGCTGGCGACGGTCGGATCGGACGGCGTCGCGAAGTTTTCGGAGAGCGCGACCACGTCGCCAACGAGCGAGTTGACGTACTGCGTACCGGCCGAGGCGGTGACCTTGAAATCACTGCCCAGGTTGAAGTCGTAGTTGTTCACCCAGTCGGTGCTGAGCGTAACGTTGGACCAGCGCTGGTTCTGGATGATACCGAGCGGTGCCGCCGGGAAGCCGAAGGGGCGCACGTTGCGGTTCTCCAGTGCCGCGCGATCGAAGCCGACCGTGAAGCGGCTGGAGAAGCGCGTGAACGGCGTGAAGGTGCTCGTCAAACCCATGATGAGGCGATCGATGTTCGACGCCAGCTTCTGCTGCAGGACCTTGCGGATCGTGTCCGGCGTGGCGTTACCGAAGTAGTTACGGTCGCGACGGAAGGCGTTGAGCGTGAGGCCCTGCGCGTTGTTACCGGCCGGCGTCTGATCGATCAGGTTGTTGGTGTAGGCGCTGCTCCAGTTCATCGCCAGCTTCTTCATGGGCTGGAAGTCGAGATTGGCCCTCACCTGATACTTGCGGTCCTTGTCGTTGGGCAGCACGCCATCCACGTTCTCGACGTTGGTGGAGAGCAAGTACTTGAGGTTGTCGCCGGTACCGCCCGACACCTGCACCGCCGTACCGTAGCGCGCGGCGTAGTTGTCGAGGCCGGGGATAAAGCCGGAGCCTTCGCTATTCCGGAGGAACGGATCCATGAAGAGCAGCGGCACGGAGTCGGTGCCGAACTTCTGCAGGCTGCTGACGCCGCCGTTGAAGCGGACCTGCCACTTGGCCGCGCCACCCGCGCCACGCTTGGTGAAGATCTGGATCACGCCGGCCGCGGCATCGGTGCCGTACAGCGTGGCCGCGGCAGCACCCTTCACGATTTCGATGCGATCGATATCGTCGGGGTTGATGTCGTTGAGCGGGCTGGAATTCGAGTTGGCGCCACGCTGGGTGGTGCCGGTGAAGATGCCGTTGCGCGGATATTCGTCGCTGCGGGTACGCACGCCGTCGATGAAGATCAGGGGCTGATTCGTGAGCGACACGCTGGTCGTGCCGCGCAACCGGATGGCCGAGCCGCTGCCGGCATTGCCGACACCACCGCCAACCGTGACGCCAGCCAGACGCCCCGAGAGCATGTTCGAGACGTTCGTGGGGACTTCCGGAAGGTCCGCGACCTTGACCTGGGCGATGGAATTACCGACTTCGCGCTTACGCGCCGAACCGCCGGTGCCCGTGATGACGACTTCGTCGAGGGACAGCGCACTCACCGTGAGGGCGAAGGTCACGGTCGTAGTGGCACCGGCCGTGACCACAATGGGTTTATCGACTGGCTGGTAGCCGATCAGCCGCGCGCGTGCGATCTGATTTCCTGCGGGCACGGACGCCATGGTAAACGTGCCACTCGCGTTCGTGATCGCGCCCAGCGTCGTACCCGGGATCGCGATCTGCACGTTCGCCAACGGCGCGCCCGTACCACTGTTCGTAACCGTACCACGGACCGTCCCGAGTGCGCCTTGCGCCTCGGTGCGGGTGGGGATCAGCGTGCTGGCAACGGTCATCGCAGCGATTAGCGCGGCGAAAGCTTGGCCACCAACAAATCGTCGGAAGCGCATCAGGACCTCTATGCGGGTGAGGGGGTGCGTCGCCCTGCGAAGGGAAGGGGGCAGGCGATGTTCAGCAACAGCACGAGGTCGCCCTGAATCGGGCGCCTCGCGCTGACGGTACGAGCGGACAGACGCGTAGATTCGGGCGAGGACGACGCGTTGTCAACGTTTTGATCTGAAATTGTCACGGAACAGCCCTCGTGCGCCGACGTCCGTCCCTTGGCTGCCGGCGCGGCGCGCCATCCTCCCTATCGCTTCGCCCGCTGGGTCACCCGATTCCGCAGGATGCCGACGCCCTCCAACTCCACCTCCACCACGTCGCCGGCCACGATCCGCTTCGTGGTGCCCGGCGTGCCGGTGTAGATCACGTCGCCCGGCATCAGCGTCACGTATTGGCTGATATAGCTCACTTGGGCCGCCACATCGAAGATCAGGTCCTTCGTGCGCTGGGACTGCACGACCTCCCCGTTCAGCCGGGTCTGCAGGAGCAGGTCGTCGTAGTTCAGTCCGGTGATCAGCAGCGGCCCCATGGGCCCGAACGTGTCGGCCGCCTTGGCGCGGAACCACTGCAGATCGCTCTTCTGCCAATCACGCTCCGAGACGTCATTGCCCACGGTGATCCCGAAGACATACTGCTTCGCCTCGGCCACCGTGACATTGGACGCCTGCTTGCCGATGACGATCACCATCTCGCCCTCGTAGTGCGCGTTGTTCGCATCGGGCGGCAGGACGATGTTCTCGTCGTGCGCAATGATCGACGTCGGGAACTTGGCGAACAGTCCAGGATAGGTGGCGGCCGACCGTTCGCCGAGATGGGTCTGATAGTTGAGGCCGACCGCAATCACCTTGGACGGCGTGGCTGGGGCCAGCAGCTTCACGCGGGCCAGTGGCGTGGTGCGACCGGTGCGCGTGCTGTCGAGCCACGGCGCCGCCCGCAGCTGCTGCACGGTGGTTCCGACCACGCGACCGTAGGACGTCTGTCCATCAACGGCGTAGCGCACGTACGTCGTGATCTTTGACGACTGGGCGTGCAGGGCGGTGGCGACGGTCGGCACGAAGAGCAGCGCGCGCAGGCAACGAGACAGCATGAGGGAATCTCCCGGTACAGGTGGGTGGATTCGCGACGATGCATGCGAACGGCCTCGACCGGAAGGGGTCCTTTTCTCGTGGTCTCTTTTTCTCGGTGCGATCAGTTCAGCATTCCAGGGGAATCGCTGATCGATCAGCCAGAGGAACTACGGGTGAGCCGGCCCCATGAGGTTTCTGGCGAACAGCGCGATGATGATCGCGACGAGGGCGATCTGGCCGATCGGACCGACCGCGATGATTCCGCTGAAGATTGCCGAGATGAGCATCAACGGGAACTTGATGATCGGCAGGAGCCAGTCGGCAGGAGCGGGATACGAAAAGAACGGCATGGATGGCCTCGCAGGGGTTCGGAACGACGACCCGTGAACGTTAGCGAGTCGCGATCAGCCCCGGTAGCGCTGGAGGTACTGCAGGTCGTCCTCGTCCACCCGGATGGTGTAGACCGTGCCGCCGGCGCCGAACCCGATCACGCGGGTCTGCTTGGGCAACACGACCTTGCCGGTGAGCTTTCCAGATATTGAGAAGACGTCGTAGGTCGGCGTCGGATCGGCGGCCGAGCGGTTGCGGGCGATCCAGATCTCGCCGGCGGGCGTGGCGAAGATCCCGTTCGCGTTAAACGGCGGCTTCGTGGCAGGCCACTCGGAGGGCTCTTCGAACGGCGGCGGCGCGGTGCTGCCGCGGTTCTGCGACCCGCCGGGGCCGCCTTCCGTGCGCATGATCATGATGCCGCCCGCGTTCTTCGACTGATCGCGGTACTCCTGCTTCTCGGCGTTGCCGACCTTCACCGGCGAGTGCGCAACGACCGCTCCGCGGGTCACGACGCGGGTGGGCGACACGAGATCCAGGCGATAGTCGCCGACACGGGCGATCACCACCGTGCCGTTGGCGAGGACCGTCCACGCGTCGCGGGCCGCATACGGCGTGCGGCCACCGATCCGCACTTCCATGCGTTGGTTGCCCCCGCTGCCGCTCGACTTCACTGAGGCGTTGTTCTTGGGCAGGTTCACCCACGCCAGCGTGTCCACCGCTTTCGTGGTACGGTCATAGCGCACGATCGGGGCGGTGTCGGCCGTGACCGGTCCGTTGGGGCCCATCGAGATGCCGCCGCCTTCAAAGTAGAGGCGTCCGCGGGCGTCGGAGGCGCGCGGCATGCCGAAGCCGAGTCCGCCGATGCGCACGACCTGCCCGCCGCCTTCGGGGCGCTGGCCTTGTGGCGGGCGCGGCGGCGGCGACGGCTCGTCGCCCACCCGAAACGACGCCCCCGGCTTCCCGTCGGGGTGCACCATGAGGTAGCGCTGGTTCAGCGGATCGAAGATCACGCTGCTGTCGCCGGGCAGCGCGAAGAGCTGGGTGGGCAGGCCGTACTCGCCGGGGCCAGAGCCCTCGCGACCGACTTTGCTGGCGGTATTGGCGGTGAGATCGACCAGCTGCACGAGCTTGTCTCGGCTGTCCACGACGAGCAGCCGGCCGTCCTTCAGTTCACGGATGCCGGCAATCTGTGAGAACGGCTCACCGTATTCGGCGAGCGGCTTGGCGAGCGTCCGGGTGGGCTGCTGCGCGGCCACGGGGAGAGCGGCCGCAGCCAGCAGCGCGAGAGCGTAGGGAGTGCGCATAATCGGAAGGGGTGGAGGTCACGAACGATACTTCGTCACCGCACCCGCCGCTCGCGGTTGCCACGGCTGTTCGGGCTAGGCGCTGGTGCCGGCGATCGCGTCCTTGGCGATGACGGCGAAGTCGCGCGCGCCGAACCCTTCGGCGATCACGGCATCCATGCGGGCCGCGAGCGACGGCAGCACGGCCAGCGGCAGGTCGCCGGCGGTTTCCATCATGAGTCGGATGTCCTTGCGTGCCATCGTGAGTTCGAAGCTGGCGTCGAACGTACCGGCGGCCATTGTGCGCCCGCGCCCCTGCAGAATGTTGCCGGGGTTGAAGAACTCGAGGAGCGTGAGCGCGTCGGTGGGGGCGATGGCACTGCCCTTGGCAATGCTGTACACGTCGCTGAGTAGCGCACCCATGCCGATGATGAAGGCGTTGCCCATGAGCTTGTAGGCCGCGGCGAGGTCGGGGCGCTCGCCGAAATACTCCACCCGTGCCGCCATGCGGCCGAGGGCGTCTTTCACCGATTCGTAGAGTGCGGTGGGGCCCGAGGCAATGATGATGCCCTGGCTCTGTCGCGCCGCGGCCGGTCCGATGAACACGGGGCAGTGCAGGTAATGCACCCCTTCGGCGTTCAGACGCGTGGCGCGTTCGGCGGTGAGGGCCGGCTGCGTGGTGGTGTGGTCAACGATGATCGCATCAGGCGACAGTCCCGGGCGGAGCTGCGCGATCACGTCCTCCACGACCGCGTCATCCTTGAGCACCAGGTGTACGCGAGTGGCTCCGCGCACCGCCTCGGCCGGCGTGGCGGCGACAATGGCGCCGAAGGACTCGAGCGCGCGGGCTTTGTCGATGGTGCGGTTCCATACCGTCACCGTGTCGCCGCGCTGACAGGCGGCTTCCACGAAGCCGCTACCGAGCAGCCCCGTGCCGAGAAAGGCGATAGTGGTCATCGGCGAAAGATAGCAGGTTTCAGAAAGCAGGTTTCAGCTATCAGAGGTTCGCGCGAACCTACGATGCTGCCGCAGGCACCACAGCTCGTGTGCGCCGCACGCGCCGCCCCACCAACAACGCCGGCATCACGAACAGCACGCCGAGTGTGCCGGCGACGGTGCCACCGGCCGTGGCCAACGCGATGGCGCCGAAGAGGCGGGTGGCATCGGTGCCCACCGAGAGCGGAATGAGCGACGCCATCGCGGCCAGGGTGACCATGAGAATCATGCCCGCCCGGTCGAGTGCGGCGTACAGTACCTGCCCCGCGTGCAGACGCGAATCGAGGCCAGCTTCGCGCAACGCGCGACGTTTCTCGAGTGCGGCGTCGGCCAACAGAATCGCCTGATTCACCGCCAGACCGATCACCAGAATGACCCCCACGGCGGCTTCGCGCGTGAAGGCGGTTTTGAGTAGCCAGAAGGCGGCGACCACGCCGCCGATGGCTAGGGGCAGCGATAGGAATACTTGGGCCGCGCCCCACATCGAATCGAACACCAACGCCACCGCGAGCACCACCAACACCACCCCGATGGCGAACACGAGATAGAGACCCTTCTCGCTTTCGTCGCGATCGAACGGTGAGCCGTCGGTGAGATCGATGATGCTGTAGCCCGCGGGCGCCGCCAGCGATTTCATGAACGCGGTGTGCGTACGGCGCGCCAGCTTGGACGGGCCGCGAAAATCGTACGACAGCTGTCGGATGTACTGCTGGTCTTCGCGCACGATGGTGCTGAGCGCTTCGCGCGCATCGACAATCGCGACATCGCCGATGCGGACCGGGGCGCCGGTGAGCGTGGGCACGATGGCTTCCTGCAGCTCTTCGAGACTGCGGTCGCGCGCGCCGGCGGCTTTCACCGTGACCGGCAGTTCGTCGCCGCCGATTTCGAGCAGCTGTCGGCCCACCGGCCCGCGCACTTCACGGGCGATGGCACCGGTCAGCAACGACGCGTTCAACCCATAGCGGGTGAGGGCGGCGCGATCGGGGTCGAGTGTGACCTGATAGCCGCGCTCGCCGCCAAAATAGCCGCCGCTGCTGATGCGCACCTCGCGCACCCGAGTGATGCGCTCGAGACGCGCCTTGAGATCGTCGGCCACGCGTCCCACGCCGTCGTACGAGTACCCGCGCACCTGCATGCGAAAGGTCGCGAAGCTCGACCCGCCACCTCCGCTCGAGAAGCCGGGGCCATCGCCCACCACGCTCACGCTGGCTCCTCCAATGAGTACAGCGCGCTGCGTGAGCAACTCCTGCAACTCGAGTGGCACCGCCGTGAGTCCACCGGCGCGCGTAAACAGCACCGACATCTGCGCCGACGTGCCCGATCGCGCCGCCGCTCGCACCTGTTCGATCTCGGGGCGCCCCACCACCAACCGCTCGAACTCTGCCATGCCGCGGTCGAGGGTGCCGGGGTCAGAGCCGCGGGGGAACGACAGCCCCACGCTGAGCGACGTGCGGCGTTCGCCAAAGCCACCGAACGACGAGCGCGGCACTTTTTCCACGAAGCCCCAGGTGAGCACCGCGAGCACCGCCACCGCGCCAATCATGGTAGCGGCGCGCCACCGCAGCAGCCGCATGAGCACGCGGGCATAGAGCCGCCGCAAGCGCGGCCACGAGGTATTCTGCGCCGCCACGCCCTTCCCCAGCGCCGGTACCACCAGGAGTGCCGTGAACACACTCCACCCCAGCGCGAACACGAACGCCGCCGCGAAGGGGACGAACGCCGCCCGCGTGTCGCCCTGCAAATACAGAAACGGAAAGAGCACCACGGCCGTGGTGAGCGTGCTGCCGATAATCGCCGGCATTATGCGCTGCGTCGCGCGCGCGCGACCGTCGGGCGTATCGGGCTCGGCGTCCAATCGCTCGACGACCACGAGTCCGTTCTGCACGAGAATGCCGACGCCCATACCCAGCCCGGCCAACGTGAGCAGATTGGCCGGAATGTTGAACAGGTACAACGACAGCGCCGTGGCCGCGATGGCCACAGCCGTGGTGCCCATCACCACCGCCACCGCACGCCAGCGTCGTAGCGTGAAGGCCAGCACCAGCAACACGCAGCCGAAGGCGATGGTGCTGCGCAGGGCGAGATCGTCGAGCTCTTCCCTCAGCTCTTCGCTTTCGTCGTTGTTGATGCGCAGCCGTACCGCGGGCGGCATGTTGGGCTCGAGCTGCGTGATCGCGGCGCGGAGTGCCGCCGCCGTTTTGATGGCATCGGCGCCGGGGTGTCGCGAAATCTCCACCGCCACCGCCGGCTCGCCGTCAATGCGAAAGAAGCGGCCGCGCGCGTCTTCCTCGGCCCGCACCGTGGCCAGCTCGCCCAAGCGAAACACGCGGGTACCGGGGCCACGCACCGGCAACGCCTGCAGATCTTCCAGCGCCTTCGGTTGATCGCGCAACACCACGTTCTGTGTAGTGGTATGCGTCGGATCACTGCCGCGATCGAGCGCGCCCAACGCCTGCACCATGCGCGCGCCGGCAATCGCTTCCGACAGTCGCTGCGGCGAGATGCCGATGCGCCGCAGCTGCACCGGATCGTACAACACCGACACGCCGAGGTCGGTGCCGCCGCGCACCTGCACGCCGGCCACTCCGGGAATGCTGCCCAGCCGAGGGCTGACGCGCTCTTCGAGCAGCTTCTGCAACGTGCCCGAGGTGTACGGTCCGAACACCGACAGCGACATCAGCGGCGCTTCTTCGAGTCCTTCCGGCACGTAGTTGGCCACGGTAGGTGGGCTCGCCCCCGGCGGCAAGTCGGCACGCAGCAGTTCGAGTCGCTCGAGAATGGCCAGGCGCGCCATCTGCACATCGGCCCGCGCTTCCAACTCCACCGTGAGCATGGCGTAGTCGTCGTTGGAATTGCTGGATACGCGCCGCACGCCGCGTACGCCTTGAATGGCCGCTTCCACCGGGCTCGTGAGATACGTCTCGATCACTTCCGGTGACGCACCCGGCCAGCTGGCAAACACACTGAGTCGAGGCAGCTCCATGGTGGTACGTGTGGCCAGCGGCAATCGCGTGAAGGAAATGGCGCCGGCCAACAGCAGGGCCACGCACATCGCCCACACCACCGCCGGGCGGTGGGTCGCGAAGCGAATCACGCGGTGCGCTCCGTGCTGCGCGCGGCACGACGCAACGCGCGACGTTCCGTGCGCCGCTCGAGTACCGCGTAGGCCGTGGGCAGCAAAAAGAACGTGACCAGCAAGGCGCTGATGCTGCCGCCAATGATACCGGCCGCCAGCGGCTGATATAACGCGCCGCCACTGCCCCAGCCGAACACCAGCGGCAACACACCCGTGACGGTGGTAATCGACGTCATCGCGATGGCGCGTAAACGCTGCTCACCGCCGCGAATGATGGCGTCGTCGATACTGTGCCCGGCTTCGCGGAATTTGCGAATGGCATCGAGCTTCACCACCGCTTCGTTATCGGCCATGCCGATCATCACCACGATGCCGATCAAACTCACGGCGTTGAGCGACTGCCCGGTGAGCCACAGGAAGATCACCGCACCGGCACCGGCCAACGGTACCGTGAGCATGACCACCAGCGGAATCGTGAAACTGGCGAATTCGCCGGCCAACACCAAAAACATGAGCAGCGCCGCCAACACCGCCACCAACGTGAGTTCATTGCTGGTGCGCGCACGCTCGGCGTCGGCGCCACCCACCTGCCACGACACGCCAGCCGGCAGCGTGAGGGCGGCCATGCGCGCCTCCACGTCGGTGGTGGCCTTCGCGGTGCCCCCGCTTTCCACCAGCCCTTCAATGATGGTGACCGGGCGCTGCCCCACGCGCACCACTTCCAACGGCGCGCGCGTTTCGCGCACCTGCACCAGCTGCGCCAACGGCACACCGCGCAGCGGGGTCTTGAGGGCGGTCTCGAGCTCTTCGTTGCGCAGCCCGGCGTAGCGCACCATGATCGGCGTGCGTCGATCGGTTTCGCGCAGCTCACTCGCACTCACGCCACCCAAGGCGCCGGCCAGTGCGCTCGCCACCTGTTGCGGCACGATGTTGCGTTCGGCCATGCGGGCACGCTCGAGCGTCACTTCCACGATAGGCTGTGTGGCCGCGAAGGCATCGCGCACATCGGTGAGCGCGGGCACCGTTTGCATGGCGGTGCGCACGGTGTCGGCCCATCGCTGTGATTCCACCAACGTGGGGGCCGACAGCTCCACACGTACCAGGCGGCCTTCGCGGCCGATGAGTGATCCGAATTCCGATTGGCCGGCCAAGTCGATGGCCAGCGCCCCCTTGGCCAGGTCCGGCAACTTCGCCCGCAACCGCTGCGCGAACTCGGCGGCATCCGCGCTCGGCGGCACCGGCACGATGAGCTGCGCCGTGGCACTCGACCCCGGATCAGCACCAGCCAGGATCTCTTCGTCGGTGGCCTTGCCCACGCGTGCGTAGATGCCGGTGGCACCAAGCGACCGCGCGGCGCTTTCTACACG
>Ga0049082_10000583_pt1 | contig 10695 bp, 10 predicted proteins | sample GreLakmeHU45MSRF_FD_66718 | JGI IMG/M metagenome (GOLD analysis project Ga0049082, IMG submission 66718) | Freshwater lentic microbial communities from great Laurentian Lakes, MI, USA - Great Lakes metaG HU45MSRF | ecosystem: Environmental > Aquatic > Freshwater > Lake | place: Great Lakes... | reverse complement strand
TATCAAAAACAACTTTTGCTTCAATAGTTGGATATCCTCGTGAATCAAGAATTTCAATAGCTCTAATGCTTTTAATTTTGTTACTCATAAGATAAATTTAAAAATTTGATTTGAATTTTAATTCTATTAAACAATGATCTTATTTAAAAATCGCCAATAATTTATTTTCTTAAGGCAAATTGTCAATTTTAAAAATTATGTTTTTAATCCGTATCGTTATTATCATTGCTATAGTAATGGCATTAATTCCTGTCATTAACATGGCAATAGGATTTTTTGAAGAAAAAAGTGAAAAAGTGAAAGTGATTGGTGAAAGTGCCAAAAAAATTTGGAAAGAAAATACCAATAAATAATTTTAATTATTATTTATTCACTATTATTGTTTTTTAATCACTCTTCGCTACTTTGATTATTCTTAAAAAATTCCTCACTAAATTTAGCAAATCTTTGCTCCTCAATTGCCTGTCTAATACAACGCATCAGATCTTGATAATAAAAAATATTATGTTGCGATAGAAGCATTGCACCCAATATTTCATTAGCCTTAACCAAATGATGAATATATGATCGCGAATGATTTTTACAGCCATAGCAATTGCATAATTCGTCGAGAGGTTTTTTATCATCGCGATATTTTGCATTGCGAATATTTATAACCCCTTGATGAACAAAAGCTTGCCCTGTTCGACCCGATCTAGTTGGAATTACACAATCAAACATATCGACACCGCGCATAACTGCACCAACAATATCACTTGGCTTACCCACTCCCATCAAATAACGCGGTTGATCTTGTGGCAGAAAATCCGTGCAATAATCTAAAACTTTAAACATTTTATTTTGTCCTTCACCTACAGCCAAACCTCCTATGGCATATCCATCAAAACCAATTTCGATTAATTTTTGTGCTGAAATTTTTCTTAAATCTTCATATGTTGAACCTTGAACAATTCCAAAAATTCCATAACCATCACGTTTTTCAAAGGCATTTTTACTACGTTGAGCCCATGCAATTGATCGCTCCATTGCAGTTTTAGCTTGGTCAAAAGTTGCAGGATATTGAACACATTCATCAAAAATCATCGTAATATCGCTATTAAGAGCGCGTTGAATTTCAATTGATCTTTCAGGACTTACGAAAAATTTTTTTCCATCGATATGAGAAGAAAATTCTACCCCATCATCAGTAATTTTACGAATTTTTGATAATGACATAACTTGAAATCCTCCCGAGTCTGTAAGGATAGGACCTTGCCAATTCATAAAATCATGCAAACCTTTAAATTGTGAAATTAATTCTTCACCAGGTCTTAGCATCAAATGATATGTATTTCCTAAAATAATTTCTGTGCCAGATTTTTTAACATCCTCACTAGTTACGGCTTTAACAGTTCCGGCAGTTCCAACAACCATAAAAGCTGGGGTATTAATTTCTCCTCTTGAAGTTTTTATAATTCCCCTTCTTGATTTATTTTCTTTTGCTTTTAATGTGAAGCTAAATTTACTTTCCATATTTTTTTGGTAGTTTAATAAACTTATTTTTATGAAAAAATTCATTTATCTTATTTTTTTTACAATCTTATTAATCGTAACTCTAATTGCAACTTACAAAATCTCAAAGAATTCTCCCAAATCATCTCCAGATCTTGTTGAAGGGCAAAGCGATACCTCTTTCTTTCGCGTTAATATTACCATTCCTGAATTTACTTTTAATGATATTTTTAGCAATGATCAAACTTTTTCAAAAAAAGATCTTGAAGGAAAATACTCGATTGTAAATTTTTTTGCTTCTTGGTGTACAACATGTGCAGCCGAACATCAAATTCTTTTAGCTTTAAATGATGAAAAAATTATCAATATCTACGGAATTGCTTGGCGTGATGTTGATGAGAATGTTCAACAATATCTTGAAGAAAATGGTAATCCATTTACTAAAGTTGCTTCTGATGGCAATGGTTTATTTACAAAATTAGCCAAAATTGAAGCGGTTCCAGAGACTTGGATTGTTGATAAAAATGGCAATGCAGTTATGCGTTATCGCGGAAATTTACAAGAATTCTCGATTAATGAAATTAAAGAATTCTTACAAAAAAATAAATAGATTATGAAAAAAATTTTAGTCACAGGAGGAGCTGGGTTTCTTGGATCATTTTTATGCGAAAAGCTTTTGAACCAAGGTCATGAAGTAATTGCACTCGATAATTATTTTTCAGGATCAAAAAAAAATATCGCTCATTTATTTAGCAATTCAAATTTTGAAGCGCTTAGGCATGACATAACTCAGCCCTTACATATTGAAGTTGATGAAATTTATAACTTTGCCTGTCCAGCCTCGCCAATTCATTATCAACACAATCCCGTTCATACAGTTAAAACTTGCGTTATGGGAGCAATCAATGTTTTAGAGCTCGCGCGCAATGTTAAGGCCAAAGTAATCCAAGCTTCAACCTCAGAAATTTATGGTGATCCCTTAATTCATCCACAGCATGAAAAATATTTAGGAAATGTTAATACCATGGGACCAAGATCTTGTTATGATGAAGGCAAAAGAGTTGCAGAAACATTATTTTCAGATTATCATCATCAATATGGCGTTGATATTCGCGTGATAAGAATTTTTAATACCTATGGCCCAAGGATGTCAATTAACGATGGTAGAGTGGTTTCTAACTTTATTGTTCAAGCTCTTAAAGGTGAAAATTTAACGATGTATGGAAAAGGCGATCAAACGCGATCCTTTTGTTACGTTGATGACTTGATTGATGGCATCATCAGTTTCATGAATTATCAAGGTGATGATTATGGCCCTATAAATCTCGGCAATCCTCATGAGTTTACAATGTTGGAATTGGCAAAAAAAATTTTAAAGCTAACTAATTCAAATTCAAAAATTATTTTTAAAGATTTACCGCAAAACGATCCCCTGCAAAGAAAGCCTGTGATTGATCGCGCTAAAAATCTTATTAATTTTTCACCAGAAATTGAACTTGAAGAGGGCTTAACAAGAACTATTGATTACTTTAAAAAAGAATTGAATTCTGCTTAAAGCAACTATAAACTATTGTAAACTAAAAATATTTACTTACTCCTAAATTTATGAAAATTGTTGTAATTGGTACGGGTTATGTTGGCCTGGTATCGTCGATTTGCTTTGCTAAAATTGGTCATCAGGTTATTGCTGTTGATAAAATTGCTAGCAAAATTGATCAATTAAAAAAAGGTGAAATTCCTATTTATGAACCCGGTTTAAAAGAAATGCTTACCGAAGTTGTTGGCCTTGATAATATTAGTTTCACCACTAATTTGCAAGAAGCTCTTATTGACGCAAAAGCTGTATTTATTGCAGTTGGCACACCGCAAGATGAAGATGGAAGCGCTGATTTATCTTACGTTTTAGATGCCATCAAAGAAATTGCCAAATACTCAACTTCTTCGAAATTGGTTGTAACGAAATCGACAGTTCCAGCAAAAACTGGCGAAAAAATAAAAAAGTTACTGACCGAAACTAATCCGCAAATTAAATTTTACGTTGCCTCTAATCCTGAATTCTTACGAGAAGGCTGTGCTATTGAAGATTTTATGAAACCTGATCGCGTAGTAATTGGTTACGATGAAGATCAAGCCAAAAAAATTCTTGAAGAAATTTATAATTATTTTCCCGCTTCAAAAATTTTTCACACCGATCTAGTTACTGCTGAGCTTATCAAATATGGCTCAAATTCATTTCTTGCAACTAAAATCGCTTTCATTAACGAAATTGCCGATTTATGTGAAAATGTTGGTGGCAATATTAAAGACCTCGCTTACTCAATGGGCCAGGATTCGCGTATTGGTGGAAAATTTTTAAATCCTGGACCGGGATTTGGTGGATCATGTTTTCCAAAAGATATTTTAGCCTTACTTAACATAGCTAAAACTAACAATTCAAGCTTATCATTGATTGATGCAGTTGTTAAATCAAACAATAATCGTAAAAATTTAATGGTTAAAAAAATCGTCAATCTTCTTGATTGCGACGTAGAAAATAAAAAAATTATTTGGCTTGGTTTAGCATTTAAAGCCAATACTGACGATATTCGCTACAGCCCTTCAATTGCAATTGCTAAAGAATTAGCGAAAATGGGTGCACAAATTTTTGCTCATGATTTTCAAGCACAAAGCAATGCTAAAAAAGAGCTCAATGATTTTAACAACATTAAATTTATTGATGATATTTGGGAAGCAATTAAGAATTGCGAGTTAATGGTTATCGCCACTGAATGGGAGCAATATAAGCAAATTGATTTATCACGCGTTAAAGCTCTTAATCCTAATTTAAAAATTATTGATTTACGAAACATTCTTGATATTTCTGAAATTAAAAAACATGGTTTCATTTTTGATTTTATTGGCAATGGATCCTAATTGTTATTTATGAATAATTTATGATTGAAATTGGTAAAATAAAAATTACTGGAAATGTTCTACTTGCTCCTATGTCAGGAGTTACCGATCTTCCATTTCGTAGATTAGTGAAAAGCTTCGGCGCGCCTTTAGTAATTTCAGAAATGATCGCATCACGTGCAATGATTCTTCAAACCAAAGAATCAATGAAGAAATGCAAAGTAGAAAAAGATCAATATCCGATGTCAGTTCAAATAGCTGGTTGCGAGCCAGAAATTATGGCACAAGCCGCAAAACTTAATGAGGATTTAGGCGCCGATATTATTGATATAAATTTTGGCTGCCCTGTCAAAAAAGTTGTTAATAGCTTTGCTGGAAGCGCCTTAATGAAAGATGAGGAATTAGCTACAAAAATTATGGAAGCGGTTGTTAAAGCCGTTAAAATTCCTGTTACTATGAAAATGAGATTAGGTTGGAATCAAGAAAATCTTAATGCACCGTCACTTGCCAAAAAAGCCCAAGATGTTGGGATTCAAATGCTGACTATTCACGGAAGAACTAGATGTCAGATGTTCAATGGCAATGCCAATTGGCAAGCAATTTCAAAAGTTAAAGAAGCAGTATCAATTCCAGTTATAGCTAATGGTGATATAAAAAATTTTGAAAATGCTCAAACTGCACTTGAATTATCAAAAGCTGACGGGGTAATGATTGGTCGCGCATGCTACGGAAAGCCTTGGCTTATTAGTCAAATAGATGACCAACTTAACAACAGGAAACCGCAACCAATCCCAAATCTTGAAAAACAATTGCAAATTGTCCTTCTTCATTTTAACGAGATGATTGAATATTACGGCGTAATTACCGGAATCGCTCTTGCTAAAAAACATATTGGTTGGTATAGTTCTGGTTTAAATTGCTCGGCAGAATTTCGTGCCAAAATTAATTTGATGGGAAATTTTGCGACTATTGAAAATAACCCCTCCTCTGGTAAGAAGGCAATTACGGAAATTTTCTCAACTATAGAAAAATTTTATGAATCCCAGCATAATTTTTTACTTAAGGAAATTATCAATTAAAAAATATTACTTAATTTTATTTTTTGTTTTTTATTATGGCGCAAAATTTAAAAATTTATTTATCGCAGATCAATAATTCAGTTGGCGATTTGCAACATAATCAACATCTGATCACTGATCAATGTTTAATTGCAGAGCAACAAAATTGCGATTTGATAATTTTCCCAGAAATGACAATATCTGGTTATCCTTGTGAAGATTTATGGAAAAAAAAATATTTTGTTAAAAGTTGCGAAGATGTAGTAATTTTTATTATCGAATTTAGCAAAACAATTAACTGCGCAATTTTACTTGGCTGTCCAACTACAGATCGTCAAAAAAATAAGGAAATAATTCGCAATTCAGCATTACTAATTGAGCATGGAAAGGTCAAGAATATAATTCATAAAAAATCACTACCAAACTATTCGGTATTTGATGAGGAGCGATATTTTACAGCTGGTTGGGCCTTGTCTTATATTGATTTTCGCAATAAAACTTTGGCAATTTTAATTTGCGAAGATTTTTGGCAGAAAAAAAATTGGCTTCTTATTGGTGAGCAAATTTGCGATAATATTTTGGTGATAAATTCCTCGCCCTTTTCAATAGCTAAGCATGATCAACGTATTAATAATGCTAAAGAATTATGCAAAGCTACAAAGAAATCCTTGGTCTACCTAAATCAAGTGGGTGGCCAAGATTCGCTGGCTTTCGATGGCGGATCTTTTGTAATTGACAATCAAGGCGAATTAATATTGCAAATGAATAATTTTGAAGAAGATGCTTCGATCATTAGCCTTTCAAAGGATAATCAAATTTCATTGGATAAAAATTTTAAAAATTATTCCTCAAATTTTGTTAGTAATAAATTAGAACAAATTTACTGCGCGATGATTTTATCGCTTCGAGATTATTTGCAAAAAAATAATTTTTCTCAAGTTTTGTTAGGAATGTCTGGCGGAATTGATTCAGCTTTGGTTGCAACAATTGCCGTTGATGCTCTAGGGCCAAACAACGTAAAGCTTTACGCCTTACCAACCAAATTTAATTCTCAAGAATCAATGATTGATGGTCAAGCATGCGCAAAAAATCTAGGAATTGAATTAAAAACAATCTCTATCGAAGAAATTTTTAAGCAAATGCTTTTAACACTTGAAAAAAATAATGAGCCAATTTCGCAATTAGCCCAGGAAAATTTACAATCAAGAATTCGTGGAAATATTTTAATGAGTCTTTCTAATTCAAGCAATGCTTTGCTTTTATCAACTGGCAATAAATCCGAGTTAGCCTGCGGATATGCAACGATTTATGGCGATATGTGTGGCGCATTTAATCCGATTAAAGATCTCTACAAAACACAAATTTATGAAATTGTAAAATGGCGTAACGATAATATTTGCAAGCTTTCAAAGCTAAAAGAAAAAAAATTAATTCCTCAAAATATTCTTACCAAAGCTCCTAGCGCAGAATTAAAATTTGATCAAAAAGATAGCGATAGCCTTCCTGATTACAGCATTCTTGATAAAATTTTATTTTCTTTAATTGAGCAAGAAAAATCAGTTTCTGAAGTTGTTGAAGAAGGTTTTAATTATGAATTAGTTAATAAAATAAATCGATTGTTACTATCTAGCGAATATAAACGCAAGCAAGCAACTATTGGCGTTAAATTATCAACGATGTCATTTGATAAAGAGCGTCGCTATCCTATAAGCAACAAATTTTATTTATGACTACAGAAAAATTTATTTGTGGCGATTGCAAGGGAATCACTGAAAATGATAACAATAAAAAATCATCTTTTAGGATTTTGCCTTGGTTTTTATTTTGCTTTACGGGATTAATTTTTCCATCTTTTCGTCGAAAAAGATCGGTGCCAAAAAAATGTCAATACTGTAATAGCGATTTTTTACTTCCTGTTAATTTGCCATCAACTGCTGAATTTCTTAAACAAATTGAACAGAGCTATCACAAAAAAAATTAATTTGTTTTTAAAGTTTTTGCCTTAATGTTAAAAATATAAATTTTTATTTATTCTAATTTTTGGTTTTTACAATGACTGTTAAAGTTCGTTTCGCTCCCTCCCCTACTGGTTTTTTACATGTTGGAAATATCCGCACCGCTATCATAAATTTTCTTTATGCCAAAAAAAATAATGGCGAATTTTATTTGCGCCTTGACGATACCGATACTCAAAGGGTTCGCGATGAATATCGCGAAATGATTATACAGGACCTTGACTGGCTTGGCTTAAGACATGATTTATTTTTTACGCAATCGCAACGTCTTAACAATTATCATCAAGCGAAAGATCTTTTATTAGCAAGCCAAAGACTCTATGAATGTTATGAAACTGAAGAAGAATTAAGTTTACAACGTAAGGCTCAAAATGCTTCTGGTATTGCGCCATTATACAATCGTAATTCATTAAAACTTTCTAGCGAACAGAAAAAAAATCTGCGCTCTCAAGGTTTGAAACCTCATTATCGATTCCTTCTCGATGAAAGAATTATCACTTGGGATGATAAGATTAAAGGAAAAATAACTTATGATGGCAGACATTTCTCAGATCCAGTGTTAATTCGTCAAGAAGATGATGATGGCTTTGGCGTTCCAACTTATACCTTTTGCAGTGTTGTTGATGATATTGATTACGGCATTACTGACATCATTCGTGGCGAAGATCATATCACTAATACTGCAATTCAAATTCAAATTTTTGAAGCATTAGGAGCAACCCCTCCAAGCTTTGCTCATCTTGCCTTGGTTAAGGCTTCATCGGGTAAAATTTCTAAACGCGAAGGAGGTTTTGATATAAAATCATTGCGCAATGAGGGTTATGAGCCAATGTCAATTATAAATTTTTTATCGCAAATTGGTACTAGCGATTCGCTTAAAATTCATCAAGATTTTCAAGGGTTAATTGAGGATTTTTCCTTTAGTAAATTTTCAAAATCAGCTACTAATTACGATATAATAGAAATTAATAATATTAATCAAAAGTTAATACAAAATATTGATTTTAATATTGTAAAAAACCGCTTAAAACAATTAAATATCAATAATGAAATTTCTAAGGAATTTTGGAATATTTTTAAAGGAAATATTACTTTTATCCATGAAATTATTGAGTGGATAAATATTTGTTTTGGTAATTTTCGCTACCCAAATAATCCCAATGATAAAGAGTTTTTAAGGCAATCTTTAGAGGTTTTGCCTGAAATAACTACCAATGAGAACTCATGGCAATTATGGCTTGATAACATTAAAAAAATATCTTCACGAAAAGGCAAAGACTTATTTATGCCAATTCGTTTAGCATTAAGCGGCAAAGAAAGTGGATTAGAGCTTATGCATTTGGTCAATTTTATCCCCCGTCATGAAATCATCGCTCGCCTTAACTAAAAACTTCAATGGCGTTGAATTCTCATCATGAATTTTATTAATTACTTTTTGATTATTTAAAATATTTTTTTGATCCTTGAAATATTGCTATATAAAGATTTTGGCAATTTCTAGATTGGCTTTTTTCAGTATCGCTATAATTAATAACATCCTTACCTCTTCTAATTCAGCGTTTGAAAAATAAATTTATTTCATCAAAATTTTTTCTTGACAAGGTTGATTATTAAACTTATTAAGTTATAAAATAAATCATAAAAAAATTAATTTTTCAAAATGCAATTTTTCAGAATTATCAAAACATCGTCGGGATCGATAAAAAGCATAGCGCTTGGTGCCTTCAGTTGTTGTAAATAAATTTTCAAAAATCTTACCTGATATTCTTATTTTTAGAATATTCTTATCAAATTAAAATAATATATTTATGAAACTTAAAGATGATTCAATTTTACTTCATGGCGGACAAACTCCTGATCCATCAACTGGCTCTAGAGCAGTTCCAATATATCAAACAACTTCATATAATTTTAAAAATGCCCAGCATGCTGGCGATCTTTTTTCTTTAAAAGAATTTGGCAATATTTACACTAGACTAATGAATCCAACAACCGATGTCTTTGAAAAAAGAATAGCGCAGTTAGAGGGTGGGGTTGGGGCACTAGCTGTTTCTTCAGGTCAGTCAGCAATTTCCTTGGCAATTTTAAATATTGCTTGTGCAGGAGATGAAATTATTGCTTTTGATAATCTATATGGCGGTACTTATAACCTATTTAAGCATACTCTCGCTAGGCTTGGGATTACAACGCATTTTGTAGATTCTAATAAACCGGAAGAAATTTCAAAATATGTTAATGCCAAAACTAAATTGGTTTATGCCGAATCGATTGGCAATCCGAAGCTTAATATTACTGATTTCGAGCTCGTTGCAAAAATTGCTCATTCACATAATTTACCTTTTATTCTCGACAATACTTTGAGCCCATATATTTTTAAACCATTCAATTATGGCGTTGATGTTATAGTTTACTCGGCAACAAAATTTATTGGTGGTCATGGCACTTCGATTGGAGGAATCATTGTTGATTCTGGAAAGTTTGATTGGAAAATTCAGGAAAATGGTATCAATAAATTCCCGCTAATTGCTGATCCTGACCCAAGCTATCATAATCTTAACTTTATTGATGCCCTATCGCCTCTTGGCAATATTGCCTATATTATTAAGGCCAGAGTAACATTGCTCCGTGATTTTGGTTGCGCGATCTCACCCTTTAATTCATTTTTATTTTTACAGGGCTTGGAAACTTTGCATCTTAGGATGGCAAGGCATTGTGAGAATGCTTTGAAAATAGCAGAATTTTTAGAAAATCATCCTAAAATTTCTTGGGTTAATTATCCCAATTTAAAATCAAGTAACCAATTTGAAAAGGCAAAAAAATATATGACCAAAGGAACTAGCTCGATTATTGGTTTTGGTATTAAAGGCGGAAAAGACGCGGGAATTAAATTTATCGACAATCTTAAATTATTCTCTTTAGTTGCCAATGTTGGCGATGCTAAATCACTTGTAATTCATCCAGCATCAACCACTCATCAACAATTATCAAAAGAGGAGCAGATATCAACCGGGGTTAGCGATGATTATATTAGACTTTCAATTGGTATTGAAGATTTTGATGATATAGCGCATGATTTAAATCAAGCATTATCTAGCGTTTAGTTATTTTATTAAAATTCTTATCGGAAATTCGCCACGATTTTTATTAAATTTAATAATCTTCTAATGATGATTTATAATTTAAATCAGTACTAATTTTTAATTTTATTTATCAAGAAATTCACTGAATAAATCGATTAT
>Ga0049082_10000579_pt1 | contig 10702 bp, 12 predicted proteins | sample GreLakmeHU45MSRF_FD_66718 | JGI IMG/M metagenome (GOLD analysis project Ga0049082, IMG submission 66718) | Freshwater lentic microbial communities from great Laurentian Lakes, MI, USA - Great Lakes metaG HU45MSRF | ecosystem: Environmental > Aquatic > Freshwater > Lake | place: Great Lakes... | reverse complement strand
AGCACACAGAAACGTTCTTGCTGATGAGCCACAACTACGCTCAATCATTGACAACGAACTCCTTTACGGTTTGCGTCTTCTTGAGGACAACCAAATCCTCAACGGTGATGGAACTGGTGAAAACCTGAAGGGTGTTTTGCAGACAACTGGAATCCAGACCTACAACCACGCCACGGTATCTGCTGCTATGTCAGCACCAAAAGATACCAAGGCTGATGGTCTCCGTCGCGCGGCAACCTTGTCGTTCCTTGCTTACTACGAGCCTTCGGGCATCGTGATGCACCCGAACGATTGGGAAGACATCGAATTGACCAAGGATGCAAACGGCCAATACTTGGTCGCTGTGTCGGTGGCAATGGGTGGCGAGCCACGCGTGTGGAGAATGCCAGTTGTTGAGACCCCAGCAATCGCCGAGGGCACTGCTCTCGTCGGTGCGTTCGGTACCGGAGCTCAGTTGTACGACCGTGAGGATGCAAGCATCCGAATCTCGGAACAGCACTCAGACTTCTTCATTCGCAATGCAATTGTGATCTTGGCAGAGCAAAGACTTGCTCTTGCTGTCAAGCGTCCAGAAGCATTCGTGAAAGTCACGCTCGCTTAATACCGATTGAAGTAAAAAACATTTCCCCCGCCGAGGGTCCCGATACATGGGATTTGAGGCGGGGGTTTTGTTTTATACAGAAAGATTTTTATGGAACGATTTTGGTACGGTGCAAAACTACTCAAAGTAATTGATGGCGACACTGTTGAACTAATGGTTGATCTCGGATTCAATATTCACCACAAAATGCGTGTACGTCTTTATGGCATAAACACACCAGAATCGCGCACAAAGGATTTGGCAGAGAAGGAACTGGGCCTGAAAGCCAAAAAATTTACCGAGGATTGGCTAACCAATCACCAGTGGGTTTTTGTCAACACCATCCCCGACAAGAACGATAAATACGGTCGAATCCTTGCAAGAATATTCTCATCTGACCAAGTAGATGACCCAACAACCGCTTGCTTAAACATAGACATTGTTCAGGCAGGGTATGCCAGAGAGTATTATGGTGTTGGGGATAAAACATGGGCAGAATTCAAAACCAAATAAAAGGGAAATCATCATGAAAAAAGATTACAGTCGCCTTGGCCTTCCAGACCTTTTGAGCACATCAAATAAATCTGCAAACAGCGAAGAGTCAATCGTTACGAAAGAAATCGTCGCAGAAGCAGTTGTCACCGAAGCAGTTGTCACCGAAGCAGTCGTCGTCACAGATGACTCCGAAAAGGACAGCAAGAAAAACAAGACAAAAAAATGGTCTGATGTAATTGCTGGCGAGCAAGACGAAGTAGCTCAGGTATCAGCCGAATAATTTCGGGTCAACCTAGTTATTTGATTGGGCAAGCCCCAGTCGCACAGTCATCAAAGTCAACAGTCCCAGGAACTGCCGTCAAGGGCGTACTGAGGTCAAGTTTCGCAACCATCTTTTCGTATGTTGCTTGATCAATCTCCTCATATGGGGGCAAAGGGAAGTTGTGGTCAGCATGCAACAAGAAAGAAACCGACTTGACACTCTTGTCGTAGTTCTTTGAGAGCCACTCTTGAATTTGTCCTAGTTCCTCTTTGCGATAATAGACGGTCACAGAGACGGCATTGTCTGCCCACTCAGTTTGAATGCGCTTGACCCACTCCAGTTGTTGTATAGCTGTCATCTCGGCGGCCAACACGGCACCTTCTGGTGACTTGCAAGGGAAGTCAACAACAAACCTGCTGTGATCCTCTCTCCCGTCAATACCAATATCCCACTGGACCTTATGTCCTCGCTTGCGACACGAATCAACTAGTGCGTCAGATGAGCCGAAGCGAACCCTGCGAATGTAGTGGCGAGCAAATGCTGGGTGGATGCCGGGCGTTATACCTGGCAACAATGAGAGCGTTCCGCTTGGCTGAACCGTGGTGAGCCTAACTGATTCGGGAAGGTTGTGTTCCTTTGAGAATTTCTCATCAAATGCTCTGAGGTTTTCATATCCCTTAGACAACCACGAAACCTGAGTCTCTGTGGCTTGGAGTATTCCAGAAACATTCTGACCTAGTCGGGCATTCTTTTTCACAATGTCGGTTGTCTTTTGGTATGGATACTCTAAGCGCGTGACCTGCTTCTGAACCCTGTAGAGAAGTTCTGATATTTCACAGAACTGCTTCTCTGAGGTGATGTTCGGAAGGTAGATAGTTGCCAAATTGCAAGACTCGCCATCGGCTAGACCTATCTCAGCGCAAGGGTTGAAACCCTCAATTGAGGGGTCAGGACGCTTCTCACCGAGACGCCCGTACATACGTGCCAATTTGCGGTTCACGAGGCCGTAGGGCTCGCCAGTGCCGTCATAGCCCTTCCAGAGCTCAGGGAGGATCTCTTCGTAGGCATCGGCGTAGATGCTGTTGTTTGAGTTTGCTCGCCATGCTGGGATTGAGCCGGTAGCCCAGTTCTTTGCCCTTATGAAAAGAACATCATCTGGGTCACCAATGGCAATCTGTGCCGAACGACGTGATGAGCCGGATACGACGATGCGACCAATAATATTGGCAATATCAAGCACATCAATAGAGCGAAGTTTTTTGCCCTCTCGGTTCTGAAGCACTTTGGAAATGTCCTCAATACCATCAATCAGCGCCTGCGGTCCAGAAGCAGTGCCGCCGAATGTCTTGAGTGGTGCGCCGTACTGACGAATCAAAATGGTTGAGTAAGAGAAAGATCTTCCAGTTTCAAAAAATGACTTGAGGGTGCTGTGGAGCAATCTTCTCCACCCCGACCTGCTATCGGGGACAATGATGTCGGCATCGTTGGTTCTTTCGTGCGTAATAGACACACCGGACTTAACCTTCGGCAAGTCGTGAATCTTTGAGCGCTCCACCGAGAAGCCGACCCCACCACCAAGCATGAGGTAGTCAAACAGTAATTCAAAGTCTTCAATCTTTTCAATGTTCGTGAAATAGCAATTATTTAGCGAGGTTCCGTTGAATTTTTGAACAAGAGGGGTGCCGAGTTGCCACAGTGCTCGACCAGAAAGAGAGCAACGAAGGTTGTACATGTGATCAAACAATTTTTCTGCATCTTTTTCGGAAAGCTTTGCGCCTATTTCAACTGCACCATTGACCGCACGGGTGCATGTTTCCAACCAGGTTTCATTTCGACCTAGTTCCTCAATGAAACGACTGTATGTCCGGAGATAAACAATTTCTCCGAGCCCACCAAATCCCCACGGTGGCGTAACTGCTTTGTAAGATTCGATAAATGATTGCTGTAACGCCATGATTCCCCCTCGGGTGAATTAATAAATATTGATAATGAAAATAACCCAAGAGGGCACCAAGATATTACTTGACGATTCCGAGTTCCCTCGCTTTTGACAAAGGAATTTGATCGCCCTTCCTGTGGATAAGTACCCGTGCTTTTGTGTACGGAGTAATTGCCCTTTCTTCCGTGATATCTTCCTCAACCAATATCATTGGTTCGCTACCAATCAAAACTTTTGGTAGTTGAATATTCGGAAGATCCACATCGCCACTAGAACAATCCCCTGTTGGATGTCCACAGACTGGACACGGACGCCTGTCGGCTGCTGATATTTCTATGTCCCCAAACATTCTTGACTTAGTCAATCCCGAACTGTCGGGTCCATTTCTAAATGGGTGTGTCCAATCCATCCGTCAAGTTTACTATTCATTCGCTAAAATCTTGGTCAGAAAAGTCGTACAACTGGAATCCTGTATTGGCAATCTGTTGAGCCATCTCTTCTCTCATGTCTGTACTAACTTCTCTGTCTACGGTTTCAGAAACAACCCTAATCAAGAGGGCTGGGAATATACTTTCCCTAAACAACCTCGATGCTTCGTTGGGTGTGGCTACCATTTTGTGCCAAACAACCTCTTTGGCTGCATATGAATATGGCATTGCAACAACTGTTATTTTAGGCTCACCATCAAATGTGAAAGCATGCGATAATGTAATACATTCTGAAACGCCCTCGTTTTTGATGAAAGCATCTCTCAGGTTTTTCCCACTTGTGGCTATTGGGTCGTAGGACAGAAAACCCTCTGCCACCATGGTTAGTTCATCAATCCCCCAGAACTGGCGAAGGGCTAGGCAAATCTTTGCAGACTTATCAAAGCGATCATAGAGATCCAAGTTCATGAGGTCGTAGTCCATTTGGGCCATAACGGCTAATTCGTTGTGTTTCCAGCCAAAGAAGGTGAAGGGCAGATCCTCGCCAATACCGGCTTCCTTGACCCTCTTCATCTTTGTATGTCTGTACGAGGTGGTCAAAAGAGCCATTTTCTTGGCATCGTCCCCGTACTCGTCTTCCATACGACGAAGTTAGCGCATGGAGGTGCGCCACAGAGAAAGGTGCTTATGTAGAATGACCGTTTATGACAAACAAAAAACCAACCAAGAACAAAACTGCCGCTAAGCCTCAGGCCAAAAAGCCTGTTGCAAAGAAAGCAGTAGCAGCAAAAACCCCGAAAACAGAAACAGTGAACATTCGAATAGAGACACACGAAGCAGGACATGCTCACGCTGTCGCTGCTGCCACAAGCAGTGCGCCTACTCCAAAAAAGAAAAGTCTTTGGAGAAGAATCTTCGGTTTCGGTTTCTAACACCAAATACACTCTAAACTGAGTGTATGAAACTAAATGTTGCTTACTCGGATCGGATGCTTCCGTGGCACCGGCTTGGCACACCCGTACCCCATGGGGCAACAGTAGAGCAAATGCTGGATGCTGCATCGTGTAATTACGATGTTTTCACAACCAATGTTGCCGCCGTGGATGCAAACGGAAACATGTTGTTTGATTCATTCGGTAAGCCGATAATCATTGAGGACTCTCGCGCTACCGTTCGCTCCAATTCTGATGGCTCGTTCAAAGGCATATCAACAGTGGGGACACGGTATGTCGTTCAGCAAAATCGGGAAGTTCTAGATCGTGCTGTATCTGTTGCGAAAATAATGAACAGTCAACGACCAGATCAAGACGTCCGAGTTGATGCCTGTGGAACCATCGGTGGGGGCAGGGAGTTCTTTGCAACCATTCACTTGGGTTCAAGCATTGTTGATCCAACCGGAATAGCCGACAAACTTGATGAATATCTAATTGTCAGAAACGGTCACGACGGAAAAACTCCAATAACTTTTGTAAACACACCCATCCGTGCTGTCTGTAAAAATGCCGTGCTGATAGCGGTCAATGAGGCAACGAAGAAAGTGACTGCCCGTCACACCAAGAATGCTGACACCGTGGTAAACGACGGAATGGAGGTCGCCAAACAGTGGTTGAGTCTTTCCAAGAGAACCAAGATCATCGCCGAAAAGATGGTCACGATAGAAGTCCAAAACAATGATGTTGTAGCAGATGCCGCACATCAAATACTTTTCCGAACAACTGGCAAGAAAAGTCAGAAACATCTTGACCTGGCCGTTGATTCAATTGTTGGACTCTACGGAAGCAATAGAAATTCGGCCCGTTTTGGTAGAAATGGTTGGTCTCTTTACAATTCTATTATTGAATACCTAGATCACGAGAGGGAAGCCGACCCAGCCGATAGAGCAGAAACAACCATGGATTCAACATCTTGGGTCAGTAAAAAGAAACTTGTAGCAGCCGAATACGTGCTTGCACTGCCTACCGACAAATATGTGGGATGATGTACATGTCGAAAGAAATGGGGTCGGTATGTCAGCAGAAAAAGACGGCGAAGCAGGCGAATTCCAGCACGACTCCGTGTTTGACTACCTTGCCGAAGCGATGGATGGCGAGTCACTTCTGGCCTTTGAATACCGCAAGGATGTGTGTTTGCTTTTAGCAGGCAAAATCAAAACAGAGTTTGGCATTGAGGGATTATGCGAACTCATTTCTGGTATAGACACCACTGCTGGCTGGATTAGTGACATTTTGCTTGAATCAAGCGACATTGATGATGTCCTGTTTGAAGAGCACGGTATATATGTAGAGGAATCAATCAACCTGGCTAAAAAAACCACAGCCATGAAAAAGTTTCAGAAATCTTTGTGGGCATCAAGAAGAAGGTATGCCAAAATGATGGCTGATGAGATTTATGCAAACTCTATTAGTAAAAAAGTTGACTAAAAAACCGACCACGAAAAAACAAATCTAACTGATGACCACCAAAAGGGCCACTGCCCCCAAGATGGCAGTTATTCGCGTTGACAGAATTGGTGGATGGGGTGCTGTGAACTACCATCATTCACTTGAATGCTCGCACACCGAGGTTCGTAGAAGATGCGCAAACGTCGGAGATCGCATTGCTTGCGTGAGATGTCAAGAGGTATTGGAGCGACGGGCGGCGTTAGCGGGTGTAGCACCCACAAACCAAATCTCCAACACAGATGAGTCTATTGCAGCAGAAATGACACAAGAATCGCGCATAAAAGCCAACATCGCATCAATGCTTGGTATTCCAGCAGACACCATAGAGGTCGCACTTGCCCCAACTCGTCAAATCGTAATTTTTCTTTCCCCGCAGGAGGTGACTAGACTTTCGGGAACTTAGAGGGGGAAAAATGTTTGAAGCAGCAGCGTGTGCCGGACAACCAACCAACTGGTGGTTTCCAGAAAGAGCTGGCAAGACGAATGTAGAAATGCGTTTGATTTTTGCCAATACAAAAAAGGCTATTTCAATTTGTAAGACTTGTGAGAGCGTGGGCGAGTGTTTGCAGTACTCAGTTGATAATCACGAAACTGGTATCTGGGGTGGCATGGGTGAAAAGTCGCGCAAGCGGGCGCGAAGAATGTTGCTCAACGGCAAACCAATGAATGTTGTTCTTTGGGAACTGAATGGAATTGATATACCGTGATACCCGTAACGGATCTTCTAACTCGTCTTGAGGGCGTAAAGGGCGGGAATGGACAATGGAGTGCTCGTTGTCCGTGTCGGAATGACGACAACAACCCATCTCTCTCAATTGCTGAGGAAAATGGGCGAATCCTTATGCATTGCCACCGAGGCGATGGGTGCGATGTGTTCAAAATATGCGAAAGCATGGGGGTGAAAGTTTCTGACATCATGCCCGTTGACCCCACGCCACAGAAAAGTGGTTTAACTCTCGTAGCCACCTACGACTACATCAGTCAAGACGGCGAAATCCTGTTCCAAAAAGTTAGATACCTAGATGAGGCTGGTAAAAAAACCTTCCGTCAACGTCGCCCAAAGAGTGGTGGTGGCTGGGAATACGATCTCAATGGAATACCGAAAATTCTTTACAATCTTCCTGCCGTTCTCGCTGCAAAAGAAAACAAAATTCCAATACTCGTCGTCGAGGGTGAAAAAGATGTAGACACTTTGTCTCAGCTTGGGATTACAGCAACGACCATGCCCGGTGGTGCTGGCAAGTGGCTTGACATACACACTGAGGCACTCGCAGGTGCGACCGTAGACGTTATTGCCGACAACGATCAAGTTGGTAGGGAACATGCCGCAAAAGTAACCCAAGCACTACTGGATGCTGGATGCGATGTGGCTGCATTTGTTTGCCCTTCGGCGAAAGACATAACCGACCACATTCGTGCTGGTGGAAAAGTTACCGAACTCATTCCCCTTGACGGATCTCCCGTAGTGCTGGAGAGGGATAGTCGAGACGATGCGATTGATGCAATTGCCGACTTGCTTGGCAGTGACGCAAAGTCTGCCGAGAAGTTGGTTCGGATAAGAATGATTGCAAACGGCTCTGCTGCCGACATGCCTTTAGATCAAGGACGGCTTGTTTTTTTGCCAGAGTTCGTAAGGGAAAAAGATGACAATAATTACGAGTGGGTAATCCCTGGACTTCTTGAGAGAAGTGAACGAGTTATTATTGTCGCCGCCGAGGGAGTGGGAAAGACCATGCTGGCTAGGCAGGTATCAATTCTTTCTGCATGCGGTTTACACCCTTTCTCCTTTCAGCCAATAAAACCCATTCGCACACTGTTCGTTGACCTTGAGAACCCCGAGCGAATAATCAAGAGAATATCTAGAAAGATATTTGAAGAGGCACTAAAGGTAAGCAGAATGACCGAAGAACCGCAGGCTCACTTGTTCATGAAGCCAGCAGGTTTGGATTTACTCAAAGCTGGCGACAGGGCTCTCTTGGAAAAACGCCTCGAAGAAACTAAACCCGATTTGATATGTATAGGACCGTTGTATAAATCGTTTGTTGACCCTGGTGGCAGAACATCAGAAGCAGTTGCTATTGAGATAGCCAAATACCTTGACGACATACGCACTGCCTACAAGTGTGCACTCTGGATTGAACACCATGCCCCACTAGGAAGCACGATGGCAACCCGCGATTTGCGACCATTTGGTTCTGCAGTTTGGTCAAGGTGGCCAGAGTTTGGTTTAGCTCTCCATCCAACAATGGGTGGTGCTTACCAATACGACGTCAAGCACTTCAGGGGAGCTAGAGATGAGAGACCATGGCCTTCAGTTATTGCTCGTGGTCGGCAGTTCCCGTTTGACACAATCTCCTTCATTGAGGTCGCCTCGCACTGAAATGGTGTTGACTGTGCCAACATAGACATATGGAAATCACCAAACCAATGAACCGCGAATTACTTGCAGAGCGCGATGCTCGCATTTTTGCTCTCAAGAAGGCTGGAGTGTCCAGTCGAGAGATAGCCAAGCGATTTGACATGACAACTTCGGCAATCAGCAAAGCCATTCAGCGACAACTCGAAAAACTCAATCAAGAGAGTCGTCTGAATTATGTTGAAGTACTCAGGATGGAGCTGGAGAGGCTTGACGCACTTCAAGCATCAATATGGCCGATGACCCAAAACAGAAAACAAGCCAATCCAGACGGATCTGAGATTGCGATTGAGCCAGACCTCAAGGCTGTCCAGCAGGTATTGTCTGTCATGGACAGACGGGCAAAGCTATTGGGGATGGATCGCATGAGCGTGAATGTGAGCCTTGGTGACTCGTCATCGGTTGCAGGGCAGGTAAAAGTCGCACTCGCTGGATCGGAAAAAACTGCCTCTGAGATTGACCTTCACTCGCCAGAGCAGGATGCCAAGCGACTCATAGCATTGATGATTAAAGCAGGAATACTACCGATGGAGGAGCTTACTGCTATAGCATTGAGCAGCGGGGTGATTATAGATGCAGAAGAAGTTGTGGACACAACCATCGGAGGGGACGGAACAAGCGATGAATGAGGTCGTATCTGAAATGACCGACATGAACATTAGGCCAGTTATGCCGACCGACGACGAGCCAGGTGGTCCAGCAGACAAGCAACTAATGGTTCGGTGTACTCAACCAGAAAAAGATTTATGGAAGCAAGCAGCAGATGCCTGCACTGAAACATTGGCATCATATGTTCGCAGGGTGCTAAACGAAAATGCTCAAAAAGCAATCTCTTGTTCTCACCCTAAACAGTTTGTCAAATTTTACCCATGGGGAAACCCGCAGTTCTTTTGTGTCCTGTGCAATATGAGAATAGACATGAGCCAAATAGGTGAGTAAATAGACTTTTAAATACTTTGTGTGATGTGTAAAGAGTGAAGGTGCTTGACCGGCTACCTGCCGTGGGCTAATGTTTGATCTATGAAAGTTCTCAGTCTTTTTTCCGGCGTGGGTGGATTCGACATGGGTCTTGAGGCTGCGGGTTTTGAAACGATATTCCAATGCGAGTGGGACAAACATTGTACGAGAGTATTGAATAAGCATTGGCCGCATGTTCCGAAGTGGGGCGATGTTTCCACCTTGACTGGAGCGCACGTTATTGCGCAAGCAGGCCCACCCGATGTCGTTGCATGGGGGTCTCCGTGTCAGGATCTCTCCGTTGCCGGCAAAAGAGCTGGCCTCGCCGGTGCCAAATCAGGATTATTTCACGACGGCATACGCATCATCAAAGAAATAAGGGAGCTAACAAATGGTCAATATCCAAGATTCTCTATTTGGGAAAACGTCCCAGGAGCACTGTCTTCCAACGGAGGCGCTGACTTCGGGGTTGTCCTCGACGAAATGGCTGAGGCAGGGGCATTGGAGCTTGAGTGGTCAGTCCTGGATGCTCAGTTCTTCGGAGTCGCCCAGCGCCGAAGAAGAATCTTCCTGCTTGCTGTCTTCAGTCCTTCAGACGCCACAAGAAGTAGAGGCAAAATTTTTCCTGTCCCCGAAGGCATGCCAAGGAATTCTAAGGCGCGCGGCAAGAAGGGGCAAGGTGTTGCCTCCACAGTTACAGGAAGCACTCCATCAAGTAGCGATAAAGGGAGAGCAACCGCATTCCAGCCAGGAATGATGATTCGGGCCTCTGGTGGCACATGGGATGAGCAGGCACCAACGCTTCGTGCTGAATCCAAGAGCGGTGACAACTCTCCTCATGTTATGCACCCATTTGTGAAGTCTAGACATGCAAAAGATGCCGAGGATTATGAAACATGGGTGGACGGAGTAGTTTCCCCAACCCTGAACACATTTGAAAACCACAGCGACACTAGAGCGACGGTGACGGTGGTTCAACAAGACACAGTGAATGATGTTGCGGCAACAATCACTGCGAACTACAGAAAACACATAACCAATGCAATGGCAGAAGAGGGAAACCTCGTTCCGGTGACGGTAATTGATCGGGCCGCGTTCAATCAAGGACCGAATGCCAAGTACGACACAATCATAAGAGAGGACACAGCTATCCCTGCTCTCGTTGCTCGTGGTCCGCATGCCGT
>Ga0049082_10000575_pt1 | contig 10714 bp, 19 predicted proteins | sample GreLakmeHU45MSRF_FD_66718 | JGI IMG/M metagenome (GOLD analysis project Ga0049082, IMG submission 66718) | Freshwater lentic microbial communities from great Laurentian Lakes, MI, USA - Great Lakes metaG HU45MSRF | ecosystem: Environmental > Aquatic > Freshwater > Lake | place: Great Lakes... | reverse complement strand
AAATCTGGGTTCTCTGAACCTGACCAACTCCAAACAAGGAAAAAGCAAATGCAGATTCATGTTGATGCTTTGATTAGCATGTTAAACATGCTGCGTAACAGTGGCACAACAGACTTTGTGCACGTTGATATCCGAGGTGTGAATGGCGTTGAATTGTACATGTCAAATTCTGGAGACACCAGAAAACAAGGGTTGCCCAATCAGTCTAAGACTGAACAAAATAGTAAGTCAGCGATTGACCAAGAGAAAAATTTGTTTGCTCAGAAGAAAAACAAATCGAGGCTTAGACAAAAAAATAAAACAGTCGAGAGCCAATCTACCCAACAATAAAGCCTGCTTCGCCAACTCCAAGTGAAGGAACAGAACAATGTCCTATGATCGTCCGTCTGATAAGATCGTAATCAATGCCCGTATTGCAAACTGCACCACCTTGATTAATGGTGCATGGGGGTTTATTCCTGATGATGTATTGAACGCGGTAGTGACTCGCACGTATTCAATCAGATGTGTAATGCTTTGGCCTTTTGCAGTTGAAATGGGCACACGCAATTATCGCGAGACTGGAGATCCTTGGCTGGTGAGGGATTTGATCGACGCGGCGGATGCTATACTCACACTGCCTGAATCATCTACGGAAAAACATAGTGAGGCATTTGATGCAGTGTTCGCTGAACCCACGCTTTGGGACTTCGTGCTGAAATCGGCAGAATACGATCCATCTTCCGGCAATTGGAAGTTGGAAATAACCACAGTTAACGCATTGCGTGAGGAGAACACCAATGCAGATTGAAAATTTAATTGCGATGCTAACCATCTTGCAGAGGATGGGCGCAAAGGAGATTGTGCGTTGCGACGTTAGAACCTTGAACGGAGCAATAATATTCGTCAATCTCAGTCCGCGCGAACGTGAAAAGTTGGAACAAGAGTTCCAATTCTCATTGAACAAAAGTCCAACTCAAGATGTAGAGGTTGAACAAGAGTCCAATCAGAAATGTGGAGAGGGTGAAGGCACAGAGATTGAGACTGTTGACGATCCAGTAACGGATGCCGATTCATTGGAAGAATCGGACGATCCAGACCAGTCAAAAAAGTGTGAAAATAAAGTAGAATTAAGTCAAACAGGGGTTGACAAGGCCGAATAGGCGTGTTACAATAGCATAGGGTCCAACCACCCTGAGACTGAGATCGACTTCTCGCCAACTCCAAATGAGGATCGTAACATGGCAATCTATGTTCCTGAACCGAAAAAAGTAATCAAGGTTAATCGTAAAGAGGAGGCAAGAAAAGCCGAACTCGAATTGAAAGCTGGTCGGTTTCGCGTACGCGCGCGCTTACTCGAAATTGAGTGCAGCCGAAAAGTGCGGGAAATAAAGGATCGCATTGCAGAAATCGAAAAATCTTTGCTGAAGACTCCGCAAGTCTTTCACAAGCCTACGAAAGATTCTCCTGGTACGCTGCCAACTCGTAAGACGCCTCGCAAGGCAGCATAGCCAACTCGTCAAAACTGACGCATACGGCAGGGGAAGTTCATACTTCCCTTCTCGCCTACGTCAGTAGGATCAACTCCAAAAAAGGATTGTAACATGGCAACCAAGGCAGAAAAGCGTGCGTTGACTGAGCTTCTCGAACTCATGCAAAAGCGCATGAAGCATGATGCTTTGATCGGAGTGATTACGGTCGGATTTGATGACTTCAGTGACATCAAAAGGGAAGACTTAAAGAGCAAGGTTTCGCTTAAACAAATAAAACGAATGCAAGAACTGTTCGAGCTTGCAAAGAGCAAGGTTTCGCTTAAACAAATAAAACGAATGCAAGAACTGTTCGAGCTTGCATCGGCGGAAAAGAAAGCGACCACGCAGCCAACTCCGGTTAAAAGTGGTCGTGATTCAACCAACGACGACGACGAAATGTAACCAACTCGGAAAGGCAGGGGTCAGAATTTCTGACCCCTTTGCCTACACTGACCAACTCTAAACAAGGAACCGTAACATGAGCTTTCAACTTGATGCTGGTTTGCTCGATAGCGTAGTGTACTACGGCACTATGAAGGGCAATGAAGATGCGTAAGGAAGGAAGGGTTCTTTCTCCAGAACACAAAGCCAAAATATCGGCGGCTAAAAAAGGAAGGGTTCTTTCTCCAGAAGCCAAAGCCAAAATATCGGCGGCTAAAAAAGGAAAGAAACGTAAACCGCTTTCTCCAGAACACAAAGCCAAAATATCGGCGGCTAAAGAAGGAAAGAAACGTAAACCGTTTACTCCAGAACACAAAGCCAAAATATCGGCGGCTAAAAAAGGAAGGGTTCTTTCTCCAGAAGTCAAAGCCTTCTTATTGGCGGCTAAAGAAGGAAAGAAACGTAAACCGTTTTCTCCAGAACACAAGGCTAACCTATCTAAAGTTCGTAAAATAAAAGAAGCAGCTTACTTGGAGTGGAATAACCAACTAACTCGAAAAAAGCCTCATATTGAGGAAGTATTCGCCGCATTTCAGCGATTTGGAATCGCACAAATACAAGCGGCAAATTCAATTCGTGATCCTGGCATACGGCAGAAGCAAATGGATGAAGCTACCGATGCTCTTGAGAAATTTTGTGTTAGTAATGGATTGGATATTGACTTCTCCAAAAGGGAGGATTGAAAAATGCATCGTCGAATGAAAGAAGGTTACGATATTGCTGATTACGATGGTATGTACTATCATAAGGAAGATGTAGAATGGGGCATATGGCCGGACCATGAGACAGGCGATCCCGGTTTATTGGTTCCCAAGGCTAATGCTCTTCCTGTATCGTCAGAAGAAGCAACTGAAATTGTACCTTCGGAGGAGTTGGGCTTCTAATTGTAGAGCGTTGAACGATAAAGGAAAATGTCATGACTATGCGGAACCCCTGGCCTGTGATGATTATGTTGGTTGGTGCGCCTTATTCCGGTAAGTCGGTTTTTCGGAATTGGCTTTTGAATGAGAACATCATGCGTAATCCTGTCGTTATCTCTACGGATGACGAGTTGCATCGCTTGTCGCTTGTTTGGGGTAGTTACGAACAGGCGTTCGAGAACGATTACGACACGGCTAAGGGTAATGCGGAGTTGGCCTTTTTGGGGGCGCTTGATTGTCACCACGACATTATCATTGACCGTACGAACATGACGCTTAAAGCGCGCGATCCTTGTATGGAAAGGGCCAAGGAGGCAGGTTATTGCCAGTTGGCTGTTGTGTTCAGGGCTGATGATGCGGAGACGGTTAGGCGGCACGCGGAACGCACGAGTCACGTTGTTCCGCTCCATGTGGTTGAGGGTATGAATGATAAGTACCAGCGTCCTGTTATCCAGGAAGGGTTTTTTGCGGTGTACGATGATGTTTCGTTCGAGCGCAAGGTGGAGCGTATGAAGCTGTTTTTCCACAATTGGAATAAGTATACGCGGAATCAGCGTCCTTTGGCTCTACTAAAAACAAGCCAAGTCACTTTGTAGTAAAGTCAAATAACATAGTTGTTGACAGACTAGAGCCGTTATGTTACAATAGCATTAGGCTAGGAAGGACTACAGACCACCACCTAGCCCGGTAAGATCGCCAACTCCAAAGAAAGAACACGAACTCAATTCCGGCAATTCACCAGAATTGAGTTGGGTAAATACCGATGTAGCATCCCAATTTACGGGCTAATGCGGGTGGGCTAATCATGAATAGAACGAAAACGCCTTACGTACAGATTGCGAACAACCTAGCGGTTAGGAAGGATGACAACGATCTATTCATTAGGGTAAATCTAGGCAGTGCAGATTCACGTCTTGCACATAGCAAGACAGATATCAGCATTGTGGCGCAGACCGAACTAAATGGACACACAATCACTATTGGTCCGAACAAGAGCTTTTTGTTGGGTATGAGCGTTGTCTTCCCATTGCGTGCATACTATAAAATGCGCCAAAAGCGGGATAACGAAGCAGCCAACTCCAAAAACAACGAACAGGCACTTAAAGCCATTCTAAAGAAAAGATGGAATAAGTCCGGTGTGGTAAATAAACGAGAAGCCAATGGATCAGGTAGCCGATCAGTTCCCTTATTTGTTGATGATGACGATGAGGATGGCAGCGATGATTCCTGGTGCTGACGGAACAATGGCATATGTAATCAATGAAAGGGTAAATTGATTACACATACCATTGAGTGTGGTATGATCCAAAATCATTTGGATTGTTAGAATAACTTGAACAAGGACATATATCATGCCTGCCAACGCTGTTATCGCTGCCATTAAAAAGACGATGGGGAAGAAGGCCAAGATAGCCGATGAACTTGCCGAACTTCTTGAGTGTGATGTCAATACCGCACTAGGTCTGATGTTCATGCTGGAAACCCTGCGTGACCCGAGTGAAGATAGCTCCGACGATGATGCGGATACGTCGGATGACGATGACGACGATGATGACGATGATGATGACGAAGATGAACCCAAGAGCAAGAAGGGAAAGACTGCCGCCAAGGGTAAGAAGTCATCCAAGTCGGACGACGACGATGATGATGACGATGACGATGATGATGATAATAGTTCTGACGATGACGATGACGACGACGACGATAGTTCCGACGACGACGATGACGACGGCGACGAAGACGAAGACGGCGAAGATGACGACGGCGACGAAGACGAAGACGGCGAAGAAGGGTACAGCGATATGTCTATTGCTGCACTCCGAAAGGAAGTCAAGGGTCGCGGCATGACCCCTGGTAAGGGCAAGTCCGACGCCGCGACGAAGAAGCTTCTGGTGGCTGCGCTGGAAGAACATGACGCCGCCGTGACTATGCTGATGAAGAAGAAGCTCTCCGTACTGGAGAAGATCGCCGCGAAGAACGACCTGGAATGGTCCAAGCCGCGTGGTCGCGCTTCGGATGACAAGAAGAAGGAGGCTATTGTTCTGGCTCTGGCAGCACAAAACATTTCGGGCTGACCAACTCCTAACGGTTAGACGGAGCGAAGTTCGCTCCGTCTAACGACTATCTGTATCACTTTTCAAAGGTCTAAAATTTAATGGCAAAGAGTGCAAAGAAGACGAACGCGATTGAATACCGCGTTCGCGTTTACAACGATGGCGTCCAGCGTTACGATGGTGACATTCTCTCAATGAGTGATTCGGGAGTGATGTTCCGTTATCAGCGCCGTGGATCGTCCGCATTTGAACAGCGTCTAATTCCGCGATCCAAGATCGTCGGAATTACAGGCTCTGTAGGCAAGCGCGGAACGATCATGTTCCATGATCGTGTGGTGGCTTTCGAGATTCGTCGTGGTTCGATCAATAACATTTCCCCCAAGACCAATCTGGTGGATGTTTCTTGGTTGAACACCAAGAGCGAAACTCAGAACATGTCGGTTGACGTGAACACCGCTGAGATCATCGCACTGAACGGAGTCGAAAAGCCGTCCGATGAGTTGTCCGCCAAGAAGAAGAAGGCTGGTGGATCGAAGAAGAAGAAGGAGAAGGAGAAGAAGTCCTAACAGACTTCTTTTAATAAACGGTAAAACGACGACAACGAAGCAGGGGCCGGATATCCGGCCCCTGTTACTGTTCAACTAAGTTGCCGAAGCTGAAAAAGAGGAGTTGATCGTGACGGTCCAAGTTTTCGAACGTGGTGCTGGCAAGTGGGTTCTAATTGACGATGACGTTCGTGTAACCTATACGTCAGATCAACAAAAGGCTACGATTTTCTCGACACAGAACTTGTCGGATGCTTACGTCTTTTTTGAAGACTTCGTTCTGTATCAGAAAACGATGCTGGCGGTGCCTGTTGGCACTAACAGGCACCCATTGGATTGTGATACAGTTCTAACCTATCTAATAGAGAAGCGTAAGAAGCGTCAAAAAGCCGACTCAGAACAATCAGCTAGGAATTAAGCTTATGGCACAAGTGTTAACCGGCGGTGCGAAACGCGGCCATGATATCATGGACGAGATCAGAAAAGAACGCAAGGACCGTAAAGCACAATCGCGAGCTTATAGACGGCTTAATAAGAGCCGAAAGTTGTATGTCGTTCGTGGTGGCATAACACAAAGCTATGAACAACATGCAATCAAATCCGAGTTGGTTGTCAATGTCACGTTGGTTAATGGCGTGTTTGTCATTACCACAGCCAGTAACAAGGTCTATTGGATAGAACCACCAATCCAGGATGTGATACCAATGCAATTGCTTCGAATCTACACGGATACGTTCGTATTGTCATGGAAACTATGCCAAACAAGAGATGATGAGCAACGCATCATCGACGAGGCATATGATACGGAATACCGATTTGGTCAAAGTTGTATTGTTCAACGAAAAGAGGTCTTCGATCTTGGGATATGACATAGTTCAATTGTATTCCCGCTAGAGGAGTTGGCTATGAATACCGGCAGTATCCATGATATCTTTAAGGCTGAATCTAAGCGTGATAAGCGTCGATTCAAACGGTATATGAACCATCTGGCTTCTAAACTTAAATACGGAGCCTATTTTTCTGATTGCAACTACCATCCATGTCGTGTTTCTTCACGAACTATTTATCCAAGTGATATCCACGGATGGGATGTGCAGGGCATTTCTTTAGTCACAGGAACATACGGAACATCTTGCTCATTGACTCACTGCGCACCTTCACCTATGACTAAAGAAATGGCTGAAAAGCAAGCGGCCTATCTTAAAACTCAAGGGAATAGTTATGGCGACGCTGCATTCGCGGTAATGTTCCAAGAGAGTGAGCCACCGCATTTAACACGCCTATGGCGTCGCTACGTAGGTAATACCTAAAGTTGAACAAAGGAGTTGGTAATGGCTGGGTTTGTGGTTTCTATTCCGCCTGGGTTTGATTGGGATTCTGAGGAAGGTGAGTATATGAACCTAATGTTGAATACGAGTGGAGGTGGTCTAACAGAGGAACATCTTTCAGAAGATGAAAAGGCACTGGTCGCGCGTATGAAAGAAAAGTATACACAGGCTAATGCTTCTCCTTGATTGGAATGGAACGTGGGGATGAAATCCAAAAAGAACTATCCGAGATTGCCGCCTAGAAAGGCAGAAAAGGTGCAGGTTAGAAAGGCAGAAAAGGTGCAGGTTAGAAAGCGTGCACCCGTTGTCATTCAGCCTTCAAATGCATATCCTCGTTATACTTTTGATTTTGTGCTACGGAATAAAAAAGGCACTTTATGTAAAGTGGTAGCGGCTGCTTACACAACCGATCTAGCAGAACAACAAGCCAAATCATTGGCTTACATATGGGGGTATGAATACGTCAAAGTTCTCAAACGCGAACGGTTGAGTTGGAAAGGTGTCTACCAAGCCAACTCTAAACGAAGTCCTCCGTGGTTAGAACGGGCGTTAAAGCATTCAAATGCCTAGAAGTCAATCGCATATACAATTTGTTTTCAACCTATCTGTTGATCCGCAGTGGCACTGCACTTTTGCTACGTAGGACAGCACTTGACGACCTGTTACCAGGATGGTAATATAGTCCTGGCTGTCCGCAACCATAAAGGAATAGAACATGAATTACACATTCGATCCACGCTCAAAAAGACACAAGGTTAAGTTCTACACATCGTGCAATACCCTCACGGAGTTGACGCAAGAGTTGAATAGAAGATTAGATTCAAATGAACCTATCTCCTCCGAATCAGAGGCCAGTGAATCACCTGTTAAAGTATGGAGTGACCTCAAGAAGTGTGCTATGGTAGGGTTAATTATGAACAGCGGTCAGCCGCACGGTGATTACGGTCAGACTGTAGAGATAACGTTCTTGAGATATGTGGCTGATGCGACTGTAGAGATAACGTTCTTGAGATATGTGGCTGATGCAAGTGATGTGGGCATTAAGCTCGGATGGTAGTATCCAACTATGCCAAAGGAACCTTTGAACCTAGCATATGTCAGACGTTCAGATTTGTATGGGTTCTGGAAGAGATTAAAGGCGATGGGGTTTAATCCTGCTCGCATGTGGAGCAAGACATATCACGTTGCTTACAACTCCTATCCATACTTACGAACTTATTGGTCTTTCACAAAAGGGACAATGGCTGTGGTGTTGGTTATGTCATCACACGGCTATAAGCTAATCATTAAGAACAAAGGAGAAAGAAAGCTCAATGTTCATAGGCGATGTTGGTCAGCTTTGGAGCTACCATTCATGCGCTATTTTGAACAGACTAGACCGTTAGAGTTGTCACGCATGGGTAAGCAGCCAGCAATAGTTGAACGGTGGCTCAAAAAGCAACGCCTTAAAGACACCAAACGCAAGATCAGGGGAATGAAATGAAAGTTAACCATCGGCGTCTAAACCCGTCACGCTATCCAGAAGTTCTGTTCCTTAACAATGGATATGTCACACCTGTTAATGTAGATGGACTTGGTTCTAAACAAACCAAAACACTTCGAACATGGCGTTATATCGACAAGTCTATGAAAGGCTGGGGCCGCGTGTCATTGTTTGCTGATGTTCTGGTCGGCGCAAGCATTGGCAATGACTTTTCTAACGGCCATCGTGGTAGAGCTAAGGCCGTTCGTGGTGCGAAAAAGTATGTGCGTTCACGAATACGCGCAAAGGAGAAAATGCAGCTTAAAAGTCAAGACTTGACGCAGGATTAGTTTAAGAGAACAATCAAATGACCATTTTGCCTAAATTGAAGAAGAAACGCCATATTGCAAAAGACGGCGTTCTATATGAGATGATTTTGGAATGGTCTTCGGAACGTAAACCTTTCTGCCTACAGAAGCTCAATTTCAAAGCAGGTAAATCGTTCAAATCCGCGTATAACGAAGCCTTGGAAATCAAGAAGTTACTACAAAGCGCCGGTGACTACAAAGCTAAAGATGTTCGATTGTTAGCAGTTGGTCGTGCGGGTGTGTTACGGGCACATGATATTGAGCATGGTATATTGGCACGCCCGCACCTAAAAGCTATTGCCAAATTGGTAAATAAAGCTAAGAACTTTAATTTGGGAAAAGCAACCAAACCAACCAAACCAACGTCTGGAACAATCGATCCTGTTATATTGACAATACGAAAATAACCGAACATTTGAAATGGAGTTGGTGGCATGGCTGTAAGCAAAGTTAAAGGGAAGGACTACTCTGCTTCTGATATCGAAGTTCTTGAGGAGCTTGAGGGCGTTAGACGCAGAAGCAGTATGTACATTGGGGCTAACGACAAATTTGGGCTTTTCCAAATTTTGAAAGAGCTTGCTGATAATGCAGCCGATGAGGCTATGGCAGGTCGCAATGACTATGTAGGCGTACATATATCGAAGGACAAGCAAACCATATCCGTATGGGATCATGGTGGTGGCATTCCAGTTGAGAAGCATCCGAAGACAGGGAACAGCACTCTTACTGATATTTTCACCAAGCTTCATGCAGGCGGAAAGTTTGGTGGCAAGGCATACGATCAAGGTTCCAAAGGTGTGCATGGAGTTGGTGCGTCCGTTACCAATGCGCTATCTGAACGGTTTCAAGTATATACCTATCGTAATGGGCAGTGGTGGACACAGCGGTTCGCTAAAGGCAAGGTTAAGTCTAGTGTTGAAAAATGCAAGGCCCCCGTGCTGCCTAATGGTAATAAGCTAAAGCGCGGAACATTAGTCACATACCAAGCTGACATGGCGTGTTTCAAAAAGAACGCTATCTTAGATACGGACCACGTTCACAGATACGTGGAGTTGCTCTCTTACTTGCATTCCGGTGTGACGTTCTATTTCGAACACGGCAAGGTTAACAAAACCTACATTCACAAAGATGGCCTATCGTCCTTGTTGGATCGGACAATTCAAGAACTTAAAGTTGAGCCTTTAAGCAAGTCTTTGATCCATCAGAAGAACAGCGTGGACATAGCCCTACGTTGGACGGAGTATGACGAAGAGAAAGTTACGTCATACGTCAATGGATCAAATACCGCGCAACATGGTGAACACGTCAAGGGACTGTTTACAGCGATCATGGATGCGATTAAACCGTTCAAAGGAAAGAAGGACTTTTCACCACAAGACTTTCGATCCGGCTTGGTGTGTATCATCAACCTTACAATTGTAGAGCCTGAGTTCAGTTCGCAGACAAAGGAATGTCTGACTAAAGATTCCGCACATAAAATTGTCTATGAGAGCGTTAAACCTGCCCTAGACATTTTCTTCCGTGGCAATAAGTCAATGGTCAATACATTGATTAATCGCGCCGTGGAAATGCGGAAACTGCGGTCTGAGTTCACTGCGAACAAGAAAGCAGCCGCTACCATACGATCCGCTAAGGATCGTGCCCAATTGCCAGTGAAGTTTAGTGCTTCAACCACACGCAATCCCGAAGAAAGGGAGTTGTTTTTGGTTGAGGGTGACTCCGCTGGTGGTACCGCTAAGTTGGCCCGTGACGCTCGATACCAAGAAGTTCTAAAGCTTCGTGGTAAGGTGTTGAATGCTTATGGACCAAGTGGTTCACGTATCTTTGAGAACAAGGAGGTGCTAGACATATTGCGAGTTGTCGGTTACGATGCGAGTGCTAAAAATCCGGTGGCTAAACTACGAGTTGGCAAAATAATTCTACTGGCCGATCCTGACGTAGATGGCAAGCATATTACGGTATTGCTGTTGTCTATGTTCCAACGTCTAATGCCCAAGCTATACGCTCAACGCAGAATTTACGTGGTGGACGCACCGTTGTTCAATGCGTTTTATGGAAACAAGCGGTATTTTGGGAGTAGTGTTA
>Ga0049082_10000573_pt1 | contig 10735 bp, 11 predicted proteins | sample GreLakmeHU45MSRF_FD_66718 | JGI IMG/M metagenome (GOLD analysis project Ga0049082, IMG submission 66718) | Freshwater lentic microbial communities from great Laurentian Lakes, MI, USA - Great Lakes metaG HU45MSRF | ecosystem: Environmental > Aquatic > Freshwater > Lake | place: Great Lakes... | reverse complement strand
GATGATTCTATTGTGAAGTTTGCTCTATATGAAGATAAAGAAGTTAATGATGCTACTGTTATGGCAGTATTGGTTGATGCTTGTGGAGTTCCCATTGATATTAAAGGACAACCTTTAACAGGCACAAACATCGCTAATGAAGATACAATTCTTGTTAATGATCCGTTTGTTCATAGAACATACTATTGTGCAAAAGGATCTACAACGGGCGACTTAACGGCTTTTGGGCCAGCATTAGGGTCGAATGTATTAGATCACCATATTAATGGAATAGCTTTAGGCGACGGATATGGACCCAAGGGAGTTGCTCCATTTTTGGGCTTCGCTATGAAACGCACAGTATATGAATCTGATTCTGGAAATTGTAATTCTATAAATAATACTGGGAATGTTGTATATGAGATGTTTCAATTAGAAAGATTTGCTGCTTATGTTAATGGTAAAATAGCAACTAAAACTCCTAGTTTTGAAATTGATGGAGAGTTCTATTATCTTGGGGCTAGGCCACAACCTCAAGGATATACTGATGGGATTTGTCCTATTGCTAGGGAAACTCAAAATTTACCTCGTGGAGATCTTGTTGTGGATCATACCACACAGGAATTTGTTGGAGTTCATTCTATTATTATTGGAGATGTTATAGATAATCCAGTTCAGTCAGGAGATGATGCTAATGATTTTTATAATCATGACGGGTGCCGTTTTATTGCTAAATTAGATAATGTTAGATGTAAGAAAATAAACGGTAGGATAGAACATTTGATATATTATATTGTGGAGGCAGAAAGGGTTGCTTTAACTGGCGTTCTTCAATTTACAAATCAATCTCATGCTGATGATTTGAATAAAGGAACTACAACATTAGGCGCTGGGGCTACTGATCCAAGCACAGCCTTTGCTCAAGGTTTTATGTGGGATAGGGAAAAAAGTAAAACAAACTTTGATGCAATTAAAATCACTAATGCTGACGCTTGGGTGAAGAAAGGTATGTTATTAGCTAAGGGCGACACTACTAAGGGGTCGATAATCTCTTTAACTTTAGGGGAATCTGATTCTACTGATTTGTTGCTAGATAATGATTCTGCAAATCCAACGGCTGGAGGCAATTTAGTTTATAGTGTTATTAATGCTGGAACAATAGCTCAGGTTCTTCAAAAGAAAGTTGGGACAACTGATCCTGGACTATTTGGAGACGATACTAAAGATACTACTAGAAAAATAGATCCTGTTGAAGATACCTTTTTTCATGGGTTACCGCCTAGAGATTTAGTGGATGAAGATGGTGAGGATGCGCCCCAGCATATTCCACTTATCAATAGAATAGACGATCAAGAATGGATGGCATACGAAGGTGCACAACTAACAGCCCTTTGGGACGAAACAATTGATCCAGATGGAAAAATAGGCAAGAATAAATATACAATAGTTTATGTTCAAGAAGCACCTATTATAATTACTGGAGTAGCAACTGCTGACTTTACTCCTAAAACGGCCGACGGCATTACTATACAAGAGGACAATTATGCTTGTGGTATGGGGGTGGACGCTAATCCTATGCCAGATTTACTGACTAAAGTAGAAAACCCTATGGGATATGGAGCATTGAAGGATGATTTTGTAACTATTCAAAGGGTATGGCTAGGCAGTCCAGCTAATAATGCAAATTATAAATATATTATTATAGGAACAGGTAAACCACCAGGTTAATAGGAGTTTTAATATGGCAAGTTGTGATGATGATTTTCCAACAATACCTACTGATAAGTATAGGTTTTTTAATCAACCCGTAGAACAAATTCCAGAATATGATGCTAGTGTTGCTCAAATGCTATTTCACTCTGCTAGTGGGGGTTTGGTGTGGCAGAGTCTTCCTTCTGGTTGTGTTACTCTTTTAAAATGTGTTGAGTTAGACACGTCATCTGCAACATACGCTTTAAAAAGCACTATGGAGACCATACGCCCATTACAGATATTAGATAGGCCAGATCCAACAGGATGCATTATTCCATCTACAGAACTAGATGTTATAACATGTATTAAATTACAGGACGACCATTTAGTAATTGAGAGAAAGAAAATTCTAGTATTAAGTAGTAGAGATCCAACATCTGGAGCGTGCCCAGATATTTCTACTATAGCTTGTTCTACATCTTCGACGACATAGTTTTAATAATTAGGGGCGTTATAAAAGAGCCTGCATTAAAGACGGTATGTGTTATGGACAGGTTCCAGATGTGTTACAGGTGGTGGTCCCTGAGACCGTGCCTAATTGGTCAGAGGTGTCGTTAAAGGTAGCGTTCCCAGATATTGTGCCACTATTAGTTGAATTACCATTAAAGGTAGGATTGCCTATTATCGTCCCTGTGTTTGTTGAATCGCCATTAAATATAGGGTTGCCGGTAATAGTTCCAGAATTATCAGAGTTTCCGTCAAATGTCGGACTTTTAGTGATAGTAGCGTCGTTATTTGAACTATCATAAAAAAACATTGATCCTGTAACTTGCCCATCGTTATTTGAGGTGCCATAGAAAACGGCATCACCCCCAACAGTGCTTCCAGATTGATTTTTTGAGGTGTTATAGAAGGCGGCGTCTTGATCAATTGTGCCATTATTCAGCGAGGTCGTTAAAAACGTAGCATTTCCATTGACTATGCCACTAGTATTATTTCTCGACCCAGTAAATGTAACATTTCCAGTAATAATTCCATTATTTTCAGAATTAAGTAAAGTTGCATTTCCAAATATAGTGGATGTTGTCGTATCGGTACTATATGACGCACCACTGATCTTTGTGTCTGTTAACGATGCTGTGAAATTCAAAACGGCGCCCGCAGGGCCACTTTGGATCTTACTACTAGCGCCAAAATACCCGCCAGTTGTTGTAACATGACCAACCACATTGATGTCTTGTGATGTATGCCCACCAGACATAAAAAAGTCTCTGCCGACTGTGCATTGTCGTGCGATCCCATTTGGGCCAGCAAGAAATAAATCTCTGTCTGTAGTGGAGTTCTCGAATGATGGACAGTTTAAATCAGTGCTAGGGCCAGTGATATAAGTATCACGACAAACTGTTGCGTTGTTAGCGTGTGAACATTCTAGTAATATCAAGTCATATGAGCATGTGTCTGTTTCCAAAGGAGTAAATCCTGGTGTACATGAGATGGTCGCACCTCCGTTTGCAATTGTTCCAAATTCACTATTGTCGTGCATCGTCACATTTCCGCACACCATGCCGCCCACACACTTAGAATAGGAGTAAAAATTTGCTGCACCCTTTAGATAGCCATGATGCGTAGAGTTCTCATTGAAGGTGCCTAAACCATAAACTTCGCCCGGCAATGTAATGCTAGAGTTATCATTCATCTCAACATCACCAACCACCTGCCCAGATAATAGTGTTGCTTGATTAAACTGACAGTTTCCTAGAATATAGCCACCTTTGTATGACGTTAAGATATCTGGCCACCGATCACAGTTCCCCTCCTCAAGCAACTCAGACTCAAAGTAGAAATTTGCTGGGCCGGTTAATGAGATACCAACCTTGCCTGAAATATTATCAGTATCGCTGCCTACATTTATTAATGTTAAGACTGGCTGGCTATCAAATGAGTTCTTTAACAATGTTGCATATATAATAATCGTACTAGCTGGCGTAGGATATGATCTTGCTGGACTTATCCCATTCGTATCTTCCCAGTTCAGCAAGTTGCTCCATTCCTCATCTACTGAAGCAAGAAAAACATATGCTTCTCTAGTCCCAACACCATTTACCCCTAATAAGCATGGACAATCTCCACAGTTTGGGGCCTCTACGCCCAAGTTATATGGTAAAGCAAAATCTAATGCGTCGCACAGTCTTGCTTCATCTCCTAAGCATAGACTAATATTGCGTTCCCAGCTATCAATTTCAATCCACTCATCTTGACAGTGGACTTCGAGAGTATATGTTATGTTACCGGGTTCTAGATACCAATATGGCTCCCATGTTAGATTAGCATTAACCATACCGCCGTTAACAATACTATCTCCATCAATCCGATTACCATTTTCCATTAGTCTCCACTGGTCTGTTGCACAAACACAGCCTGAATCACAACAACAGTCGCTAGATGTTGCTAATTTATTATCCTTAACTAATAACTTGCCATTATATGTATATAAAGGGGTCATTATTAAGCCTTATCTTTAGCCCACTTATACCACCCCTTATTGGGCAGATAGTTTCCTTCTTCATCTTTACGTTTGGGGAATAGTGTTCCGCCCTTCTTATGCTGTCCAAAAGCCAATACCGCTCCACAGTCTTGACACCTTAGCTCATAGTATTCATTACTATCAACATTACGAACAATAAATCTAAAATTTAAGCTACCACAAACCCCACACTTTTCTTCTCCAAAAATCTCTTGAATTAAAGCTAGTTCTTTAAAAACTTCTTTTTGTCCAGCACCTTCTAGCTCAAACTCTAATTTTTCTCCAACCTTATATTTTAATTTCATTATTTATCTCCATGAAAAATCATAACCAATTAATTTGGTAGGAATACTATCAATATTTTGCTGATATTTAGATAATTCTCTTATCGCACCAACAGCATCATTATGAGAAACACTATTTATAGTAGTTGGATCTATGGATAAATCAAGCAATAATTGTGATATATTAATGTTTAGCCGTTTAGACATAGCATCAATAAAGTTGATTTGATTAGCACTAATTTTACCAACATTAATACCATCAATATCATCTTCAATCTCTCTAGAAAGTTCTTCAGCAGCAACCACTTTGCGTAGTTTCAAGCCTCTTCTTAACGACCTCCCCTCTGCTCTAGTTTCAGCAACAGCAACAGGATGGTTTCGATAAATTTTATCACAATTGCCCCAATAAACATCAGCAGCGCCACTCACTGATCTTTTGTGGTTTAAAAAGTCCTTGTCTGACATCATAGAGTTTAAAACATAGCTTATAGAATGAACCACAGTGGCTCTTTTATCATTATCTGGACTAGGGGACTGGGTAACAACACTCAAAGATTCTAAAACCGTACAATCTAGTGCGATTTCAAAAATACGACGTAATCCATCTGTTGTTGGATTTCCATCAATTTTTTCTTCATCAGACAATAATCCTAAAACATAATCATTCCACTCTAAGCTATTGATATCTACCTTAGTGGTTTGGGCAGGACTATCCTCAATCGTTTTCTTCTCTTTACTCATCATTTATCCTCTATAATTAGTAGTCTATTATCTATGGACGGAAATTTATTCTCTATACCTTTTAACAACGGGGCCAATTCATTATAAATTTTTTCCCCTCTACTTCTTGAAAAGTCCTTGGTCTGTTTTATTCTAATGAGAACCAGCCCCTTGCCCAACAACAGCCCCGCTTTTTTCTCATCATATGAAATATTTTTCTTTAATGCATCTTCTCCCCACACTGGTAAAAAGTGCGATGGCCCATCTACTTCTATAGCAACATTTAAAGACGGAATCAATAAATCAATTTGTAATCTCGTATTAGACAATGAGTGTTCTTGGTGAAAATTAACCTTATATCCACTAGCCAATAATTGTTCTAAAATAAAATGTTCTAATTTTGATCCAACCTTACTAGACTTTCTAACAGCAACATTAGCCTTTTGTTTCATGACCGCTTTATCGTCTATGGACAAATTATCCCAATTAGTTTTAGCTGTTAATTTACGCAAGTTTAATTCATCTTCAGATAAAGAATCCCAAGACTTTAAAACCCCACGCCCAATTTTTCTTTTGGTGGTTTCTGGCCTTGAGGTGCCTTTTGTAGGATGAGAATGTTTACCGCTAGAAAGGGCATTTTTTTGTGCGGCACTTTTATTTTTGATATTAATTTTATACTTAATAGCATCTCTCCTAATCTTATTGGGATAAGTGTCTAATAGTAGAGCAATATCTTGAAAGCTCTTATTGTCTACTTCATATAGTTTTTTAATAATGGTGTTTTTTTGATTATCATTAAGGTCTTTATACTTATCCTGCATCATGGTAGTTTTCCTTTAAAAAATCAATAATATCATACTCTAAATTATAGCATAAATATTTATCTTTAAGATTTTGTATATCATTACTATCATTATAAACGACTATAAAATTTTGATTATAATAATGATCCACATATTGAACATCGTCATACCCAATCATAACCGCCCTATTATGGTAGTGTTGTCTAATATAAAAGGGGTGGAATATTGGTATTGAATTCTTTAAATATACTAAGCATTTGTCGCTGAAGATTTTGGGTTGATATAGTAACTTTTTGTCGTATAGCTTCATAAAGGAGTTATACGCCAGCGAATTTGGGCTATCGATATATTGTTGATAGTAGTCTATATTATACATATTTTTTTCTTTAGCAATTCGATGCTGTTCATGCTGTCTATATAATGTACGCTTTTTGTGGGAATGGGAATTGATTTAATCTTTATATTATTAGCTAGGCATAAATTGATAATTTCAAACATATATAGTTTTGTAATGTCTTTATCTATAATAGAATTAAATGTCTGAAAGTCATTAGACGATATATATAAACTATCTAATATTGTGTTGGGCAGATCATAGTAGCAATGGGTTAAAAATTGATGGCTATCTACAATATAGCCGATATTTCCTTTAGCGTTATGTGTTACGACAAATGATTTATTTAGATTCTTTTTAAGATTTTCTGTTATGTTCTTATGGAATACTATAGATGAATTAATGAGCCAGCAGTTTGTATGAGATACTTCGGACATTCCTGCCTTTATACTAGCCCCAATATTAGTTGTTGACCCAATTTCGTGTTCGACATATTTGATGTTTTTAGAAGTAAATGTATTTTCGATATATTTTTTTAATTTTTTGCTATCAAAACTACCAATAATGATAATCTCTGGACTTTTAAAGATATGGTTTAATAGTTTTATTTGGTAGTCAATAAGGTATAGTTTTTTTGATACTGGAATTAAACATTTGTTTCCAAGTGATTTGATTTTTTTATCAGGCAGGGCGTTTAATAATACTATGGAGTATTTATGCTTCATTTTTTATCGCTGATATATAATACTCAAAAATATTGATATACTTTTGATTTTGTATGGTAAAATTTAAAGCCTTTAATGCCGCCACTATTTCATATAGGGTAAATATATTCTTTTTATTTGAATACAATAGTTTCTTAGCAAAGTCGACCCCTACTTCATTAGATGCTATAGATACCCCCAACTGGCTAAGATCTATAGACTGAATTTCTAGGATTCCATCAGGTTTAATTTTGCTACTAATAAGAGAAAGAACCGACAGCCCCTCTTCTTGTGTATAAAAATCCAATAGGTCTTGGATGACCATATGACTAATAGAATCTATTGCTAGACTATCTATGTCTGTAATATCGTTAAATACCATACCAACTGGTAAAAACTCTGGTTGATATATATGAGTAAATAGGGTTTCGTTCATATATTAAATATCCTTTTCGTATTTTGCATAATTATTGCTTTCCACGCCTCTATACTAGTGTTGTTATCTATATCATAGTTCAATACCTTATCATGGATAGATCCCCACGAAGTAGATATTTTATTATTTATGGCTATTTTATATGCTGATGGTAAATTATCTAAAAATTTAATTTTCTCATTATCTAATAAATAATTTTTGGCTATATGGTCAATAACAATGGAGGGCGTGTGTAGCCCTATGGATAAAGCCCTACACTCTTCATAATGGGTAACTTTATTATTACATATAATTAATTCTGGCACCTGACTGCCATAATATAGATCATTAATAGTTAAGGAGCGACAACCCAACTTTTCCACAAATAGCACAAAAGCACTAGGAGATGGATCTAACCACAGTATTTTTAAGCCCGCCGTATCCGTGGCTAATTCTCTATTTAAAATAGACGATACAATATTCATACAATATTTTCTGTTATTTTGTTTCTGTTAAAAACATCTTTGTGATAATTATTTAATAGTTTTTGCTTATCTTCTTGAGACATAAAATAAGCCTGTCTCATTTTTGCCCTTAATGATACAATATCTGGCTCACACCACTGTTCATAAATTGTATGACTATTGGTATTTATAGATGTTGGATTATAAACGCTAGTTGGGATACTATCTACCATAAGAGCATTATTGCTATTTAAATATGTAGAAGACCCAATGCCCCTAGTATTTATAATTAGTTTGTTACTCAGCATCGCCTCTATAGCACAAGACCCAAAGTTATCAGCCCGCACAGCATTAACATAGCAACTTGCTCCATGATGAAGCCTAATAATGTCTTGATCCTTTAAGATTCCATATATCATATCTATATCACAGCAACGATCTGAGGTTTTTCTAATAGCGTTTTTAATTTGCTGAATATCAAATCCGATATGACTTTCTAGATCTTCATTATTCATATGATAGTCACCAGTTTTAATAAACAGTTTAACATTATCATTAGGATTAAACTCTAATAGGTATGCTAAAACTATACCTTTAATATTCTTCTGTTCGCCATATTGACCAATAGTATAAAAAATAAAAGGCTTATTTGAAGCTTCATATTGAAAAAACGGATCATAGGTTTCAGAGTATTTATCAAGATCATAGGGCTCTGGTAGTATTTTAGCTACTGTTTTAAATAATGAACTATTATACAGACTATCAAGAGCATTGGTGGATCCAACACATATCTCATCCATTAGATTTAGCTTATCTATCCATCCTGATCTTTCTATATTATTTGTATCTATTTCCACAATACCTATATTCTTACCAAATCGCCCATTGTATTCCAACATATCGGGGTTTCCGTGCTGAATAACAACGTCATAAGAATAGGAGGAGTTTTGTTCATATTGATCATATCGATTAAGGTCTAAGGGATTAACTATATGGCTTTTAGTATAAAATATGGGGCGAATACTAAGGTTAATATTTGTATTGAGAGATAAACAATCAATATATCTTCTAGAGGCATATCCCATACCATTACTATCTTTATAGGGGCCTAAATATAAAATATTTTTCATTTTTTACTATACTCTATAAAGGATTTAAGTTTTTCTGGTAATGGAGACGGGGTTGTTCGTAATGTTTCTAAGGCAGAAAGATTATTGACATATGACTCTAAGATTTTAATAGCAGTCTGTTTAGTAAAAGGCATAACCTTCTGACCGTTCTGCACCACCCCATCATCTAAAGATTTAATTAATTCTTCAATAAAGTTGGTGCTTTTTAGTGTTGGGTCTTGAATGATATTATCAATAAGAGAGTATATAAACTGCCTATTGCCCAATCCACCATTTAGGGTAAATTTGGGGTTGTAGGGTCTTTCTGGGCCATCCCAATCTAATTTTTTAGATATATCTATATGATCAAATACCTCCTCATATTTCTTGGCGGTAGCATCCCAACTATAATTAGACATTAATGATTTTCTAGTTTTTCTACCCAATGTAACAAGTTCAGATACTGGCATATCAATCATATTTTGTAGTAATTCTAAACACATGTCGTGGTTTGGCAAACACCTATCAGCATTAGTTTCTTGTTCTCTAAATAGGGTTTTAATATCAACCATATTGGCACCTATTTTACCTCCAACCTCTCCCATCGCTTCATGGTTGACTGTTACCACTGGAATCCCAGCTGAAGCAGCTTCTGCTGGCGGTATTCCAAAACCTTCGCATATTGCATATTGTAGATAAATATCAAATAAATTATAGATTTCGTTCAATTCAGCGTCAGTAGTTCCGTTGGAAACACTAGCTATCTGAACATTGGGATTTAGGCAACCTTGGCACACTATTCTAGATCCTTTAAAAGTGCTATTAAAGCATTTTGAGCATGAGTGGCACTTGTATGTGAATAAAACATTGTTAGCAATATTATGCTCTAATAATAAAGCTGGAATATCCCAACATTGACCATCTGGATATGATGTGTGTAGATATAGAAAGATATTCTTCTCTGGATTCTTTTTTAAGATTTTAGCAAATATTTTGCATATGTCTGGTATTAACTTTCTTTTTTGATTTCTCATAACGCTACCTATAACAAACGAGTCTTGCGGGATGTTATGTTTATGCTTATGAAATCTTTTACTATGATCTATTGGCTTAAAAACAGACGAGTCAACAGCATCATTCATAATTGGACCGATATTTTTACCATGATAGTTATAATTAGTTATTAAGTTTTCTTTAGCCCAATGAGTATGAAAACATAAAATGTCTGCATTATAAAATACATTCACACTTTCAATCTTTTGTGGGGTAGAATCATAGGTTGGAACTATTAACCAATGGTAATATGGTCTTAGTGGTGAAGTGCCTTGAAATATATAATTCCAAAAATCCCTAATGTCAAAAACAACGTGTGGCTTAAAATCTAATAAGGCAAATTCAAATCGCCATTGCCCAAACGGATTAGCATCGTTAGCAGTATACTCAGCAAATAGGGGGTCATTGGTAGCTACTCCAACAGGATAGATTTTCCAAGGTTCTATTTTGGGTGTTTCTGGAGTTCTATAACACGACAATTCAGCAATTTCGTATTTGCCAGTAGCATGAAGTCTAGATAAAATCTCTTTGGTATAATTTCCAAAGCCAGATTTAATATGGCTAGATTCAGCACACATCAAGATTCTTAATTTTTCTTTTGACATAGTTATAATAAAAACCCCCACCGAGGGCATGGGGTATTTTTAAAAAGAT
>Ga0049082_10000572_pt1 | contig 10761 bp, 14 predicted proteins | sample GreLakmeHU45MSRF_FD_66718 | JGI IMG/M metagenome (GOLD analysis project Ga0049082, IMG submission 66718) | Freshwater lentic microbial communities from great Laurentian Lakes, MI, USA - Great Lakes metaG HU45MSRF | ecosystem: Environmental > Aquatic > Freshwater > Lake | place: Great Lakes... | reverse complement strand
AATAGCATCTCCTGCTGGCTTACCAAAGTATTTTGCTGGGTCTTTTAAACATAACAGTTTATATACTATATATGCACAGGATACTGTAGATACAAAGTCTTTCCCAGATCCCTTGCCAAGTTGCAGAATAATCTCATTCTTAGTATATTTATCAAAGTATCTTATGCCTTCTTCTTCCCCCATGATATCAATGAGATCTTCTTTGCGATATATCTGACTCATTGCTTCTACAATATCGTACTGAATATCAGAAAGTGGAGGCTGGCCTAAGTATTTTTCGCCCTCAACAAATGTTCTTGCATTTACAGGTGTCTCTTGAAAATGGTTATCTTTAAGCACTTCAAGAAAATCATTGAATGTCGTGGACAACCGTAATCACCTCGTTGTCTTTTGCAAACGAAGAGAGTCTACGCATTATCTCATCACGAACCTGTGGATACTCAGATGCAATATCTTTTAATATTAAAACAAGAACCTCTTGGCGTCGCTCAATCTCCATCATTTCTTCAGCAAGTTCTTTGTTCTCAAGTAAACCAGCCTTTTGTAGCATGTCAATACGTTTAGACTCTATGTCCATTACAAGTTTGATGGCTGCAGTCTTTGCGCTAAGATTATTAACCATAGAGGCCTCATCAATAACTTCGTATGTACGAGAAACTAACTTGCTATAATGTGTATCGGCAGCAGCAAGTGCTTCTTTGGCACGGGCACGGATAGCATCATTAGCAGATGCCATAACCTTCCATTCGTTGATTAATGTCACGACTCTTTGTCTTGGAATATCAAGTTGTTTTGATATTACGGTTGGGTCGTTACCCTTTAAATACTCCTCAACTACAAGGTTTACTTGGTCTAAATGTTTAACTAAATCATCTTCAGTTGACATGATTACCCTCCATAGAATAAATTTCAAACATTTTTTCTGCCCACTTTCCATGTAGCCCATGGCCTTCGTGCATTTTATCTCGTGCAGTTAAAAAATATTCATCTACCTTGTTATCTGCAGCATACTCTATTAATTGGTCAATAATATATACTGGGTCAATATCATAAAAAGACTTTAGTTCAAATTTTTTAAAAATTTCATTTGTTGGTCCAGCATAAGAAAAAATAAATAATTCAATATTATTTGTTTTGCAGTATGACTCTAGCATCATGACATAGTCATAGTAATTTACCCAGCGTGAATAACTTAAAACATCCTGTTCGTTACTCCATTCTTGATCGTGGTATATACTATTTGACAGAATATTAACCATATCTTTATGTAAATATGGGGTTTTTATATCTGAGTCAATACCTTGTACAGAATAAAATCTATGCATATCTGATAAATTTATAAAGATTACATTTGGATTTCCATAGTTATTAAAATATTTAAATAAGTTCGACACTATAAAAAAGATTCCAGTAGCAGGAACACCTAAGTTGTAGTATCCAGAAACTTTTTCATTTTCTGAAATTTTAGTATATAATTTATGAGCCCAGACTTCTTCTAGTTCTAAACCAATACCTTGTGTAACCGAGCATCCAGTAAATAAAATATGTTTTCCATTGTGTTCTTTTTTAAACTCGTCACATCTAAATAACAAATGGTTTTTTTCTTTATCGTACTGAGGAGTATCAATACTAAAACCAGAAAGTTTATTTTCAAATGGGTGCTTTACCATGTTTGAGTGAGGCTGTCTCACACTAGGTTTACGTTTTTCTTTTTCCCATTCACTTCTCGTTAACATTATTTAACTCCCTTGATATTTTTAATAATATTAAATAGCCAACAAGATCGTCTATATCGTTATCACCATAGAATTCTGTGCCTCTTGATATACGAGATAATTTATCATCAATTCTAATTTTTATTTGTTCTGTATTGTCTGCTTTTGAAAATATCCTAATTGGATCGATTGCAGAATCTCCATATGATTTATTTTTTGCAATAAGCATTTCTTTAATCTCATCGCAAACCTGACCAATTGTAAACTGTGTCTCAAAACTCATCTTCGTCCTCATCATTTAGGTCCCAGTCAAAACCTTTTGGAAAGTTTTTAAGAGCAACAATTGTGTATGTTAAACCAGCAGCAGCAAACAATGATGCTAACACAAAAAACATCTTAAGTTTTTTCATCGTCTTGACCTCCTCAATCCAAATTTAGCAAGGTATACATAGATAGTTTCCAATGAGCACCCACACTCCTTTGCAATTTCCTCTGGTGTTTTTTTATCCATAAGGTAGCGCTTACGCATAAAGGTTTCACTTGTATATAGTTTAGCAGCCATAGTGTTATTTGTCAACTCCAATTGCTTTCCCCCAGTTTTTTATAGCCCAATGTCCAATGCCACAAGCGTCTGCAACATCGTTATCAGTAATAGTTCTATCATAGATTGTATTAATAAATTTTATTGTTCTTTCTTTACGAAGCATACGCTCATGTGCTTTATAGTAAGACTCAGACTTTCCAGGTATTTGTGAACGAATAAACAATTGTTCATCCTTTGATATTTTTTTATTACCTATAAAATTTTGCCAAGTAATGGGAGAAACTTTTCCAATAACTTTTGTTCCTGATTGTCCTGCTGACCCAAGAATAGCGCCTTGAACCAGTGCGAGATCTGCTGCGGTCTTTGGGCTATTCATAAACACAGTGTGCTCAATTACAACTGCCTCAAACCCACCATAAATATCAAAGAATGCTTTTACCTTTTTACCAGCATCCATAACCTTTTCGTATACATTATTTCCTTCAAAATATATTTTTCCTACAGACTTAAGATCATCTCCAGAAAATAATGCAAAGGCAAGACTATTTGTGCTGGCATCAATAGAACAAATTGTGTTTGGCCTTAGTTCTAGGCCCCATTTATTCTTTACCATTCATGTACCCCTTAATATTTTTTATTGCTTTTGTTACATCTTTTGGGTTAACATTGCAAATAACACAAAGTTCTTCATCATTATAAATAGAAAGTTTTTCATTACAAGATTTGCACCTTCTATCCTTACCAATCCTATTTTTTCTTTTACCCATCATATAGCGAACAGCAATTTTTTCTTTTGTTGATCGTTCTCTACATTCTGAAGAACAATATATTTGATAGTTTATATCTGTTTCAAATTGTTTATCACACCATTGGCAAATTACCATCTATAGGCTCCATGGACTTTAGTTTAAAGTCTCCCTTACCAGCAGCATCACATGCCTTTTTAATTGGACAAGATTTGCAAATTTTTGAATTTGAGCGATAGTTCTTTTCAGGAAGGGTTCTGTCAACCCAAGCCTTACGAACTGATCTCATCCATTCAAACGTCTGGTCTACCCACCGACGATAATAATCATTTACTTCTACTGGAAGAATAAGCAACTCATGATTGTTTTTATTTTCATAAATAAGAACTGCTTTAGGCTTCTTGAGAATTTTCATATAGATAAGCAACTGGATTAAGTGACCAGTCTTTGGCTTCATGTGTGCCTTACGGTACTCAAAACCTTCGTTCATCATTGTTTTAATTTCACCAAGGAGTTCTTCTCCCTGCCAATTAACAATAACATCTCCATAACCAAAGATTGGTGGATCCTGGTTAGTAATTTTAAATTCTGAATCTACAAGAAAATCTGGCACATTACCCATTGCTTCTTGAATTCTTTCGTGAGACTTAGTTCCTGCAGTCATATTGGCTGCGCTATATGGTGTTGCATCATCTTCAAACATCTGTCCGTCAAAGGCAAGGTACCAGTATCTTGGACACTCTCCATGCCCATAGGCAATAGTTGATGGTGCAAAAGTTTTCTTTTGCGTTTGTTTGTCAATACGATTAACGGTATAGCCAGACTGAATTTTTTCAGTCAGCCCAGCAGCATCTACTGGATGTACTGGAGCCTTTTCTTGCTTAACCATAATTTGCTGTAATAAACTTTTTGTCATATTTTACTCGTTTCTATTACTATAAGTATAGCAGACTAGCGTGTAATATATTTGAGTGCCGACACTAAATTGTTGATAGATTCTGCAGCAGTGTAGTAGATATTCTTTTTACCACGATCTGATTTGTCAACATTAGCCATCCATGTGGCTTTAAAGGCCATTTTAGCAGCAATGGCTTGTAGTCTAACTATTTCAACCGTAGCAACATTTAAAGGTATGTCTGGTTTAAGAATGACCTTGGCAATAAAAGTTAAAGCCATTGTAAGTTCTTCGTCACCCATATAGTCTGCAATTTCTGACAATCCATTTATCATGTCTATCGTTGTATTGTTTTGTTCCATTTTATCCCATCGATTCTGTTGATATACCGTCTAAAATTCCGTCTTCATTCCATTTTTTAAATGCTGACTGCATATCCTGTCTTGATTGTAACTCATCTAAATATTTTTTTCTTTTGTCTTTATTTTTTTCTGGATCAATAGGATTATCTTCACCAGTAAAACGATAACTTGTTGTAGGGCAATAGTCCATGCTTATAATCTCACAAAACTCACCTTCTTTAAACTTACGCTTTGGTCGCCAATGTATTTGATTAACAGCACTAAAGACGATTGTTTGTCCGCCCTTCAGCGAATATTTTGTAAAATTATTGGTATCATCCCAGTTACTTACATACAGGTCCCAATCTATATTTGTGTTTGGACAGTAGTTAATAGTTATAAGATTTTCATCAGCATCTAGGTGTGGTGGTAAGGCTGGGGAGTTATCTCCATAACCATAGTTTATATTATAATCAATATAGTTCCAGTGACATAGGGCTATGTTTCCATTATAGAGTGGCTTTGCAATTTCATCTAAACGCTTTTCACAATCTTCTGGCATGTCAAATTCAATTAACATTCTTGCCATGTTGCGTGGGATCTTTGGCTGATATCGACTTTTAAATTCTGAATTACGAATATATCCATCTTCAATCTTATCGCCAATGAAGAAAGGCTCAATAAGTCTATTCTCTTCGATTCTTCTTCTTATCTCTGCATCTTGTTCAGCAGTAAATAGATTATCTATATAAAAGGGTAATGGCTTTGTGTAGTTTTCAAAACCAGTTAAATATTTATGAAGACCTGGAATATTATTCTGAGTCATCATTAGTAAAACCACCGTTTGCAAAGAACTGCTGCATATAAAAAGACGCCTTTTCATTTAGAGCCTTATTAATTTCTGGGTCTTTTGTTTCTGATTCTGGATCCACAAAATGAAAAAACACCATTTCAACAAATTCATTGTCTGCAAAGTTCTTTGGTTGTCTCCAATGGATTTGATCTGTTCCACTAAATGTAACCGCTTGATTATCTTTTAATGTAAAACTTTTATCTGGCTCAACAACAAGTGGCCATTCAACATTGGATTGTATTTGATAATCAAAAGTAAATCTAGGCTCTTTAAACGTCTCATCGTAGTGTGGGAAAAGAGATGGTCTGTAGTGAAACTTACCACAGTTACTTGTTACATTATTATATCTTGCATGACAGTACTCTGCCAACACAAGCCTATTATTTCCGCTTACAGATCTTGCAATATTTGTAACCTTTTCAATAATTGATTCTGGTAACTGAATAAAAGTATTTGCCTGTGCATGGTTTTTTATAAAAGAGCCACCACTATTATTTTGTACGGCTTTATAAATATCATTTATTTCTTGGCCAGTAAAAACATCTTCTATTATTGTATTTATTTCATCATGCTTCATGGTATCTCCTTTTGTAGTAGTTTAATCTTTATATAATTCTTCATTTGATTCAAGATTATAAAATTCAGAAAGAAATCTTGTTCTTTCTGATAAAATCATATCTTGATCTTTATCAAGAGGTACTGGGTCTATGTATTCTAAATGACAAAAAATCATATCTATTTTGTTTCCAGGAAGAATTTTTGTAATTTCCCTCCAATGAGTTTGCTGTGTTCCAGCAAAAACTAGTGCTTGATTGTCTTTTAAAAAATAACTTTTGTCTTCTACAACAAGGCCCCACTCTTGATCAGCGTGAACTTGAATATCAAACGTAATTCTTTGTTCTTCTCTCATGTCGCAATGTGGAAAAAGTTTACACTCATATCCGTAGGCTGGATCATATCTTGCAAAAGAATAATCCCCAACTAATCTAACCTTGCCAGCAAGAGATGTCTTTTCTACAGCCTTGTTAATCTTGTCTTCAATTTCTGGAAGTTTTACATGCCAGGCTCTATGCCCAGCCCACTTTTGTAGTTTTGTTTTGTCTTCTGGGGTATTGTTTACAATATCATAAATATAAGCAATATCTTTCTCGTCAAAAATATCATCAACGATCATAACCTCAAAGTCTTGATTAGATACCTTTTCTTGAGAGTTTACTAGTTTTTGATATTCCTCATAAGCCCTGCCTTTAATTGCTTGTTCCATAATTATATTATACCACTATCTGTTATTTGTTCTAATATTGACATTTCTATTATTGCAAGCCTAACCTTTGTGTTTCCTTCGCCAATCACAACAACTATGGCAGGATCTTTTCCATTCTTCATTGCATCTGTTGTTGCCTTTGCCCAAACCTCTTTGTTTAATGTAAAAGACTTTCCAACCTCTTTAAAATCTACAACAAAGTTTTTCCAGGAGGCGTCTCCTTTTTGAGTGTTACGACCAGAGTTCTTATGCTGCTTAGCCCCTATTCTTTTGGACTCACTCTTCTCTGTCATTGCCCTTCCATTTCTGCTTTCCAAATTTGACCGTGCTTAAATGTTTACTTGGACACATCCAGGTCATTGTCTTTGTTTCTGAATAAAGTCTTAGTGACCTTACTTCTACCTTGCATTCATGGCAAACAAACTTTCCATTATAAACAGTAAAATTAGCCATTTAGTTTTGTCTTGATAGATTCTTGCAAATCAAGATCCTCTCTAACACGATTAACAAACGCCTCTTTTCCTTGCACTTTTGATCCGTCAGGAAGTATATACCAAGCACCTGTTCGCTCTACAATACCATTTAGTTCAGCAGTAGTAACAAGATCGCCGATGGTGTCAAGACCAATATCATCACCTCTAAAATAAAAATCATACTCGCCAGACTGAAACCCTGGGGAGGTTTTTGAGAACTGTAGTTCCCATTTAATAGTTCTACCAATTTTTTCTTCAATTAATTTATCTCCTACCTTAATCTTTCCTTTAATTGCTTGATTGTCTGACTCGGAACTAAATAACTTAACAATGCAAGAAGAATAAAACTTAGTAGCCTGACCACCAGAAGGCTGCTGGCTAGTATACATAGCGTTAATATTATTGCGAGACTGGGAAATAAGAACAAGAAGAGTAGGCTTAACCTTGTTGTTAGCATAATTAAGCATTTTCCATGCGTTACTAAAGTCACGAGATTCTGCTCCAATCTGCTTTGTATTTTCCAAAGGCTTCATTTCGTCAGTATCTTTTTCAAAATAAATTGAAGGAAGCATTGACGTAATAGAGTCTACCACTATTAAATCAACTCCCGCATTCATTAAGCCAACTCCAACCTCAACCATATCACTAATAGTCCTTGCTTGTGAGTAGATTAATTTTGTTGGATCAACCCCCATTTGTTTAGCCCAGTCTTCTGAGTATGACATTTCTGAGTCAATCCATGCACACAGTTTTCCTTCTGCTTGTGCTAGAGCAATCATTTGAAGACACATAGAAGACTTTGCGGACGACTTTGAGCCCCAAACAAGGACCTGTCTACCATAGGGTAGTCCACCACCAAGAGCACGGTTTAAACCAAAACTTGGAGTTGGTTGATATTCAAAATTAATCCCAACACCACTACCAAGTCTTTTCCTTAATTTTGGATCTAGTTGTGCTAATGCTTCTTCTAAACTAACCGACATGTACATCCTCCAATGTTACTGTTCCGTCTTTTGTTTTTCCAAAATCAAACTTATAAGATTTTCCTTCTTCAATATGCATGTATGCCTTTGCAAACGATGTAGGAAAAACTGTAATAGAATGCAAGTCTCTACTTGTATCTGCAAGCGTTAGCGATGCCATCTTCTTGCCAGTCTTAGTAACTCTTGGTTTAAAAGATACCACAAACATTTCTTCTTCTGTATATGGCAACTGTTTATAACTTAAGAATTTTACCAAAGCGTTTGAAGATCCTTTTATCTCATCAGCAGGTATTGCAGATACAATCCTGTTATCATTTGCAAGCATAAGATAAGTACGACCTGTCTCAATAGTAGTTGCTTCCTCATCAAATATCCCAACACTGCCAGTTTTGTCCAAAACTTCAACTCGTGACCATCCTGTTCCTCGCTTAATTGATTTTACCATACCCATAAAAATGTATGATCCTTTTTCTTCAAAGTCAACAATGTCCTGAATAAATGCATAGTAGTGAGAAGGAATAGTAATATTAAACTCTGGAAGGTTTAAATACTCATACAGATTCTCTTTAATCTCTTGATCATTTCTAGGATTATCATTAAAAGTTGCAGCACCTACTACTCTTAGTGCTTGTAGTGCACGACTGTTTACTCCGTTGCCCTTGGTAAATGTAAACTCTTCAAGTTCTTTGTACGAATTAAATGGTCGTGCCGATATGTATCGGTCACCAATTTTGTCAGATATGAACTTGATAGCGCTGAGTCCAAACCGAATGCCTTTACCCTCAATTTTAAAATCAATATCCGAATCGTTAATGTGAGGTAACTTAACGCTAATCCCCATTCTTTTTGCTTCAATAAGGTATTCAGTTCTTGCATCTTTGTCCTTTTCATTTTTTAGCACTGAGTACATAAACTCAAGTGGATAATAATACTTTAGCCATGCTGTCCAGTAGGATAGCGTTGAGTATGCTACTGCGTGAGACTTGTTAAATGAGTACCCTGCGTGTGCCTCAAAGTCATGCCATAGATCACGAGCAAGGTTAGGTGAAATAAACTTTGATGCACCCTCTACAAATTTCTCTTTAAACTGATCAAATTCTTTAGCATCTTTTTTCTTTCCAATAATCTTTCTAACTTTATCTGCTTCCGACATGGACATCCCTCCAAGGTGTACGCATGCTTGCATAACTTGTTCCTGGTAAAGAATACATCCATAGGTGTCTTCCGTAAATTCTTTTAGTACTTGGTGAGTGTAAGATATATTTTGACGACCATGCTTGCGATCAACATAGTCTTTTCCAATAGTGTTCATTGCTCCTGGACGAACAAGAGCATTTGATGCTGCAAGTTCGTTTAGATTTTTAACGCCCATCTTAACAAGAAGGTTTGTGTATGGTGCTGCTTCACACTGAAACACTCCCTTTGTGTATCCATCTGATAACATCTGATAAACATTTGCATCATCCATCTTGATCTTAAGAAGATCAATCTTTTTGCCATCTCGCTCTTTGATTATGTCAATTGTATTCTTAAGGACAGACAAAGTTTTAAGACCCAAAGCATCAATCTTAATTAAACCAATTCTTTCAGCCTCTTCCATGTCAACACCAACCACAGGAATTCTTTCATCAGAGCCCGTGGATGATCTTGTTTCAAGTGGTGCATATCTAAAGATTGGTTCCTTGCTTGTTACTACACCTGCTGCGTGAATACCTGTACCACGAATGCGACCACGAAGTTGTTCTCCATAGACTTCTACTTCTGGATACTTTTGACGAAATTCATATGTTGATTTTGAACTACAGAAATCATCCCATGAGTCTACAGTTTTTAAAACTTTGTTAACATCTGATAGAGGAATATTCAATACTCGTGAAACGTCTCTAACAATTCCTTTGCCAGTAAACTCAAGGAAAGTGGCAATAGATGCAACATGTCTATACTGTCTAACAAGATAATCTTTAACTTCTTCACGACGAGTATCTTGAATATCTGTATCAATATCTGGGAAGTCATTTCTCTCTGGGTTAATAAAACGGAAGAACAAAAGATTATGTTCAATTGGATCAATGTCTGTAATCTTTAATGCATAACAAACAAGAGAGCCAGCAGAAGAACCTCTGCCTGGTCCAACCATAATCTCTTCTTTCTTAGCCCAGTTAATCATGTTGCTTACAACAAGAAAGTATGGAGCAAATTTTTTGTCCTTAATAATTTTTAACTCTTCTTGAAGTCTGTCAAGGTACTCTTGGTTTTCTGACAAACCTCTCTCTACCAAACCTTCAAGTGCAGCCTTTGCAAGTTCCTTGTCAGGACTCTTGTACTGTACTGGTAGTAAGTTTAATCCTTCTTGAATTCCATAGTCTCCTACTGTCTCTGCTAATAGGATTGTGTTTGAGTATATGTCAGGTCTATTTATCCCCTGCAATTCCATGGCTGCTTTGATCTCTTCGTATGAGAGCAGGTGAATATCAAACTTATTAAATGTAATCTGACGGTCTTCGCCATAAAGATAGTCAAGGCGTTCCATCATGTTGCCTTTTTTCTTTGACTTTTCATATGTTGCATCTTTTACAAACTTGCCGTGTGTGTTCATAAGTAACTTAAACTCTTGAACTTCTTTTTGTGAAGGATCAACATGGTGGCAGTCTGGTGTAACAACAACCTTGATTCCAAACTCATCTGCAAGTTCAATTAAATATTTGTTAATGTGTGATTCGTTGTGAGGCATGACTTCAATATAGTAATCATCCTCAAATCTTTCTTTAAACCATAGAATGTATTTCTTGGCAAGAGCAAACTCTTCTTCTTCAAGGGCTTTAACTAAAACGCTACTTGGGCAGGCAGAGGTTACAATAATTCCTTCTTTATACTTTTCAAGAATAGTAAAATCAAATCGTGGCTTCTTAAAGAAACCATCTGTCCAAGATAGTTCACTAATCTTGTT
>Ga0049082_10000570_pt1 | contig 10762 bp, 8 predicted proteins | sample GreLakmeHU45MSRF_FD_66718 | JGI IMG/M metagenome (GOLD analysis project Ga0049082, IMG submission 66718) | Freshwater lentic microbial communities from great Laurentian Lakes, MI, USA - Great Lakes metaG HU45MSRF | ecosystem: Environmental > Aquatic > Freshwater > Lake | place: Great Lakes... | reverse complement strand
TCGCCCACCACCAACGTCTCATCCAGCAGCGCCAGCGCGGCGCTGAGGTCGGCGCGCGCACCAAAGAGGTCGGTGCGCAGCGCATCCCATTCGGCGCTGGCGGTGGCAAAGAACGCCTGCGTGCCGGCGCGACGGGCCGCGATCACGGCGTCGATACGCGCCGCGTCCTGCAACGACGCGGGCGTGCTCCCCAGCGCCGATCGCACGATCTCCCATAACGCCCGCATGTCGACGTCGAGCTGCGGATTCCGGCGATACCAACGACTCGCCCCCTCGGCCCGCGAGGCGATCCAGTCTTCGTCAGCCAGAATCTTCAGGTGCCGGCTTACCGTGCTCTGCGGCAGCTGCAGCGCGGTGGCCAGTTCGCCGACGGTGAGCTCCTGGCGCTCCAACGCCGAAAGCAGCCGACACCTGGTGGCGTCGGCGAGCTCGACCATATGGTCGTGAATGGCAAGGCGTGGCGAGGTCATAGCGGGTTATATCCGTGCATCCGGATGAATGGATAGCAATCCGACACGCCTCTGTCAATCCGGATTATGTCACGTCGGGGATTCTCCCCTCCCGTCGAGCCGGAACCATGCTAGCATTGCCTTCAATGCTTGATCTTCCTCTCGCCGTCGGCCGGTCCACCCGATCGCTCTTCGATCAGATCGGTGCCGGCACACGATTCGTGGTGGCGACGTGTCGTGCGATGCGCGACACGAAGGACTGGATCCCCGAGTTCAGCACGCACGCCCGGATTCTCGGCGTGGAGTCACTGCCGATCGGGGTCTTCATTGCCCTGTTCACCGGGATCGTATTGGCGCTCCTCGCCAGCTATTCCGTGGGCGATCTCGTGCCGCCGTATTTCGTGGGCACGTTGGTCCAGAAAACGATCACCCTCGAACTCGCCCCGGTACTCACCGGTCTCGCCCTGGCTGGACGCGTTGGCGCCAATATCGCCGCCGAGTTGGGCACGATGCGCGTGACTGAACAAATCGATGCACTCGAGACGCTCACCTTCGATCCGATGAGCCATCTCGTGGTGCCGCGGGTCCTGGCCTCGACGATGATGTTTCCCGTCGTGGTAGCCGTGGCCATGCTGGCCGGACTGCTGTCGGGCTGGATGGCGTCGCTGCTGTTGCTCGACATCACCACGCCGCAATTTCTGAAGGGCGCACGCATTTTCTTTACCGACTTCGATGTACGCTATGGCCTCGTAAAGTCGGCTAGCTTCGGGGCGGCGGTGGCGTTGATCGGATGCCGGGCCGGTTTGAACACGCAAGGCGGCGCGCAGGGTGTCGGACGCGGCGCCACGCGTGCCGTGGTGATCTCCGCGGTCATGATTCTCGTGCTCGATGCGTTCTGGGCGCTGGTCTGGCTCTCGGGCCGTACCATTCGGTAGCGCAGACGAACGTGTCCATTCTCTCACTCGCTTTATGACCACTTCCCGACGGGCCAGCGACTTCGTGGTCGGCGCCACCGTGCTCGTGGTGACGATCGTGGTCATCACCGCCGTCCTCTGGCTCAAGCAGGCAGATCTCCGCGGCAAGACCCGTCATCTCGTGGTGCGCACGCGCGACGTAGGTGGCGTGGCGCTCGGCAACCCGGTGGTGATTCGCGGCGTGCGTTCCGGACAGATCGAGTCCATCGCCCTCGGCGAGCGCGGATGGGTGGTGCTCACGCTTGGCATCGATCGCGACATCACGCTGCCGTCCGATCCGGTCGTGCTGCTCGCCGCGTCCAGCCTGTTCGGCGAATGGCAGGCCACCATCACCGACGCCACCGGGTTGCCGGCCGACCGCGAGCTGCGTGCGGCGATCAGCGAGTCGCGCACCTCTGGCGACACGCTGGCGGGAGCGGTGCTTCCCGATATTGCCCAACTCACGACCGTTGCCGGCCGTATCGCCGGTGATATCGCACAAGTCGCCGACCGCGTGCAAGTCGCATTCGACGATCAGGCCGCGCGCGAACTCCGTGAATCGCTCCGCAACTTCTCGCGACTCTCCGCGCAGTTGGCCAACACGGTGGCGCTGCAGTCGAAGAACCTCGACCAGATCAGCGGCGACGTGCAGCTTGGGCTCACTAGCATCAACGCGGCGGCGGAGAAGCTGAGCGCATTTTCATCACGCGTCGACTCGGCGACGAGCCGTGGCGAACTGCAAACGATCGTCAACAACTCACAGGCGGCGGCGAAGGAGCTGCTGGCGGCCACGACTCGCCTGCGTGACGTAGCGGTCGGCCTAGATCGAACAGAGGGACGGCTGGCAAGCGCGGTCTCCAAGGCGGACTCGGTGTTCGCGAAGGTGAATGCCGGGCGCGGAACACTTGGGCTGATGGTGAACGACCCGGCACTGTATCAGCAGAGTGATTCCCTGGTGCGTGAACTGCGCGTACTCATCGCGGATGTGAAGAAGAATCCGAAGCGTTACTTCACGATGCGGGTGTTCTAACGTGCGCGACGCGTGCGTACTGCGTGCGCACTTCCCGAAGCGACAGTCCCTCAGCCATGTTTCCGCATGACCTTCATTCTGCGACTCCTGATCAATGCGGTCGCGCTCTGGTGCGCCGCGCGTTTCGTTGATGGCATCAGCTATACCGGAAGCTGGCAGGGACTCGTTGGGCTCGCACTCGTGTTCGGCGTCGTGAATACGTTGGTGCGACCGGTCCTGTCGTTCTTCTCGTTCCCCATCCAGATCATCACGCTGGGGCTGTTCACGCTCGTGCTGAATGCGGCCATGCTGCTACTCACGGGAGCACTCGCCACGCGCCTCGGCGTCGCGTTCCACATCAATGGATTTTCGGCTGCATTCGTGGGCGCGGTACTGGTGAGCATGCTCAGTACCATCCTCAGTTGGGTCGTGATCCCACGCGACAGCGACGCCGACTGAACACGCGACTCAGGCGAAACGCTCCGGCACGAGAATGACCGCGCAAAGGTGCAGCGCGCCGCTCCCCACTCGCCAGACGCAGTGGAGGACCGACTCTAGTCAATAAAGACTGGCACGATGAACTGACAAAACAGCGCGCCCACAATCGTCATCGCGAAGCCCCACAGCAGCAGCTGGCGGAACAGCTGCTTGGTGTCGTAGCCGGTCGGCACGGCCGCGATGCACAGGGCGCCGATCGTCGAAAGCGGTGACACATCGACCAGCGCCGCGCCCACGTTGATGCTGATCGCAATCTGGAGCGGATGGCCGCCACCAAGCTTCTCAACCAGTCCCGGCACGGCCGGGAGAAAGGCGGGATACACCACGCCCGAGGTGGAGCTGTACGTGGAGATCAGCCCGGTCACGCCGGCGATCACCCCATTCACCGAGCCCGGCGTGGCCAGCTTCGCCAGCATGGTGGTGAATAGGTCCATGCCGCCCGTCTTCTCCAAGACACCGATCAGCACGCTCACGCCGCACACCATTACGATCACCGGCCAGGGCACGTGCTTCAGCATGGCGCTGTCGCTGCCGATACCAATCAATACCAGTAGCGCCGCCGCGACGAAGGCCGTGAGTCCTGGATTGACCTTAAACAACAGCACCGCACTCACCCACAGCACGCCCACCGCGAGCGTGATCCAGTGCGCACGCGTGAACGCCGCATCCTCGGCGTCGACCACGAGCCGCGGGTTACGCAGCATCGCCGGTCCGCCGAACATCGCCCACGCCGCTATCGCTACGATTGAATGCGCCACGAAGTTCATCACCAAAACCTCCGTGGCGTGACCGCCTAATCCGGCCTTCTCCATCAGCGTCTGCACGATCGCGCCGATCGCACTGATCGGTGACAGGTTACCGGCGTTCGCCCCGTTGCCGACCATCAACGCCATCAGCAGCATCGGTGCCTTCGCGCGGTATGCGAGCCCCATCGCGAGTGGGGCCAGCAGCGCGGTCGTCGCAATCGCCCCCGGTCCGCTGGTCGAGATCAGACAGGCCAGGAGAAACACGAAGGGTGGCAACAGCGCCGTCCGCCCGCGCAGCAAACGCACACCATGATGCGTCACCGCCTGCATCGTGCCATTGGTCTGCGCGATCCCGAACAGCAGCGTGACGCCCAGCAGCGTGAGAAAGAGCGACGACGGAAACACCGCCATCAGCTGTTCGACTTTCCAGTCGGCCGCGAACGTCGCGATCCCCCACGCGAACGCGACCGCGAGCACCCCGACGTTAACACGCGACGTCAGGCTGGCCGCCACCACCAGCAGCAGGGCGAGGAGCGAGAGCAGAGCGGGACTCATACGCGTCGGCTCATGCCACCGTCCACGGCGGCAGTAAATGCCGCTGCACTTTACCGAGCGCCGTGCGCGGCAGCGCCTCCACCCGTACGAATCCGCGGGGCACCTTGAACGACGCCAGCTGCGTGCGGACCTGCTGCGCGAGCGCCTCGAGATTCACCGTCGCATCGCACACGAGATACGCTACCGGCACTTCACCGCGCACTGCGTCCTTCACGCCAACCACCGCTGCCTCACGTACACCCTCCTGCTCGGCCAACAGCTCCTCGATCTCGCGCGGATAGATGTTGAAACCGCCCGAGATGATCAGATCACTGCGCCGACCTTCCAGCGTGATGTAGCCATCCGCCGCGCGCACGCCCACATCGCCGGTGCGGAACCAGCCGTCCGTGAAGGCCGCCGCCGTGGCATCCGGGCGACGCCAGTAGCCGTCGCACACATTCGGCCCGCGCACCCACAACTCGCCGCTCGTGCCGTCTGGCACATCCGCACCGCCCTCGTCCACGATGCGCACCACGGTCATCGGCATCGGGAATCCTACCGTGCCCGGGCGACGCTCGCCATAAAAAGGATTGCTGACATTCATGAGCGTCTCGGTCATGCCGTAGCGCTCCAAAATGACATGGCCGAATCGCTCCCTGAACGCTTCCATCACGGGGGCCGGCAACGGCGCCGAGCCGGACACGAAGAGTCGCGTGCGCGCGCCGATCGCCGCCGCGCGCGCAGGCGCCACATCGAGCAACCGCACGAACATGGTTGGGACACCGAAGAACACCGTGGGCTGATACGCCTCGAACCAATCGGCCGCGCGCTCATGCTCAAAGCGTTCGGCCAGACGCATGTGACAGCCACTGAGCAGCCACACGTGCAGACCGTTCGCCAATCCATGCACGTGAAAGAGCGGGAGCACGGCGAGGTAGCGATCGTCGCCGGTAAACTCCCAGCTGGCCGTCAGCGCCAGTGCATTCGCCGCAAAGTTGCCGTGCGTGAGCACGGCACCTTTTGATGCGCCGGTGGTCCCCGAGGTGTACACCAGCGCCGCCGGCGTATTCGCCACACACGGCACCGTGATCCGCACGGCCGACTGCTGCGCGGCCTCCGCACTTAAGGCTTCGAGGCTCCACGACGTGACACCGGCGGGCAGGTCGCCCTGCTGGGCAGCGGTCGTAATCACCGCGGCCGGGGCCGCATCGCTCACAATGTGCGCAATCTCGCGCTCGCGATACAGCACATTCACCGGCACCACGATGATGCCCGTCTTGATACACGCCAACCATAAATCGATGATCTCGACTCGGTTCGTGAGATAGAACGCCAACCGATCACCAGCCTGCACGCCGCGCGCCCGCAACGCATGCGCCACGCGGTTGCTCCGCTCCTCGAGCGCGCCAAAGGTCAGCGCGAGGGGCTCGCCAGACAAGCCGCTGGCGTCGAGCGCTGGCGTCGCCGCGCGTCCCAACAGCGAGCGATCATACAATCCGAGAAGTGACATTACGACAGGCCGAATTCGCGCACGATGGCGCGGACACCAGTCGCTTGCAGTCCGTCCTCTTCAAACACGATGATCCCGAGCAGGGCGCGACCCACATCGTCGGGGAGCCGATCGGCGCGGAACACCTGAATCACGGGTCCCATGGCCATCGCCTCGCGCAGCCGCGGGTGCGACCATCCGCTGCCCAGCGTTGGCTCGCTGTCGAAGCCCTTGGCCAGCACGGTCGTCAGCGCGGACGCCGGGGCGCCGCGATAACTCACCGTAGGCAGTTCACCGCCGAAGCTGCGCTCGAACAACGCCTGCCAGGCCATGGGACGAGCGCCCTGAGCACGCGTTCCCGACGCCAGCACGATGCGCGGCGAACGCGCCAGCACGTGCATACGTTGCACCGCATCCTGCAGATCCTCGAGAATGCGCGCCTCGCGATCGGGCGCCATTTCGGGTGGAGAATTGCCAGAATCATCGATCATCCCCCAATCTTCTCTACCGCCCGCGGCGCAGCCACCCCAATTGACCCCGTGTTCACACTTTTTCTCGTTGTCTTTCTCGACCTGATCGGATTCGGGATGATCATCCCGGTCTTTCCGTTCTATGCCGAGCAGGTGGGCGTCGCGCCGGCATCGGTGATCTTCTTCCTGGGGCTCTACTCCTTGGGACAGTTGGTCGGGGCGCCCATCTGGGGCAGTCTCTCCGATCGCATCGGTCGGCGTCCGGTGTTGCTGATCACCTTGCTCGCCAATGCCGGCGCCTCGGCGATGCTGGCCTTTAGCACGACCGGTACCATGCTGGCGATCTCGCGGATCGTGGCCGGTCTGGCCGCCGGGAATATCTCGGCCGCCTACGCCTACACCACAGACATCACCACCGACGCCACCCGCCCCAAGGCGCTCGGTCTGCTCGGTTCCGCCTTCGGCATGGGCTTCATTCTCGGACCGGCACTCGGCGGCCTCCTGGCCGGTACCAATCCAAGCGACGGCTCAGGCTTTGCCCGTGTGGCCTACGGCGCGGCGGTGCTCTCACTCGTTGCCTTCGTGCTCACCCTGTTCCGTCTGCCCGAGTCGCTACCGCCGGAGAAGCGCCGCGCCTCGACGACCAAGCGCGCCGGGATGGGGACCTACTTCGCGCGCCCGGTGCTGCGCGATCTGCTCGTGGCCACGGTGATCGTGGTCGCGGCGGTCGCGCTCTTTCAGAGCACGCTGGCGCTCTTCACGGCCGATCGCCTCGGCGTCGGTCCGCGCACGCTCGGCTGGATCTACGGCTTTGTTGGCGTGGTGTCGGTGGTCATCCAAGGCGGCGTAATCGGTCCGCTCACGCGGCGCTTCGGCGCGCAATCGCTCACCCGCATCGGCGCCATTCTCGTTGGTGTGGGAATGGGCTGCATTCCGTTCTCGCACTCCATCGGCTGGCTGCTGTTCGCGCTCGGCATCTTTGGCGTTGGCTCAGCGCTCTTCAACCCCAGTATGAGCGGGCTCGTAGCCACCGCCGCCGAACCGCATGAACGCGGCAGTGTGCTGGGCGCGTATCAAGGCGCCGCGTCGATGGGCCGAGTGATCGGTCCGTTCGCCGCCAGCGGCGTGGCCAGCGCCAGCTCGTTGTCGATCCCGTTCCTCGTCGGCGCCGTCGTGTCACTGGGCGGCGCCCTGTTGATTCACACGCGCCCGAAGGCCGAGCCGCCTGAATGATTGGCCGCGGGCGGGGATAGGAAACGCTACGAACCCATCCCGCCCACCACGGGCCTCACCAACCGTTCACCGCCCGAACGGCTGCTCCAAACTCGGCGACTGCGGCGTGAACAGCTCGGCCCCTGTCTCGGTGATCACCATGTCGTCTTCCAACCGGATGCCGAACTCGCCGGGGATGTAGATGCCCGGTTCGTCGGAGAACACCATGCCGGGGCGCAACGGCAGCGTGTTGCCGCGCACGAGATACGGCCACTCGTGTCCGTCCATGCCCATGCCGTGTCCCACCCGGTGGCTGAAGTATTTGTAGTCGGGGCCAAAGCCGGCCTCCACAATCACCTTGCGCGCCGCCGCATCCACCGCCTCGCACGGCACCCCGGGCTTGGCCGCCGCCAGCGCCGCACTCTGCGCCCGATGTTCGATCTCGAACACGTCCTTCATGCGCTGCGTTGCCTTGCCGAGCACGAACGTGCGGGAGATGTCGGAGGAGTAGCCCTCCACCTTGCAGCCGCCATCGATCAGCAAAATGCTCCCCTCCCGCACCACCTGCGGGGTGGCACTGCCATGCGGCAGCGCCGAGTATTTCCCAACCTGCACGCCCGCTGAACCCGAGTAGCCCAACTGCTGGTGGGCGAGCTGCACGAGCTGCCCGAAGTCATCCTGCGTCATGCCTTCTTTCAGCGACTTGTACGCCGCTTCGTACGCCGCCAGCGTCACCGCGCTGGCGTGACGCATGAGCGCGAGTTCGTGCGCGTCCTTCACGATCCGGCAGCCAGCAGTGATAGGGGTACCACTCACCACCGTCACCCCCGGTACGTGCGCCGCCCCGTCGGCGAACACGAAGCGCACCGTCTCCTCGGCCGCAATCGTGGCCGTGGACAGCCCGCGCGAGGCCAGCCCCTTTCGGAGCAGCTCATACGGGTTCTCGTGCTCCTCCCAGGCCATCACCTCGGCCTCGCGCCCAAGCGGTCCCAGACGCGCCTGCTCCATCGCCCGTTCTTCTTCGAACTTGGGCGTGATCAAAAACGCCGCCCCCTTCACCGGAATCACCGCCGCCAGCAGCCGCTCACTGAGCCCCCACCGGATGCCGGTGAAGTACTCCATGCTCGTCCCGCCGGTCAGCATGAGCGCATCGATCCGCTGGTCGCGCATGAGCTGTCGCGCCTTCTCGAGGCGCCCTTGGCGTTCCGCCACCGAGATGGGGACGACCCCGTCGCGCATCGGGCGCAGCGCGCGGATGGCGGGGGGAAGTCCGGTGGGCGGCTGCGCGCCCGCAGTGGCCGGGACCGAGACCACGGCACCAGCCGCAAGTGCGGTGGCGGATCCGAGAAAATCGCGACGCGACGGCATGGCTGACTCCGATAGGAAGATGGTCCGAACTGTTGTACGCTTAATAGCGTTGGTACGATCGAACGTCGAGTCCCTTTGCCCCACCGGTTTTCAAGGCGGACAGCTCCACCCCGGTCCGCGCCGCTTTCAACAATAATGTGAGGATTTCGTGCTCCTTCCCCTCCTTCGGCGCGCTGCGCTGGTAGGACGGCGCGTCACCGCAGCCATGTTCGGGCTCGCGCTGTCGATCGCCGCCGCCACTCCGCTCGCCGCCCAAGCCACCGGTACCATCGTCGGTCGCGTGCTCGATGGCGACAACGGCCAACCGGTCGCTGCCGCCCAAGTCACCATCGCCGGCACCCAGCTCGGTCGGGCCACCGGTGACGACGGACGCTTCACGCTCGCCAACATCCCCGCCGGCGCGCTCACCGTCACCGTGCGTCGTATCGGCTTTCAGCAGCAGTCGCGCGCGATTACGCTGGCCAACGGCGCCTCCGTCACCGTCGACTTCACGCTCACCAAGAGCAGCGTATCACTCGCCGGCGTGGTCGTCACCGCCACCGGTGAAGAGCGCAAGAAGGAAGTCGGCAACGCCATCACCACCGTCGGCAGCGCTGACTTCGAACGCGGTGCCGTCGCCAATACCCAGCAGATTCTGCAGGGACGCTCCACCGGCGTCACCATTCAAGCCAACGGCGGCGGCCCCGGCTCCGGCGGCACCATCCGGTTACGCGGCGTCAACTCGATCACGCAGGGCAACCGCCCGCTGATCTACATCGACGGCATCCGCATGTTCAACGGCAACTCACCCACCGGCGTCTCTTCGCGCCAGTCCGTGTCGCCGCTCAACGACATCGCCGCGTCGGACATCGACCGCATCGAAGTGGTCAAAGGCCCCGCCGCTACCACGCTGTACGGCACCGAAGCCTCCGGCGGCGTGATCCAGATCTTCACCAAGCGCGGTCGTGAAGGCCCCGCCGTGTGGACGCTCGAAGCCAACGCCGGCATCAACAGCATGGGCGACTTCGGACCGCGCTCCGATCCCACGCGCATGTTCATCCGCGAGTGCCGCGGTCCGAACATGGTCGATGCCAATGGCGTCGCGTTCGAAGATGCCACCTGCCCCGAAAGCGGGTCATGGCTGCAGAACGGCTTCCTGGGCCGCTACTCACTCGGTGTGCGTGGCTCGGGCAGTGGCATCAACTACGCCATCTCCGGCAATCTCGAAAACGAAGCGGGCGTGCTGCGCGTCGGCAGCAACAAAACCGGCGGCCTGCGCGCGAACATCGGCTTCGCGCCCAGCAAGACGGTCACGCTGGCCTTCAACACGTCATGGCAACGCCGCAACACGGCGATGGTATCCGAAGGCAACAGCGCCGACGGCTTCCTGCTCAACGTCTCGCGCGGCCCCGGCTCGAACTTCAGAGGCACTGGATGCAGCACGGCCACGATCGCCTGCGTCCTCAACGACACGATCTTCTCGAAGTCCAACACCATCGGCGGTGATCACTTCATCACCGGCGGCACCGCCACCTGGAACCCGACGGCGAACATCAGCAATCGCCTGTCCGTCGGCATCGACTACAACAACAACGACATCCGCACCATCAATCCATTCGGCTTTCTGCGCACGCCGACCGGTGTGTATTACCAGACGCTCTGGAACCGTCAGCTCATGACGGTCGACCTCGCCAGCAGCTGGAAGCAGACGTTCGGCAAGAACTTCTCCGGCACGTCGTCGGTGGGCGGTCAGCTGTTCGACAGCCGACTCAACTCTACCGACCTGCAGGGCGACAACTTCGCCGGCCCGGGTCTCCCCACGCTGATCTCCGCCTCGCTGCGTCAGATCGTCGACGTGAATCAGCAGCGCGTCATCAACGCCGGCTTCTTCGCCCAGCAGATGATCGGCTGGCGTGACCGGCTGTTCGTCACCGCCGGCGCCCGTGTCGACGGCAACTCCTCCTTCGGGTCCGGCTTCGGCCTGCAGACCTACCCGAAGCTCAGCATGTCGTACGTGCTCTCCGATGAATCGTTCTGGCCGTCGAGCCTCATCGA
>Ga0049082_10000569_pt1 | contig 10765 bp, 19 predicted proteins | sample GreLakmeHU45MSRF_FD_66718 | JGI IMG/M metagenome (GOLD analysis project Ga0049082, IMG submission 66718) | Freshwater lentic microbial communities from great Laurentian Lakes, MI, USA - Great Lakes metaG HU45MSRF | ecosystem: Environmental > Aquatic > Freshwater > Lake | place: Great Lakes... | reverse complement strand
TGAAAGAGTTTGCAGGATTACCAGTAGATAGAAAAGTCGTATCTGAAGTTATCAAAGAAGTAATCGGATAAAATATCTCATACAAAATTTTATAAAGCGTGTCAAAAATTGACACGCTTTTTTTTAATTTTTTAGAGTTACTTACTGTTTTTTATGTAAATAAGTCGATAACTTTTTTACAAAAATAAGACTTTTTTAGACATATGATAAAAATATACTTAATATTTTACTAAGGTAATGTTATTTTTTATACATTCACCTTTTAATATATAATATTAGCTATGGTAGACTTTTCAGAATTTAAAGTAGGAACAAAAATAAAATTTAGATTGTCCGAAAGCAAAGTACATGAATATGTAGTTGTAGTTGTGGATGAAATAGAATGGAGCTTACATCGCCACCCCTTCTTGGTCGATTTGAAGATTGAATCTTCTACAGATGTAGAAAAATGGCCACTGAATACAAAGATTCTTTTGAATGTAAAATTAGAAGAAAACAAAGAGTTTGAATTTCTTTTAAAATGCCCAAATGACATGCATCCAAATAAGCAGATAATATGTAATGCCGCATTTAGATTGGAAGAAATAATAATGAACTGATGAATATAGTAAAATCATTAGAAATGAAATATACTATTATCTATGTAGAAGATAATGGTAAATATTCTGTATACAAAAGATTTGAATCAAATGAATGGTATGATGCTACTCGAAATAGAAAAATTTCTGATAAAGAATTAGAAGCAGATCTAGAAGAACTATTTAACAAAAGTATTACAGATAAAATAAAAAATACATGACATGTCAAATCTAAATATACAATATAGTGGTGGTGATGTAACCATTATGCAAAAAATAGGAATCGTAACTACAAAACCTAAAAGAATAAGATTTGGATTTAATTCAGACTCCAGCACTTTTGATGTAGTTGAGATAACAAACGACACCAATGGTGAAAGAGTTTATGTATGTAACTTTTGGTATAAAGAAAATATACCTCATTTTGTTTTAGAAAGTCAAGCTTTGAACTTCATATCATTAGTTTAAACTATTTTAAATATTTACCATATAACTTCCAAACATAACACATATAAATGGAAGAAAAAGAACAAGAACTAAAGCCTAAAAGAAAAGCTAGAACAGTTCGAAAAGAAACAAAAACTCCTATATCTAAAGAACAATCACCTGTACAAATAACAGAAAAAAAGGTAGAAAACCCAATACAAGTACAAATAACAGAAAAAAAGGTAGAAAACCCAATACAAGTACAAATAATAGAGCAAAAACCACAAATAACTCAACAAATAAAACAATCTTGTATAAGTGATGTAGAAGTTGCAAAAAAACTCATAAACATATACCAATCTGCACAAGATAGAAAACTTCAATTCAACTTAAGCTTTGAGTATGTTAGAAGAATGTTAGAATATAAAACATGTTACTATACAAACAAAATTTTTACAGAAGATGGTCCAAACGCAAGAAGTTTTGATAGAATCGATTCAGACAAAGGATATATCGAAGGAAATGTAGTCGCGTGCACTATAGACATAAATGGTAAGAAATCTAACCTTTCTTTTGAAGAAATTAGCTGCATATATCTAAAGCTTGTTAAGAAAAAAGGGAAAGAAACTCCAAAGAAAACTACAGAGACTACAAAAGAAAGCCCTATAGTAAACGACGAATTCTTTTCTTTAGATAGTAAAGAAAAGAGTAATCACTAATCAATTCTTAAAAGTATATCCAACTCCAAACGCGAGGTTATGAAGCATTTTAACCTCGCTTGTACTTATATAGTTAATTGCATCTTGTAAAATAAAGTTTAGCTTTTTCTTTGGTAGAAAAACTAACTTCACGTTTCCATAAATGATATAGTTTTTCATCGACTTAAAACTTGGTTGATAGTACATCTCAGTAAAAAATCCAACAAAATCACTATCATACTTTATCTTTACTCTGAAAGAATTTCTTTCAATATCAATATAAGTATCGTTTAGATATGATGTTCTTTGATAAAGAATTGCGTAGGACAATCCTAAATCAACCTTTGATATTTTGAACTTATGTCCGTATCCAATACCAAACGAGTTGTCGTTCTTGATTGATCTAATAAAAGAATTTGTGTAGACGTGTGAAAGAAATAAATTTTCATACCCAACGTTGGTCTTTTCAACAAATTCGTTAGCAGTTATTATGTCTTTAAAAGAAAGTGTATAGTTGGTAGTAGTCGCCAATCTAAATTTCTTATAAGATACAGAGTTGTCACCGACAAGTCCAATGTTTACAATGTTAGTATTGTTGTTGAACTTTGTATAAGCACCGTTTATATTGTTGTCCAAAGAAACCTTAATAGTATCTCTTATTGTATCTTGTTGCGAAAAAATACTAAATGGTAATAGTATTAAAAATAAAATTGTCTTCATCCGGTTACTATGATTTCCCCAAGGTTGTGAGACATTATCATCCATTTGAATCCGTGTCTTTCTAAAATCTCTATCGATTTCTTCTTCATTGTGGTGGAGTTTCCAGTAACTATATAACAGGTTGGCTTGGTAGATAGAACGAAGTCCTCTACCAACACTTCTACATCAGCATGCTTTATTCCATGAAGATCTAATCTGTTTACCATTTTGAATAAAATATTCTTAACTCTTTTTCTGGATTCATACCCTTTACTTGTTCAATCATTTCGGAAACATCCTTCTCATCTTCGACTGACAAATATCCTCCGGCAGGTCCTTTTCTATACACCGATATATTATAAGAAAAATCACCATCGGTGTTTTCTATCTGACTAAATAATGCTTTGAAGAATTTGTAATAGTGTTTGTCGTCTTTATCGTGAGCGACCCATTCAACATAGATGTTTTCAGCAACATCTTGTTCTTTGACCTCTATTTTTATAGTATATCCTTTGTCGAATATCTCGTTTGCTAAAGCAACATCTTTTATGTCATCTATAAGATTCCAATCTATCAAAGGCTTAACCACTTCTTCACAGCTTCTCCAAAGAGAATTTACAATTTCTTTTTCTTCGTCGGAAAGCCATTCCCATGGTTCGCCATCCTCTTCAAAAACTTCATCCGGCGGATATGGTTCGCCATCATATCCACCATTTTTCAACATAGCATAAGTCATACCATCATCTGGATCTAAATAGTATCCAACACTTTGTAGTGGAATAAAACGAGCAGGAACTTCACTAAGATGTCCACTTTCAAAAACTTTGAATGATTTTAATATTTTCATACATTATATATTATTTTTAGTTTATTCAAAAACTATTTTTAAATTTACAGTATAATAAGATATGAAAACAAGAAGAAAAGCGATTGATTGTACATTAATCAGAGAAAGTAAAGACCACCCAGGTTATTTCAAATACCAAGTAACGATTCAGGAACTTGATGGGACAACTCACATAGTTCCTGCATATGGTAAAGATATGGAAGATGCTCTTGAGAGATTAGTTTGGTCTGAAAGAAAAGAAAAAATTGTTAAGAAGAAAGCAACAACACCAATACTTGTAAGTGCTTGGTTAGCAACAATAGTTGTACCTGCTTTCATGGCAGCAATAACTAATAGTCCAGTATGGATATTAGGAGCGATGGCATTCTCTATTGTATTGGCGATATCAACGGTGCAAATGGATAAATACTTTAACAAAGACTAATGAAACTTTTAATTCTGGGAACGGCTCGCCATGGGAAGGATACCTTGGCAGAACGTCTTAACGAGCATTTTGGAATGACTTTTAAATCGTCATCCGAAATGGCCATGGAGTTATTCATCTTCGACGAAATAGCAGAGCAGTTCAGCTACTCAACTATGAAACAATGCTTCGAAGACAGAGTAAATTATAGAACACTATGGTACAAAATGATTTGTGGATATAACAAAGAAGACAAAGCAAGACTTACTAAAGACATATTGAAAGTATATGACTGCTATGTTGGTATGCGTGATTTGGAAGAGTTTAATGCATCAAAAGACTTATTCGATGTAATCATATGGGTAGATGCATCTAAACGTCTGGAAACAGACGAAAACACGAATAAGATACCTATGAGTGCCGCAGATATGGTTATAACCAATAACGGAACCTTCGAAGAGTTTGATACAAAAGCCAAAGCATTGGGAAACATGTTATTCACATTAGTCGAAAACGGAACCATTCATAAAGATTTTTTTAAACACAACCGTCTTACTTGGTAAGATTCTAAAGTACAATAATGAAAATGCCATTAAACAACGAGTACCGCTATATCGCTAGAGCATTCAGAATATCCAACATGACAAACATCAAAAGCTGTCCTGTATGGAAAACAAAAACTCAAAACCGAGTAAGTAAGCTTGAAGAGATTGGTGTATGAGAATCGGTCAGATAGTAGAGTTCTGTGAAGGACACAATATGAAAGAATGGTTTCCTGGAAAATGTATCGTCTTGGAGAAAATGAGAAACCACGAAAGATATTTTATATCGACCATATGTGATCGAGAAGAAGACCGTCACCTAACATGGGTATATGAAAAAGACCTCGCTCCTCTTAACGAGAGGCGAGATTCTATTCTTAAAGATTTAGGTATAGATTAGTTATTGATAAGGCCAGATTTTTTATTTTTTCCAACTTTCTTTTAATTTAATATATTTCATAATTTTTATTTTTTCTTTTATATATTAAAAAAAAATTCATTTTTATTTTTATTGACAATCTGGACAAGGAACAGTACCGTTTCCTTCACAATCATCACATTCGATCCTTCCTTCACCTCTACATTCTCCACACTCTATATCCTCACCATCACAATTTTCACAAGTATGTGTTCCAGTTCCTGAGCATCCCGAACATTCACTATCATCTTCATTTTTTCCAGATCCATCACAGTCAGGACATTCCATTTCGTGTGCACCACCACAAGTATCACATTCGATAACTCCATCATCACAGTTCTGACATCTAAAGCTGCCTCTTCCTGCACATTCGCAGCACTCTACACTTTCATCACCACCACAACAATCACATCCAGAATTACTATTTCCACCATCTGTATCGGTAAGCTCGAAGTCATAGTCGAACCTGCTTGAGTTCGTAAGATATGATGGTCTGTCTCCATATCCTTCAAAGAAGTATTTGAAACTATCCATATAAGGAAAATACCTGTACGAAATTTGAGAAAGAACTATTTTAGTTCCTATAGTCTCTTCTTCGCCATCAGGAGTTATGAAAGGTTCGTCTTCGCTCATGTTTTGATTTCTTTTGTGATAGAATCCGTTCTTTTTAGCAAAGTCTTTGAAAAGTTGCTCGTCTTGAGTCCTGTTCGTATAAATCCTATCCATCAATCTTCTACCTTCGTAGTCTGTCCAAAGAATGGCTCTTCCACATATGGCATCATCTTTTTCATCGGACATAAGAACTACTAAATTACATTCCTCAGTATTCTTCACATAGATATCAAAATATTCCTGACACCTATTATATCTCATACAAGAACTTCCTAAAGTTCCTTTATCATTTTCATACTTATTGTGATGATAGTATTTTTTAATATCCTCTCCTTCTAATAATTTAAACCTAGAAAAAACATCACCAAGTTTAGCAACCTCTGCTCTGTATTTGTAAACAAAGTCTTCTATCTCAGAATCTTTGAAATCAACATTTGTTTTTTTAAGAATGGCTCTTACAAATCTTCCAACACTAACCTCTGATTGCTTTACTGCTTCAGGTCCAAAAGTAATCGATCTAACATCATAAAAACATTTACCGACACCTTTGGAATCTCTCCACATAAAAAGTACCAGCTTTCCACCGTTGTCATACATAAAATCAAAATTACCACTTGAAATAGCCATAACTTCTTCCTTCGTGTATTCCTTTACAATCTCACCAATCTGATTCGTCGCTGGAATCCTATATTCGTCTCCCAATACATTTTTACTCAACATGTCATAAGCAGCACCTGGATGTGGAGTCATTGCCGCCTTAGAAACCTTATCGTCAGGTTTGAAAAAAACAACATCGTCTTTATCTCTGTTGACATCTACAAAGTTTGTGTTCACGTCTACTTCCGTTCCAGAAAGATTTGAAAGTGCCGTTGCGACCGGCGAATCTATTTGGTCCAACATCTTATTAAAAAGAATACCGTACGTTATGTTTGCTTCAAGCAACATCTCTATTTTACTCTCGTTTAAAAAATCAGAGTATCTAAACAATTTACTATTCATAAAGTATATATTAAAAAATTATCCTTATATTTGCATTATGTATTATAGATTAAACGGAAGAGAAACAGAACATGTCGGAGGTATGCAGGAAATGATAGACGCAAGTTTACCAATTTCCACTCGTTTATTCAGTACCGAAATTGGACAATCTAGAATATCTACCGTATTCCTTTCTATGGATCATGGCTTAGCAGGACTGATTGGAGACGGGTCACCGGTTCTTTTCGAGACAATGGTATTTGGTGGAGAGCATGATGAATACCAAGAGAGATACCATACATACGACGAGGCAGAAGAAGGACATAAAAGAATCTGTGAAATGGTTGATAGGATTTCAAAGGAAAGAGAACGAAAACTAAAAGAACTTGGACTATGAATAAAGTAGAACTATATAAGATTGCAACCATACTTTCTCCTATAAAGGACAAAAAACAAATGATGATGGTCGTCTACAATGCAGGAGAGCCGTGTGATTCTTATGTAAAGATATTAAGAGAACATTGTGAAGAAGAATATTCTTTTATGAAGACAGACAAAGCAATCATAGGAACACCAAAAATGTCAATGAGGTCGCATATATACGAAGGACATTCTATAAAAGGAGTTCTTGATGCAGCACCTCAAATAGGAAACTCGTTGGCAGTAGGACACTGGAGAACATCAGTAGTAGATAGAATAATAGAAGATTGTATAATAATAACAAAGAACTCAGTATACGCTATACATGACCCGGCTCTTATAAGAGAAAAAAAGTTAAATGATTTAGGAATATAACTTTCTTAGCTTATTTTGTAGATTGTAAATATTTCCTTATATTTGTAAAACAAACACAGAATATTATGAGTATGACAAAGGAGATTCTTCAAGAAAAAATAAAAGGACAATACGATATTCAAAAACTTCAAGGTTGGCTTACCGCACTACCAAATAAGATGGTATCACAAACTTATAGAATGAGTTTACTTAAAAAAATGAAAGTAAAATTAGATAAGATAGTAGTCGAATCTTGGGTCAATGAATTACCAGACTCACCACTTACTGCAGTAGCTCCAGGAGCACCTGCACCTGCAGTTACTCAACCAAAAGTAGAAGAGTTAATCACAACCGGTCCAAAGAAAAAGAAAGTTCCTACAAAATTCAAAAAAGGAGATGTTCTTATGCACCCAATTTTCAGACACCCTTATGTCCTTTTAGAAAACAAAACAGGATCTTGGGTATGTGGTCTTCTTACATCAGAACCAAAATGTCCAAATATTTTAGAAAAAACAGAATCTCGTTTCTTTGTAGAAGAATACTTCACACGAGTTATGTTTATTGAAACTGCTACACCTCCAGGAACATATATGTATCCTTTTGAAAATAATAAACAACTTAAATCAGTATTGATACAACTAAAACAAATATTTTCTTAATGTATTTATTCGGATCACATTTAATAAAAAAATACTTTGACGACTTTAGGACGCCGAACGATATTGATTGGATTACGAATGACGAATCAGAAATGAAAAAGTCGATAGTAGGTAAGCAAGAGTACTACTACATGCCTTTCTCACCAGACAGAGAAATGACTGTAGATGAAATATACACAGTAAAAGTTTCTCATGCAATCTATGACATTCATTGGAAAAAAACAATGTCTGATATCCGATTCCTACAAATAAAAGGATGTAAAGTTATTCCAGAGTTTCTTAAAAAGCTCCGAGAGTATTGGTTAACAATACACGGTGATCAAAAGAGAACAGAGTTTGAGGTAAAGTCCGGAAAGTTCTTTGAAGATAAAGTAAGAAGAAAAGTAAATCATGATGACATGCACATGTTGTTGAACCCTTCACCTACTTATAAAAAAATAATAAATGGTGAAGATGTTACACCGATTCCGGAAAAATTCTTATTTTTGTTAGATATTGAAAAAACCGAACTTATGTTTGAAGAAGCTTTTGTCATAGCGATTGAGAGATTCTCAAATAGTCCAGATAGAGTAGCCTATCAATTTGCACAACAAGCACTTGTTACGAGACTGCATCCAGTTTGGTTGGCAGACTATGTAATACAAAATTGGAACGAAAAATACTGGATGCCGACGAAGTCCGATTTTTATAAAAATTATGTAAATATTAAAAATAAATAAAATGGAAATTACAAGAGACGAAATTATCAGCAAAGTAAAAGCACAAGACTTTGATTGGTTCTATGAACTATACAACGAATCATACGACAACAAAGGCGAGATTGTCATAGTTTATGAGGCAAACTATGGTGACGGAAACGAATACACAATCTGCTTAAGCTTTTTGAAACACAATTTCTTTGTTCAACTTGAAGGAACATATTCTTCTTGGGACTCACCATACTGGGACTCTGTTTCGTTCGCGATGCCTTACGAGTTTAAAGAGACTCGTTATAAGGCAGCGACATTGGACTATATCAGAGACCAAAAAATCAATGAGGTCTTAGGAGAAAACGAATCAGAAAAATAAAAAGCTATGGCAAAAATTTGGAAAGTAACATTCAAGCACGTCTATGGTCCTCAAAACCAATATTCGTATACTGATAAAAAATTCTATTATACGGAAAAGGAAATGCTTAAGAATCTTAAAAAGCTTACCGATACCGATGGAACGATTGAAGTATTTGAAACACATGAGAAAGTGAGTATTGATGGATATTTAGACTCTCTAAAAAGAGAAGTTCAACTTGGATCGTTGCTTGAAGTCGCGGACGAAAAGTCTGTGCTTTACTCCAAATTCATAGAGATATTCTCAAAGTCTAAACTTGATAAAACCACTAAAAAATCTACTCTAAAAGAATGGGAGTTCTTGCCTAAGACAGATGATGGTGAAGTAAAGAAGTTCTTCGCCAAATACAGAAACCAATTCTTGCTAGAAGTCACGGACAGTGTAGAATGGTATTATACTTTGTTGAGCATATACAGCTATGCCACAATAACGGATCATGCCGAGATTGACTACAGATGGGATAGTATAAAAAGGGAATATACAAAACAGTTGAAGGTAATAACGCCAGTAACCGAAGATCAGGTTGCCAACTATCTTGTAGCAAAATCAAAGCTTAAAACAGAAAGAGCACTTGCCAAAAAACTAGAGAAAATGAAATAAAATGAAATTTGATTACGAATTGATAGAATATATCTGCTATTTACGATACAATGCCAATAATGGTACTTTTGATAATCCGATCCGTGTGAACCTAAGGGACGCACAACCGGACCAACACGGGAATATAGTCGCAAGTTTCTTGGTAGAAAGCACAGGAACTAGTCCACATTTGACCGACATGTTTATAGCTAAAGACGAATATCTAAGTAAATTAAGAGAAAAGAAGCTCAAAATCATCGGTATATAGTCAATTTTGAGTATAATTATAAAAATATAACAATATGGGAATGATTAGTTGGTGGATATTTGATCCTTTTTACGCTTTCTTTGGAGTAAAGCCAAAAGTTGATCAAAAGAAAGAAATAAACAAAGAAAGGCCTAAGAAAATAAAGTTGGATACAGATGTAGAAGGTTTTGAATCTATAGATATTTTCAATACAGATGCTTACATACAGGATACTATAGAACAACTATTCCATGCAATAAGAGTAGATGCTTGGTCTTGTGATTTCAGCTACAAAGAAATGAAGTTCAAAAAAGATTCTGTGACACTAAATGTTGAATACTCTTCTTGTTATAGAAACTTTAAGATAAAAAGAATAGTATTAGAAAGTGGATACAACATGAATACAAAGCACTACCACTACAAATCTGATTTGGATTCAGAAGTCTATCAATTCTTCTACGAAGTATATTCGAAATCCGTAACACAGCAAAACGACGACTTAAAGAAAATTACAGACGATAACCTTGTCACGATAAACAAAGTTCTTGGAAGAGATACAATAAGAGATAGTAAGATTGATTGGTTACTAAAAGGAGAAGAATAAAAAAAGAGCGATACTAAACTCTATTCTTCTTCGTCTGAATCATCTTCATCGGATATTTCTACAATAGGTACATCTAACTTTTTAGGTTGATTTACCCATTTGTATTTAATTCCATCTAAAACCGTATATTGATTTCCAACTATTTCATTTTTTTGATATACTTCAACTTCACCATCCTTTGGTGTCAATATGAATCCAGTTTCGGTAAATACTATAGTTCCTTTAATTTCCATACTAAAAATATTTTTTTTTATATATTAGATATTTTTTTCGGTTTTTTAACTACATTTGTATAAATATTATAACATGACAGACTTAGACAAAATTTATGAGTGTCTTTTTGATAAAACATATCAAAACAAATCACAATTTGAAATCGTTTTATCCTACATAGAAGATAAAGAGCTTGCAGTTGGATTTATATTTGATCTTCTTTTAAAACATAAATCCTACGAGGCAGACAAGCAAACAATGCTTGAACTGATGGCGGATACATTAGGTGAAATTACAACTCGTGAATACATCAAAGATTGTCATAATTCTTTTACAGAAAAGATTAAAAAGAAGAACGATGAAAGTTTGTCTGGAAATATG
>Ga0049082_10000568_pt1 | contig 10772 bp, 10 predicted proteins | sample GreLakmeHU45MSRF_FD_66718 | JGI IMG/M metagenome (GOLD analysis project Ga0049082, IMG submission 66718) | Freshwater lentic microbial communities from great Laurentian Lakes, MI, USA - Great Lakes metaG HU45MSRF | ecosystem: Environmental > Aquatic > Freshwater > Lake | place: Great Lakes... | reverse complement strand
TGGTCGCGGTGGGCGTTTACGCCCTGCTGCTGGCCTGGAACGAATACCTCTATGGTTTTTTGTTGCTGTCAAAGACAAGCGACCTGACGCTGGCAGTAGCACTGGGCAATTTTTTGGCTGCCGATGACTCGCCTTGGGAGTTGTTAATGGCGACTGGCCTGATCTACGCATTGCCGCCTGCGGCGATCTACTACGCTTTCAAGCGCTACATGGTTGGTGGGCTGACGTCCGGCGCCGTGAAAAGCTAAAGAAGAGGAAACAAGCCATGGCAGTCGTCGCCTTCAAAAAAATTGAAAAGAGCTTTGGCAAGGTCAAAGTCATACACGGCATCAGCTTTGACATTGCCGATGGCGAGTTTGTGGTGTTGGTTGGCCCCTCTGGCTGCGGGAAGTCGACCCTTTTACGCATGCTCGCAGGCTTAGAGGAGATCGACAGCGGGGATATCTCAATCGACGGGCGTGTGATCAACGAACTCGACTCCAAGGACCGAGATATCGCCATGGTGTTCCAGAGTTACGCGCTCTACCCGCACATGACCGTGCGCGACAACATGGGTTTTAGTCTCAAGCTGCGCCGGGCCGATGCGGCACTGACCAGCCAGCGCGTTGCAAACGCCGCGCGTATTCTGAACCTCGATACCTTGCTAGACCGTTATCCGCGCGAGTTGTCTGGCGGTCAGCGCCAGCGTGTGGCCATGGGTCGCGCGATTGTTCGAGATCCCAAGGTCTTCCTGTTCGACGAACCTCTGTCCAACCTGGATGCCAAGTTGCGCGTGGCGATGCGCGCGGAGATCAAGGCGCTGCACCAGCGCCTCAAAACAACCACCGTGTATGTGACCCATGACCAAATAGAGGCCATGACCCTGGCCGATCGAATCGTGGTGATGAACGACGGAATCATCGAGCAGATAGGGACGCCCCTGGAACTGTTCGACCAACCTTGCAGCCTGTTTGTCGCACAGTTCATTGGCTCGCCTGCGATGAATGTATTTACCGGGGAGCTGCATCGCGCCGATGGTCAAAACTGGGTGCAGGCCGGTGATAACCGGTGGCCAGTCGCCGCCACTGCGGCGGGGTCTGAGGGCCAGTCAGTGAATTACGGAATCCGACCCGGAGATATCGTGATCGCCCCACCTGGCAGCGGCATCCCTGCCCGGGTGATCGTCGTCGAGCCAACCGGTGCCGAGACCGAGCTGCTGCTCGAGGTCGGGGCCAGCCAGTTCACGGTGGTGCTGCATGGGCGCACCCAAGCCAAACCCGACGATCTGGTGGGGCTACAGATCGACGCCGCAAAGACGCATTTGTTTGAACAAGGCAGCGGCAAGCGGCTGGTGTGAATCCGCAGCGCCTTGAGGGGCGGTCGGCAGCGGGGCAGAGCCTGATCTGAATCGAGCACCCTTCTGCAAGCATTCCCAGGCTGGGCCCTGCGGCCCTCGCTGCTGCACGCCCAGCAGACAACCAAAACCGAGGCGGCCCGTTATTTAGCCGCTGTCAGCCAGGTGGTCATTCCTGGGAATATCAAAAGCAGGGCTACGCCTAGGATTTGCAGCATCATGAACTGGACCATGCCAGCGTAAATGTCTTTGAGTTGCCACTGCGGCACCACGCCCTTGAGAAAGTAGGCTGACAAGGCCACCGGTGGTGACAGCCAGGCGGTTTGCAGCGTAACCGCCACCAGCGTACAAAACCAGATCATGTCAATACCGGCAGCGCGAACCAGCGGCAGCACGATAGGTAATACGATCAACACAATCGGCACCCATTCCAGCGGCCAGCCCAAGACAAAGATCAGCAGAAGTATGGCTATCAACAGCAGCATGGGGGGAAGTGACAGGCTGGTCAACAAACTGGCGAGAAAATCGGCGCTGCCCAGGCGGGAGAACACTGCACCAAACAAGTTGGAAGAGACCACCAGTATCAAAATCATACTGGAGACCTCCAGCGCCTGAAGGGCTGACTTGCGGATTTTGGCCAGCGTCATGCGGCCTGACCCAACGGTGAGGATGAAAACAGCCGCGCAACCTACAGCGCCAGCGTCGGTCGGTGTGGCGATGCCCGCCAGAATCACGCCCAGCGTGGCCAGAATGACCACGATAACCGGCAGCACACCGATCAGCAACTCGCGAACAACCGGCCCCAAAGAGGCCGGGCGCAGTTCTAAAGGCAGCGCCGGCCCGAGGCTCGGGTTGATCCAGCAGCGAATCAGACACCACAGCGCAAATAAGGTGGCCAACAAAACTCCAGGCACAAGTGCTGCCGCAAATAAGTCGGTGGCAGGTACGCCAACCACCGGCCCCATCACGATAAGCATGACTGATGGCGGGATCAGAATACCTAAGGTCCCACCGGCTGTGATGGCTCCGGCACTCAATCGAGCGTCATACCCGCTCTTGATCATCGAAGGCGCCGCCATGACACCAAGCAGGGTCACCGACGAGCCTACGATGCCGGTGGCGGCCGCAAAAATGGTGGCAGTGATCAGAACCGCCAGATACAGCGAGCCGCGCATACCAGCCAGCAATTGCTGGATGCTGGTGAACATACGTTCCATCAGGCCGGACTGCTCCAACATAAAGCCCATGAACAAAAAAAACGGGATCGAGGCGAGAACCGTGTCTTTCATCACCGAAAAAGTTTGCAAGACCGCGAGGTCAAACACCATGGGGCCAAAAGCGATAAACCCCGTCGTTAGCGCAATCCAGCCCAGGGTGAACGCTATAGGGAAGCCAATAAAAATAGCGGCGAAGAGTACCCCCAAAGCCAGCAAGCCCATGACCTCATTGCTCATGAGCTCACCGCCTCAGCTTTGGGCGCGGTGCGTTCCGGCCACTCTCCGGTAGACAGAGCATGCAGCGATTGCAGGACCTCCGAGACACCCTGTGTCAGTAACAGAACCCCAGTCAGTGGCATCACGGCTTTGAACGGCCAGGCCAATGGCATCCAGGGGCTGGTGACGAATCTCTCACCAGTGATCAGCGATTTATAGAAGTAGCCCCAGCCGGTATAGGCAAACACCAGTACAAAAGGCAGGAACATCACCAGGTAGCACACCAGATCGACCGTGGCCTGTCTGCGCACCGACCATTCGCCATAAAAAGAGTCAGTGCGGATATGGCCCTTACGCTGCAGCGTAAAGGCAGCGCCGAGCATGAAGTAGCTGCCATACATCATGAAAGTCATGTCGTAGGCCCATAGCGTTGGCGCGTTAAACAGGTAGCGTGACGCAACCTCGAAGCTCAAGGCCAGCACCATCGGGATGATCAGCCAGGCCACAACCTGGCCAGAAAAGACGGCGACCGGATCAAGCCGCCGGGCCCATTTTAAAAACACCGTGTCAGGACAAGACATAAGAGCGCCAAAACATGCAAACAACGACATCGCCCAGCTTGGGCGATGCCAGATGGGGATCGTCGAGGTTCAACGCTCAGTCGTTCGGCGAATCAACCCCCAAGTTGTGATACAGCCCATTGATCTTGGTCCAGTACGGCACCACCAGAACGGCAAATTGCCGCTGAGACGCCAAGACCTCGGCAAAGAGCGGGTTGCGTGCCGCCTCGCGGTCGTAAACCACGGCGGTGGCTTTCATAAAAACGGTGAAGAATTCACGCGGCGTGTCATGGACGATGACCTTGTGCTCTTTTTTAAGTTTGTCCAGGGCAACAGCATTTCGCTGTACATTGAACGTGTAGGTTTCGGCGATGGTGGCCATCACGGCTCCTTCCACCACAGCCTTCAGGTCAGGCGGCAATTTATCCCAGATGGTCTTATTGAGCAAGAACTCTCCCACATCGGTGGACTGATGCAGTCCTTGAAGGTAATAGTGCTTGAACACGTTCTGAAAACCCAGCAGCATGTCATCGGCCGGGCCGATCCACTCAGCTGCGTCAATCACGCCTCGCTGCGCTGCCGGCACAATTTCACCGCCGGGCATAGCCACCGCATTGATGCCCATTTCCTTGAAGATCTCACCAGTCAGGCCGGGAGGTGAGCGGTACTTCAGCTTCTTCATATCGGCGATCGAAGCTATCGGGGTTTTGAACCAGCCAAATGGATCTGGCCCCATGGGCTGCATCATGAAGGGTTTGATATTGACCTTGAAGCCTTGCGCATACAGCTTTTCATACAGCGCATTACCCCCACCCTGCATCAACCAAGCCATGTGCGACATCTGATCCATGCCGGTTCCTGCGCCAGCCGCAGGGTTGGAAAACAGGGCGGCGGCCGTGTTCTTACCCGACCAATAGTGGGTCCAGGCAAAGCCGCCGTCCACGACGCCCTTGTCAACCGCATCAAGGATTTCAAAAGCATTGACCACTGCACCATCTGGCAGGATGTCCATCTTGATGCGACCACCTGACATCTTGTCGACCCGGTCGGCAAAGCGCTTCATCAGATCGAAGTAAATGCTGGCGCTGGGCACCGCAGTCTGGATTTTCAGTCGGGTCACAGACTGTGCGTGGGCCGGCATACCGGCCACTGCCAGCGCGGTTGCACCGCCGGCAAGCGCTTTTCGTCGATTCAAAATTGTCATGCTGTCTCCTTGATTAGGTTTCACAAACAAAGCAGTAATTTCACCAAGTCCATCACTTTTTTTCACGGCTGTTGGTCAGCTCGCATCCTTCCGGACCTCTTAGGCAGACATGTTTTACCTCGTGGGCAACGCAAGCGCATCGGCTCAGTATCACACCTCCAAAAATATTTAGTCCTAGGGATAACCCTTTCTGCGACTGATGGAAAATAGGGGCAATTTCAGGCTGGCAGGTTTTTGGAAAGACAAGGCCTCGCAGGAATACAAGCAGTGGCATACGATTCGGCAACTTCAACAAGCGCTGAGTCACAGACTTGGACATTAAAACCGGTTTTGCCGATGAAAAAAAAGCAGCCCAATATTGTGTTGATCATGGCAGACCAGTTGGCCGTGTCCGCACTGCCTTTTTATGGTCATGCTTTGGTGCAAGCACCGAACCTTTGCCAGTTGGCAGCCAAGGGCGTGGTTTTCGACAGCGCCTACTGCAACTTTCCGATTTGTGCGCCTTCGCGTTTTTCGATGCTCTCAGGGCGTTTGCCGCATTCCATCGCAGCGTATGACAATGCATCAGAATTTCCAGCCTCAATACCCACGATGGCGCACTATCTGCGCCGGGCAGGCTACCAAACCATCTTGTGCGGCAAGATGCATTTCGTGGGTCCGGACCAGTTGCACGGCTTTCAAGAGCGTCTGACCACCGACATTTACCCGGCAGACTTTGCTTGGACTCCAGACTGGTTGAAGGGGCCCGCCTACCGCCCGACCGGCGTGAGCATGCGCCCGGTGCTGGAGGCTGGGCCCTGCGTGCGCAGCATGCAAATCGACTACGACGATGAGGTTGAATACAAAGGGGTGCAGCGTTTGTACGATCTGGCGCGAGCGCCCCGCGAAAAACCGTTTTTCTTGACTGTCTCCTACACCCACCCGCACCCGCCATTTGTCGCACCACAACGCCACTGGGATCGTTATCGGGCCGAGGACATTGATCCTCCCCGCATCGGCCCAATCGCCTACCCGGATTTGGATGAACACAGCCAATGGCTGTATGTGGCGCATGCGCAAGACATTTACAGCGTTTCGCAAGAACAGGTCTTAAAAGCACGCCACGCCTACTACGGCATGATCAGCTATGTGGATGAAAAAATTGGAAGCATCCTCGATACCCTCAAGGCCACCGGGCTTGATGAAAACACGGTTGTGGTGTTTTGCGCAGATCACGGGGAAATGCTGGGCGAACGCGGCATGTGGTTCAAGCAAAGCTTTTACGAATCCTCGGTGCGCGTGCCCCTGATTGTCTCTGGGCCTGAACGGTTTATCCCTGCCCGAGTATCGGCACACGTATCCCTGGTCGATTTGCTGCCCACCTTCCTCGACTTCGCTTATGACGAGCAGGCGCCAGAGCCAGTCGGCCCGCTCCACGGTAGCAGCTTGTTAGCCCTACTTAAGGGAGCCGATCAGGGCCAGGGGCGTCATGTGATCGCGGAGTACAGCTCGGAAGGGGTCCGGGCAGCATCCCGCATGTTGCGCGAGGGTCCCTGGAAATACGTGTTCACCCATGGTCTTGCGCCCATGCTGTTCAACTTAGACACAGATCCTGACGAACTGCTAAACCTCGCCGGGCAAGCATGCCATGCCCAAACAGAGCAGGACTTGCATGCACGCCTGATTCAAGACTGGGAGCCTGCCGGCGTGCACGCCCGCATCTTGGCCAGTCAGCGTGAACGCCTGTTTCTGGCAGAGCTTGCCAAAGACTCAGCGGCATCACCCAACTGGGCGTACCAGGCTTTTGTTGACGACACACAGCGCTTCATCCGTGGCTCGGGCCTGGCGGGCCCTACCAGCGCCAAGGCGCGGGCGCGCTTTCCTTATGTTGAACCGGCTCAAGCAGACAAGCCTACAGACCAGCCGCCTGACCAACCGGCTTGAGCCGAAACCGCGAAATTCATTGAGCCACACGGTGCCAGCCACCGCACTGGGGGCGCAATTCCAATCAAAAGCTCGGCAGGAATTGCGGAACAATGAACTGCCCCTCGCCCCAGGCTTCGGTCTTGGTGATGGCGCCAGTTGCAGCGCCCAGCACCGCCTGGCGAACCCTCTGAGCGGCTTGGTCGAGATCAATGGCCCCAGCAATCAGCCCGCTCAAGTCCACATCAATGCCGTCCTCCCAGTGCTCGACAGTTTGTGGGTTGCCGCAGACCTTGATGGTCGGCGCCAATGGGTTACCTGAAGGGTTGAAGACTCCCATTGAAAACAGCGTGATTTGAGCACCCGCGGCCACCATGCCGGTGATCGAGCAGGGGCTGAAAAAAGGCGTGTCCATGAAGTACAGCCCCGGCTTTGTTGGCTCCTGCCCGAAAGACAGGCAACCGGCAAATCTAGAGTTGCCAATCTTGCATACCGCACCCATGGTTTTCTCGATCAGGGTGGTCAGACCGGCTTCGATATTCTCCGCTGTTGGATTGATACCGCGGTAGCTGTCGCCGTCCTTGCTCATGCGTGCTTCTGTGGCGGCGATCCGTTCGACAATCGCGTGTGCGACTTCGGGCGTGACAGATTGCTTGCGCACCAGCTCTTCACCGCCAATAAATTCGGCGGTCTCCGAGACAATCACGGTGGCGCCATGAGCCACCGCAGCGTCGACGAAACGACCGATGGCTGGGTTAGAGCAAACCGAGCTCGAGGCGTCGGAGCCACCGCACTCAAGCGCAATGCTCAAGGACGAAAAGCGGCAGGCCACCCGCTGCAATTGTTTGAGCGGCACACTCAAACGCCCAAGCGCTTGCAGCGCCCGGTCGATGGCGTGCTGCACGCCTTGGCTGTCCATAACGGCCAGCACCTCAATCGGTTTGCCGGCCTGGGCAAGCATGTGCTGCCAAGCCTGGGCCGCCCGGCGGTCATGACACAGCACCAGCGCCGCACCGATATTGGGGTGATCGACCAGCTGTGCGATGACCCGGTCTTGCAGGCGGGCGTCCGGGGTTTGCAGGCCGCGCTGGAATTGGCCGTGTACGGCCAGCACCGGCTGCTGCTCTTTGCTGCCAAAGCGCTGCGCGGCAATCACGGCAATCCGATTGCTGAGTGCCACAGTCGACACCACAGCCAGGTGGTTGCGCACGCCCACCCGGTCACGGCTTCGGGCATACCCGGCAAAGGTCAGCTCAGCCTCATCTGCAGTTGTGGACATGGACATGGGCTCCCTTTGGGATGTCTTGGGTGGCAATGCCGATAGGCGTGCCATATTTGATGATGGCTTGGCCTTGCAAAATAGGTTTCAGGGCAGCTTTGTGACCGAAAGCGATGGTCTCCTGCAGCGCCAAGCCAGCTTGGGTAAGCCAGTCTTCTGTCTTGAAATCCAGCAGGGTGGTGACGTTGTCGTTTGGATGGACAGTGAGGCTGATTCGGCTCATGGCGTGGTGCGCTCAGCAGATGCGGGGTATCGACATCGGGCGCATTTAGTTTTAAAGTTCTATATATGGTATCTTATGGGGACTTTAAAAAAGGAAAGATCATTTTTGCGCGCTGTCGTCATCTTGGTTTCTTGCTACTGCCCTGGTGCCTGTTGGTTTTGTTTTGGCACACCATGGCCGTCTCAGGTTTTGTCAACCCAGGGTTGATGCCCACGCCGGCTCAGGTCGGCAGCAAACTCGTGGAGCTACTCTTTGGCGGACGCCTGGGCATCGATATCTTGAAATCGACGCAGCGGGTGACGCTGGGGGTTTTGCTGGGTATCGCCCTGGCTGTGCCAGTCGGTTTTCTGATCGGCTGGTACAAGGGCGCTCGAACTTTTCTAGACCCCTTGATCAATTTTTTTCGCGCTTTGCCACCGATTGCATTGATCCCCTTGGTGGTGGTGTATTTCGGCATCGACGAGCCGGCCAAGGTCATCATCTTGTTTTATGCGAGCTTTTTTGCCGGCGTGATCGTGATGTACGAGGGTGTCGCACAAATCAGTCCGATCTTCATCAAAGTAGCCCGCACGCTCGGTGCTTCTGAGTGGGAGATTTTCTCGCGAGTGATCGTGCCCATGACCATGCCGCATATCCTGACTGCGCTGCGGGTCGCCCTGGGTGTGGCCTGGGCCACACTGGTGGCCTCGGAACTGGTGGCGGCCCAGCAGGGGCTGGGCGCCCTGATCCAAAGCGCCGGGTCTTTTTTTCAGATTGACATCATTTATGTGGGCATCGTATCGATCGGCGCGGTGGCCTTGGCCATGGACCTGGCGCTGCGAGCCATCACGCGCCGCCTGATCCGTTGGCAGGATAGGGTAGAGCTCCAATGAGCCAGCCACGCGTGGTTTTTGACGGTGTTTGCGTGGACTTTCCCACCGAGACCGGACCTCTGAGTGTGGTTGATGATGTGTCGTTTTCGATGCACGAAAACGAGTTCATCTGCATTGTTGGCCCGTCTGGTTGCGGCAAGACCACCCTGATGAATGTTTTGGCTGGTTTTACACCTCCAACCCGCGGGGTGGTGCTGCTCGATGGCCAAGCGGTTCGCGGCCCGGGGCGAGATCGCGGTGTGATATTTCAAGACTACGGTGTCTTTCCCTGGCTGAGCGTCGAACAAAATATTTTTTTTGGTTTGCGTTTGGCCAGCAGCAAAACCCCTGCAAACGAGCGCGCTGCCGTCTGCCGCCAATACCTCGAATTAATGGGCTTGGCTGACTTTGCCAAGGCCTTCCCGAAAACACTCTCGGGTGGCATGCGCCAGCGCTTGGCAATCGCCCGTGCTTATGCAGCAAAACCAGAGTTTTTGTTGATGGACGAGCCCTTTGGCGCGCTCGATGCGCAAACCCGCTCGAAAATGCAGAACCTGCTACTCGAAGTACTGCAACGTGAGGGCAAGACAGTGATGATGATCACCCACTCAGTGGACGAGGCCATCTATCTGGCATCGCGTATTGTGGTGGTCACTGCGCGCCCGGCCCGTATCAAGGAGATCATCAAGGTCCCGTTTGGCTACCCGCGCCACGAGGGCCTTCAAGAGACTGCAGATTTTATGAACATCAAGGCCCACCTGCGCGCGCTCGTGATGGCCGAATATGAGGCGCAGCAAATGCTGGGCTCTGCCAACAGTTAAGCACCATTTCCCGCCCTGCCACCCCACCCCCAACCAAAACTGAGGAGCCGTCCATGAACAAGACTTTCCAACCCCGCCGCCGCCAATTGCTGGTTGGCATGAGCGCTGCCGGCCTGAGCAGCATCGCAGCACCAGCCATTGCGCAGCAACGCGCCAAGATCCGAGCCGGCTATGTCGACACCTTGGCCGTCACGGGGCAATTGTGGACTGGTGTTCACCGGGGCCACTGGGCCAAGGAGGGCATTGAATTTGATCCGGTCAAGTTCAGCACCGGTCTGGAGCTTTTCAATGCCATGATTGGTGGCAGCTTGGACATGCTCTCCACCGGAGCTGTGATTTCTAATTTTCCAGCGCGGGGGCAGGGCAAGGCGTTCCTGATCAACAACATCGAATTTGCCACCGCCCAGCTTTGGATTCGGGAGGATCAAGGCATCAAGACTTGGGCTGACCTCAAAGGCAAAAAAATCGCCACGACTCTGGGCACCACAGCCCATGTGTTTCTTGATGCCGCCTTGCGTGCCAACGGCATCGACCCGAGCAAAGACGTTGAGCTGGTCAATCAGGGAATGCCTGTGGCGGTGACATCCTTTATCTCAGGTGCTGTGCCGGCGGTGGCCCTCTGGGTGCCATTCAATATCCAAGTGCGCCAGCGCGTACCTGCTGCCAAGATGCTGGTGGATGCCTCGGCCTACTTTCCCAAGTCAGCCATTGTTGGTGGCTGGGCCACCCGCGCTGATTATTTCGAGAAAAATCGTCCCTTGATTGCACAGGTGGTGCGGGGCTGGGCCGCAGCCAATGACGACTTGATCAAAAACTCGGCCACTATTCTGCCGGTCATCCAGGCTAACAACTACCAGCAGGTGCCATTGGCCGAGCTGCAGGAGCAATTCCAGGCCTCGAAATACTACAGCTCATCAGACTGGCGCAGGCTCTATCAAGACGGAACCGCCGTGGGATGGCTGCAGCAAGTGACCGACTTTTATGCCCGTTTCGGCGGCATTCAAAACCCGGTGCCCGCAAAAACTTACTTCGACACTGGCCTGCTGCTGGAAAACGTCAAGGCCTGACCTATGCCGCAGCAAGACAAGGGGCCCTGGGACCACATCGTGGTGGGGGCCGGGTCGGCCGGGTGCGTCTTGGTGAAACGGCTGCTGCAAGCAGGCCGG
>Ga0049082_10000564_pt1 | contig 10802 bp, 4 predicted proteins | sample GreLakmeHU45MSRF_FD_66718 | JGI IMG/M metagenome (GOLD analysis project Ga0049082, IMG submission 66718) | Freshwater lentic microbial communities from great Laurentian Lakes, MI, USA - Great Lakes metaG HU45MSRF | ecosystem: Environmental > Aquatic > Freshwater > Lake | place: Great Lakes... | reverse complement strand
CGGAACCTTGATTTATGTTAAAAATATTTATAGTCATCGCTCAACAAATATTAATGCATTAAGTGAATTGATTAATAATAGCATTACAACAGGGTATTCTGGTTTAAATAGTATTATTAATATTTATCATGTTGATAAATTGCAAAATATTGGTGACCCAATTCCATTAAAATTAATTGACATATTTTATAGAACACAACCAATTGGTAATATTGTTGAAAATTGTAATGTGTCTACGACTTTATTAATTTATCCTGATAAAACAATTATAGAAGAATTAAAAATGAAACGTCCAATTGGTCAAAATAAATTTGTAAATGATAAACATATTGAAATACTATACTTTATGTTTAAACCGTTTAATGATAAGATTAAAAAACCAGTGTGTCCATTTAAAGATAATCACATTTTGCTTAAAAATACTGACCCTGATTATGTAAAGTATATTATTGATGGTATTCCAAAGGGTATTATTAAACTAAATTGTTGTTTAGTTACACAAGAGAGATATAAGAATGAATTACAAGATCATAATTGTTCTTTAAGGACAGGAATATTTATAACAAGAGGTAAAAGAATAGTAGCAAAAGCATTAAGATTAAATATGAAATTAGATGATCATTATAATCGTATTAGAATGAATGTTTCATATCCTCCGCTATTAGATTTGGAGTTTGGATGTCGAACACAAAAGCAAATTACAGATTTAAACTCTATAGAGTTATCTAATGCATTAGAAATTGTATTTAAACAAATTTCATCATATTATAAACAAATAGCGAAAAACGATATTGATTATGATAGTGATAGTGGTAGTGGTAGTGATACTCCTAAAAAAAAACAAGAAATTTCAGGTCATGCATTAAAAACATTACTTGAACGCATTATTACAAAAATTGATTATGATAAAAATTATAGTGATGACTATTATAAATTATATAAATGCGGAGCAAAAATTTGAAATAAATCAATATTTATCAGTTACATGTGTCATATTCCATAATTTTTCTAGGCTCCATATAGGTGTGCGTTTATTAAGTGTCCATAGCGAAATGCGATTTACATAATGACGGCAATCGTTAATACCTAATATATATTTTTTTTGTAGAGTTTTTTCAAATTGTTCCACTTCTTCCAACGTTTTACTGGTTTCACCCCAATATATGGTTTTATTTGGAACATTTTCGGGTATATAAAATCTATATAGCTTATCAACAAATGTGAGCTGTTTATTTGAAACAGCTACACTTATAGTATTATCATTATTTGCATTATTATTATCATTATATCTTAGTGTTTTAAATTCGCACTTATTTGGTTCGCAAAAAGGGCGATAATCGTATCTTAATACACTATTGTTATTTTTAAAACTAATTCCAATATGATATAAATTGAAGTCACTATTAAATCGTTCCAAATGTAAATTTACTTGAGTTTTAGGACTAATTGGCGACATAGAAAAAGAAGATCCGTTATATATTCCTAAAAATATAAGTAGCAATTTTAGCATATTATAATAATGTATATTATATTATTATAATATTTATAAATAATATTTATAAATTATATTTTTATATAAATTATAAATTATAAATTAAAGTATTAATTATGTAGTATATAATATATTATGGCAAATTTAAATAGCAAGGCAAAATTTATTAGCAAAACAACTTTAACTAGCAATGCAAAATTAGATAGCATGGCCAATTTTATAACAAGTAAGGAAAATAAAGAGGTTTTATGGAATGTGTTATATAACAATAAATTGTTTAATAATATACCCGAAACAAATTTTAATAATATTCAAATATTATTTGAAAAAACAATATTAAGAAGTTTAGATGAAAATAGAGAGATTTTGACTAATACTATTAGTGACACAAAAAATATTATTGACTTGAACAAAATTATATTACAAAATATGGTAACAACTATAGCTAATTATAAAAAATCATTATTAACTCCTATTGAAATCAAAGAAACTTTAAAAGCCGAAAAGCTAGAAGAATTTGATAAAGAACTTAATGCTAAAAAAGTGAGTTTTAATGAGCTTATAACATTGAAAAAACCCGAAGTAATAGATTTTAGCGATGTTAAAGAAGACGACCCCTTGTCTAGTAATAACATGAATGAACTATTAGAAAAAATACAAAAAGAGCGATCTATTACTTTTCCTACTATTCCTCCTCCAAACATTGAAGTAGTTGATTTAAATGAAGGCTTGCTTATAGAGGAAGAAGAACAAATCTCTCAATTTAATGTAAACAATTCTTTAAAAAAAACACAAAATGGAGAATATATGCATGATATACATAATAAAATAGATAAGTTGTCTAGTCAATTAGAGCAAGTATTAGCTAATCAAATTCTAATAATGGAGAAATTGAATATTAAAAATTGATTTAATTATTTTTATTGTTAATGTTAGCATTAAACATTAACAATAACATTAAATAATGTACAGAAGCCCTTTTCTAGATATGCTGCAGCATCTGTTGGTTATTGGTGCAATTTGGACGTTATTAATGCTTAGTTATATTATAGCATATGGGCGTTTATGTTAAATATTCCATTAAATTAAACCTTCTCCAACCTAAATGTGCCGTTATCTTGCTTGACCAACCTGCCAACAAGCAATAATTCGTCTTTCGCAAAACTATCATAATCATAGAGCTCTTGCGTTTCCTTATTATACGCATATTTAATTTTATTTATTATTAATTCGTTCAATTTTAATACTTGTTTTTTCTTGTTTAATTTCATGCCCTCATCTTTATCTTGAGCCTCTATATTTGGAGTATATATATATTTGCTTTCGCTTGGATTACCTATTACAAAACATTTGACATCTTTTTCAGTGCTTGACGCACGCGTATGAATACTGCAATCTATTGCCGACTCCTTTACACTTTGCAACAACGAAGCATTAATTTCCTCTTTTATACTCGAAATTTCGTATAAATATTCGTCGCTTGTAATCACTTTTTTCTTATCCTTTTTCGATATATCTTTTAGCCTCAATTCAATAGATAAGTCACTAGACAATTGTTGCTCGCTAAAAACCATTAAATATAAAAACACATTTACAGTTTGCAGCTCTTTTGGCAAGTCGCTATGACTGCAAATACGCCGCGCTCGCCCAATAACTTGGTGAATACGCACGGGATGCCAATAAGGCTCGGTAATATGGACATAACGCACATTCTTCAAACTAATACCTTCCGCACCCGACGACGTAATCATTAGCACCTTTATTATTTGCCCCATAAAATTATTATCTGACAGAGTTTGCAATACTTTTACTAACGACGACGGAACAAGTTTCCAATTGCTATTTAACACATTTTTAATAATTTCACGCTCTTCAGGAGTTTCCGACCCGGTATAAGAAGCAAACATGGGCTTATTCATATCTTCACTGGCTACATTTAAAATGTATTCGCCGGTCTCATTTTTTTTGATCTTAAATTCGGCAAAATTATTTTCTCTCAAAACCAATTTTAAAATACCAATGCCTTCTAATGTTTTGAATTGTGAATATAATAAATGAATACCTTTGTGGTCGTTATCAATAATATTTTCCAAAATATGTAAAAATTTGGGGCTATACACTTGCAATCCCTCTTTAGATAAATATTTGCTTCCATATTTTTCAAGCTCTTTTAGCGCTTCCGCAATACGCTTACCATAACTTAGGTCGCCCGTTTTTGGATTTTCTGCATTCTTTTCTGCGTCTTTTTCCAAATCCTTAATATCATCGGCGTCATATTTACCATCAATATTGTCCAATTTTTCAGAAATACTTAGGTTATCAATAACATCTTCGGAGAGATTTTTACCTATTGCGTCGTCGTCATCTAACGACCCAATAACACCTAATGCCGCCTCTAATGTTTCATCATTATTTGGCATTGGCCGCCTTATTTCGGGTTTTGGAAATACAAAATTGCAAAATGCGCGCGAGAAAATGCGATATGTTGACACACTATCACTATAAAGGTCGTCGCCTTGCGCGCCGGTCTTCGTTTTTTTAGACTTCTTCTTTTTATTGGAATCCTCTAATTTGCGCTCTTGAACGCGGGCTTCTTCATAAATGTTAAACTGAAAGTCGCTCATGGGAATTTTAATTATTTTAAAGTCATTGCTGTTTGAATGTGAATATTTAGGCATCAATTGCTCCTGTGCGCTCCTAAAATAAGATGTTAGTCCAATTATACGCATTTTAAACATAGACGGATTATTGATCGAATTGTTTGGGCTAATAAATAAGGCCTTAAAATCGTCAAAATTATCGGGAAGAGCCTTGTACCCGTTTACATTTATTTTGTTGCCCGCAATTTTGAGAGATTGCGCCTCTAATGCGGCCTTTATTTTTTGTAAAAATTGTTCGCTTGTTAATACATCACTCGTATAAGCCAACTTGTTTTTATTTGTTTCGGATTTAACGTAGCCAAAAGGGTTTTGCGTGATGCTAACCTCATAACTTACAGAATTGTATTCTATAAGGTCAACATAATTTAATATATTTGCTGCTTTAAAGATGCCCTCTATTTTTTCCTTTGTCATGGTCTTTTTATCTAATATTAACTTGCAATTATAACTTCTAATTGTGCCGCGTAAAATGTTGAATAATATTGCTATTTCATTTGGATAATTGATTATTGGTGTACCGGTCAATAATATAATTTTGCAATTTTCCGCGTCCATTAAATAATTGTATAATCGCATTGATAGCGACGTTTTGCGTGTCAATTTGTTTACTATTCGGCTAATAAAATTATGAGCCTCATCAATAATTATTACTTTATTGGAAAAAGGGTTGATTGTGCCGTCATGCGTCATTCCGTTTAAATGAGAGCTTCGCAATCCGTTATAACTTATAAATTGGTATTTGTAATTTATCATTTTATCCAATTGAGAATTTATTTTCTTTTGATCCTCAAAATCAAGGCTGTCATAATTGGGCTCCTTTTTAACGTTAATAAACCATGCTCCTCCGTTATTAATTATATATTCACGAGATAACTTTAATAAAGTGCTTAAATATTCTAAGTATTGTGGATTTTCTTTAGTATCTATAAACTCCCAAAATTGATTTTTCTTATACATGTAGTCGCCGCATTTTTTCAATTCTTCAACATAATTGTCCTTCAGCGACGCAGGTGTCAATATTAATACTTTTTTATCGTTTTTAATTCCCTCGGCAATTGCTATAGAAGAGCAAGTTTTACCTGACCCAAGACCATGATATAATAGGAGCCCTCTATATGGCGTATAAATATTTAAATAATCTCGCACAATCTTTTGATGAATTAAGAGAGAAAAATTGGCGCTATTATTATTTTCGCAACTAATAGATGCTTTACCTGATAACATGTCTTGCTCTTCTTTTAATAATTGTTGCTTATACGGATCAAAGAGAGAATTAATAAAACTAATAAAAATCTCTCTATTATATAAATAATAACTAGACGCTTTTATTAACACATTAGGCTCTAATTTTGGTATTCTAGAACTATAAAGTGTTTTACCTATTCGAAGATCTTTTGGAATAATTAAGGTTTCGTCAATTGTTTCAGGATGCAACTTTTTGGTTTTTTCTGGTTTTTCTGTATTGTCATGCTTATCTTGTTTATCTTGTTTTTCTGTATTTTGATCCGGCTTAGGAGTTAATCTCTCTTGTGATGGTAAATTTATTTTAGATTTTTTTAATGCTTCTGTTGACGGATCTTTAATAATTATTTTTTGTTTTGTCTTAACAATATGCGTTAAAGTATTTTCTGCATTATAAACTGGTGGTTTATTAGTTAGCTGTGATTTTTGAGATGCTTCTTCTTTTATAGTTGTGCTTGGTTTTTTTGTTTTGTAATAATCTTTTTGAACAACTCCTAAATTTTCTTGAAGATCACTAAAAAATTGCTCTCTATTTATTAAGCGTTCGCTGGTTTTATCTATAATATTTGGTCCAACACCTTCGCTCGGTATTTGTAGTATAACATGGAATTGTTGCGGTTTTTTTGGTATTGGTTTTATTTTTAATTGTTCCAAAGTTTCATTTATCATTATTATATATATTTAAATAATATATAATAATAAATATATGTGTTTTTAATATTTTACTTAATGTTTAATGTTATATATATTTTAAGTGTTATATTTTAAATTTAATGTTTAATGTTATATATATTTTAAGTGTTATATTTTAAATTTAATGTTTAATGTTTAAAATGTATCAACAACTGCAAGATTAAATAGTCTTAATGTATGAACTTATGCAAATATATCTCTATATTTACATAAGCTCATAAATATTTTTATTATATTATATATGTTATGTTATATTATACTATATATAAAAATAATAGTTCATATATTTATATATAAAATATATAAATATATATAAATATATAATGAATAAAAAAACAAGGCATAATTATGACTTTAAGAAAAGTCATACTTTAAATAAAACTAAATCAAAGCAAAATGACATGCAATCTATGCTTTTAAGTATTGATAATAATAATAGTCAAACCGGTGGTGCTAATCCGCCTTATGCATGGTTTCGAAATATATTTGGATTTGACGAAAATTTGATGTTTACAGAAACTAATTCTACTAAAATGCCTACTAATCTAGGAAAATATTTCACAATTAAAACAGAAACTATTGACGCAAATGGCACTAAAGATTATCTATCTTCATTAGCTTCATATATTTCAAGTTCTTCTAGTAATACAAAAGTAGAAGTGCAAAAACATACTCTAATATGTAGTGATGATAAAACTCCACAAGGGTTTAAAGAACAATACATTGGAATGTTTGACCGGCCAAAACTAGCTCAGCTAGAAGCCTGTATTAACTCCAAAGAATATAAGGATGCTTTTGAAAAACTAAAAGGCGTAGGACTTACATTTAAGCATATTGCAACTCCAGATGTAGCACTTTTACACTGTGATCCAGATAATGAAGGGGCAATATTTCAAGTTGCTAGCCAGTTCAACTGTCTTGAGATGCAAAGTGCATATGCAAGACCAAATCAAGGTGTAACTATTTATAGCGGTGATCATACACAAGGACCCGCTTGCGCTATGGCATGTCCGGCTGCACTCGTGTATCGCAACTACTTTGTTGAGCACACTAAAAATGATGCAATACATAAAGGACAATGTGCTCATCAAATTGACAATTTAGAAGATATTGGTAAGTTGTTGGAAAACGATAGTAAAAATTTATGGACTATGACAAATGGCTATGTGATTGTTGACAATCGTGAAAATTTAGGATATATATCAAATCAAATACTCACAGTTGTTGGAAGAGATAGAATAATACAGGCGCTACGCGTAGGCGTACATTGGTCAACATCTGTTGTAGATTATCCAAATATAGCTAAAAATGAAAAACCTCTTGATCATCGCGTATGTCAAGTATATGCATCTGCGTTACCTGTTGCGTATAATTATTCTATAATAGATAAAAATCTATGGGCACCCTTTGCAACTTGTATATTGGAAGGTTCATATATGGCAACTCTTTGTATAGCAGCTTTAATTGCTATAAAAGCACAAACACGTGTCAAATGCTACCTAACACTTATTGGTGGTGGTGCATTTGGTAATGATAAAATTTGGATAATTAGTGCAATAGAAAAAGCTCTTAAAAAATACAAAGATTATCCAATTGATGTTATGTTAGTGCATTATGAAATGATCGATACTGTATATAATGCAGAGTTAAAAACTATAGGAGAAATTATTACAGAGCAACCTCCAATTACAGACTTGCCTGAACAGTGTGGATTGAAAAAATTTAATATTGACGCATTTTTAGTTTCTATTCCTAATACTAAGAAAACAATAAAAGAAATTGCTCTTCCAACAACAAAAAAAAAAATGAAATTATATGCAATACAAGGCACTTTGGTTGAGTTTAAAGGCGATGTTATTGTAAATGCAGCAAATGAAGCATGCCTTAGTGGTGGCGGTATTGACGGGGCAATAGCTGATAAGGGCGGCGCCAAACTATTACAAGCACGTACAGCCCTACCTATTATAAAAGAGGTTAAAGGTCCCATTGGAGAAGCTAAAAAATATATTAGATGTCTCACTGGGCAAGCTAAAACAACAATTGGTGGAAATCTTAATACTTGTCTGTGTATTCACGCTGTAGGACCTAATTACAATATGTATGATAAGAATAAATGGACTGAAGCTGATCTTTTGCTATATAGTGCTTATTTTAATTCCATGAAAGAAGCATATGATCATGTATGTACTAATATTGCCTTCAGTTTGTTATCATCTGGTATATTCAGAGGAAAAGATAATAAAGATAAAGATAAAGATAGAGGTCTTAAAAATGTCATAAGTATTGGTATATTAGCCGTTGTTAATTTTGCAATAGCACTAGGACATGTGGTTGATGTATTTTTTTATGCATATGACAAGAGTGAGTATGATATATTAGCAGAGTTAATTAATAAGTATAATATTGATCCTGTTAACGGCTGGAAAAATTTTGCAAGAAACATTACAGATTTTAATACTGATTATTTAACGACTAATTTCATAGATAAAATTCCAATAACTACAAAACCAAAGTATGAAACTCTACAATCTGCATATGCTGCACTAGCAATAAAAGCAGGATTAGGACAAGGACCAGGTCCAGGAGATGCAACACCAAAACAACAAGAAATATTTACAAAGTTTGAAACCGATCTTGAAAATTATAAGCCTCCATCTATTCTAGTTCTAGACTATAAAAAGTTTGGGCAAATTATTGAAGAAGGTCTTACAGTCTTAAATAAAGAAAAAACAGCTACTGATTATGTAAGAACCAAACGCGTAACAATACTTGTAGATACACTTAAATCGTTTGAAACGAAGACACCCTATTATTATAACTCGGCAAAAGAAAATATGTTAAAATGGTGTAAAAAAGTAAGTCCACGAGACGAGAAGGGTCTTAAAGTTATAGTTGAACCTATAGATTGGGGAGAAATGGCATTAAAATGTACGAAAAAATATGGTTCAATATTTGCTTGTTTAAATATGGCAAATAGCATGGACCCCGGCGGAGGATATGCGACTGGACCAGCAGCACAAGAAGAGAATATGTTTCGTAGAACAAATTGCCACTTTTATATTAATAGAGATGAGATGTTAGTACCAAATAAGGATAACTCTTTTTACTTTTATAACAAGAAATATCAACATCTAATAGGTGCTGAAGATGGTGAAAATACATATATAGATGTAAAAAATCCTCGTATATGTATTAAAGAGAAGGAGACTTATAATGGTAATAATACTCTCGAAGGTACCAAAAATATTGGATACGGTGAACTCAGTGATAACAATAAATTTTTATTTTATGAATTACGTTGTGCTGCTGTAAGAAATAATACAGTAAATGATGCGTTTCAAAAGAATAAAATGGAAAAAATTATTCATGCACAATTTAAAACACTTATGAAAAATGGATTACGACATGCTATTTTGGGCGCATTTGGATGTGGTGCTTTCCATAATCCTCCTCTCGAGGTTGCTGCATTGTATAAAGAATGTTTAATGCTATATAAAGATCATTTTGATGTAATTGCTTTTCCTATTTTTTATGCAGGTAATGGAGAAACAAACTATGCTAATTTTAGAGAGATACTCTTAAATAATACAAGTGATGAAAATACTAGCAGCATTTTTTATAATGGAAAAGCAAACGGTGCAGAAGCAGAAGCAGAAGCAGAAGCAGATGCAGATGCAAGCGAAATTAATAAGGTTGTTACTCCTCTTGGTGCTAATACTGCTGCTATTGCTGCTGTTATTAAGAAAAAAAAACCCAGCGTTAAAAAAGGTCATAAAAAAGCTGTAACAGAAAAAGCTGGAACAGGAAAAGCTGCAAAACCCACAAAAGTGCTAGCTGCAAAACCTGCAAAAGCTGGAACAGATGAAGCTGCAAAAGCTGGAACAGATGAAGCTGCAAAAGCTGGAGCAGATGAAGCTGCAAAAGCTGGAACAGAAAAAGCTGAAACAGATGAAGCGGAAACAGATGAAGCGGAAACAGATGAAGCGGAAACAGATGAAGCGGAAACACATGAAGTTGTAAAATCTGGATCACAAGAAAATGGATCAAGACAAGCAGGTAGAAAAGATTTAGCACAATCCGGTAGTGCAGACAATGGCACTGTTAATGGCAACGTCAGTGATGAAAATGGCACTCCTAGTCCAAGTTATGACATTTCTCCTGAAGGCAGTAACGGACAAGGTATGCTAATAGGTTTTTTAATACTATGTACATTAGGAATAGGTGCCGTGTCGTTTATAAAGTAATAATTTTAGAAATCATGAAAAAAAAGAATATAGAATGCAAATATAAAATGCAAATATAGAATGCAAATATAGCAACCTACTTTTCAAATAATCTAATTGCTTGATCACACGCAATTTGTTCTGCCTTTTTCTTAATTTTATGCTCTGCCTTTGTTACAAACACCAATAATTTGTTTTGCTTTTCGAGTAATTCATGAATTGCTTTAAACGACCCCAATTGTTCAAAATTAAGCGCATTACTAATATTTGCATTATGAATATTTTGCCCAAAACAAATATAAAGACCCATAACATATAATTTGTCATTATCTTCATCGTCGTCCATTTTAGGAGTTTTCAATTCTACATAGTCAGGTGTGATTTTGAATTCTTTTTGAATAATTACTTGAAGCTTATTTTTATAATTATCATCATTATTGATTAAATTAGTCCAATCAACATGCTTTTCGAATACATTTTCTACAAAAATTT
>Ga0049082_10000562_pt1 | contig 10810 bp, 10 predicted proteins | sample GreLakmeHU45MSRF_FD_66718 | JGI IMG/M metagenome (GOLD analysis project Ga0049082, IMG submission 66718) | Freshwater lentic microbial communities from great Laurentian Lakes, MI, USA - Great Lakes metaG HU45MSRF | ecosystem: Environmental > Aquatic > Freshwater > Lake | place: Great Lakes... | reverse complement strand
AGCTTGGGAAGCTGATGCTCTACCAACTGAGCTACACCCGCGAGTCGCTTCAACGTTAGCGCACGACCTACATGCGGTCCGGGGTCTCCCCCACCACCCGGCACCGGTGGTAGACAGCGTGGAAGTCGCGGGAAAGATCCGTGAGGTACGCAGCCACGCGATGCGGGGAGCGGCGCGCCTCGGCCTCGGCCACGGCATCGGGCCAGTCGCACAGGGTGAGCAGCAGCGCGCGCTCCCACGGCTCGAGCACTGCGGGCGTGCATCCAGCCGGTACGCAGAAGCGAACGTGCCCAGCTGCTTCACGGTCTGCGTGGCCGGATACACCCCCCAGGTGCGAAGCGGATGGGTGACCGAGGACAAGAGGCGGGCCGTGGGTCGGACTCGCGCCTCTTCAGTACAGTGCCTCTCACTCAGCGCCTCCACCTGCAACTCGCGCGGCGGGCCAATGGCGGAGGCAGTCCATCGGTGTTGAGCAGGGCTCCAGCCGCTCTTCGGAATCCGATCATTTGCAGGAATATCGCCCCCGTAACTCGGGGGACAGCGCGCAGGATTCATGATCCTGATGTCGAGAGTTCGAATCTTGCCGGACGCATTGAGTCACGAAAGGGCGGCGGCGTGGCGGGAACGACCATCTGGGTGCTGGGCGATCAACTTGACCCGACCGGTCCAGCCTTTGCAGGCCACCGTGCCGGGGAGGCGCGGGTGCTCTTGGTTGAGAGCGACCATGCGATTCGCCGGCTGCCGTTCAACCGTGAGCGCCGCGTGCTGGTGATCGGGGCGATGCGTCGGTTCGCCGGAAATCTGCGTGTGGCCGGCTGGGACGTAGACCACCGAACTGCGGCCACACTTGCCGCTGGCGTGCTGGCGCACGCAGAGGAGCACCAGCCAGACCGCGTGGTGGTGGCTCACCCGACCTCTCGCAGCGGGCTGGCGCTCACTCGCCGCCTCGCCCGGGCGCTGCCTGTGCCGGTTGAGGTGCGCGACCCGGTGGGGTTCATCACGCGTCCGGGCGAACTGGGTGAGATCCTGGGCACGCGTCAGCCGCGCATGGCCACCTTCTACCGCGAGATGCGCCTTCGCCTCGGGCTGATGGTGGAGGACGACGGCTCCCCCCTCGGCGGCCAGTGGAGTTTCGACCAGGACAATCGCAAGCGGCCGCCGAAGTCGCGCGACCTCGGCGCACCCCCGCTGTGGCTGCCTGCTGCGGACGACCCCTTGGACATGGCGCTGCGTGCGGAGTTCGCCGGCCTACCCGAGACCGGCGCGGGTGGCGAGCGCGTGATGGCCGCCACCAGCGCGGAGGCCGAGGCGGCACTCGACCGATTTGTCACTGCGCGCCTTGAGGGGTTCGGCCCACATCAGGACGCCATGATGGACGACGACTGGGCCATGTCGCACGCGTTCCTCTCCGGGCCGCTGAACCTGGGGCTCATCTCACCGCGCCGCGTGGCCGAACGGGTGGCCGAGGCGCTCGACGACGGCATGCCCATCGCCTCGGTGGAGGGTTTCGTGCGACAGGTCATCGGCTGGCGCGAGTACGTGTGGGGCTGGTACTGGCGTCGCCCGTGGCGCACGGCGAACGAGCTTTGCGCCGAGGCTCCCGTTCCCGCCGCGCTGCTCGGCGCACCCACGCGCATGCGCTGCGTACAGGTGGCCATGGACGGCGTGGAGGCCCGCGGATATACCCACCACATCCAGCGGCTCATGGTGCTTGGCACCCTCATGCTGCAGCGCGGCACCGAGCCGTGGCGGGCCATGCAGTGGTTCCGGGCGTCGCACGTTGACGCCTCTGCGTGGGTAATGGCACCCAACGTGTTGGGTATGGCGCTCTTCGCCGACGGCGGCCAGATGATGAGCAAGCCGTACGCGGCCAGCGGCGCCTACATCAAGCGCATGAGCAACCACTGCGGTTCGTGCCCGTACGACCCGGGCAAGGCCACCGGCGAGAACGCCTGCCCCTTCACCACCCTCTACTGGTCGTTTCTTGACCGCCACCGGGAGCGCCTTGCCCGTAACCCCCGCATGTCGCTGTCACTTCGCAACCTCGACCGCCGGGACGACATCGCCGAGATCCGTCTCGAAGCCGAGGTCGTTGGGGCCCGGCTGGACACGGGTGACATCTAGGCGCTACCCGGCCTCTCCTCTGCGCACGGCGTCCGACAGTGGCGATCGCACCAGGTCCTTACCCGCAAGCCCCGGTCAGCGGCTCGGGAGCGGAATCAGGGAAGTCCCACCGCAAATTCACTCGTACGTGCCGCGCCTTGATGAGAACTCAATGCCCGGGACGACGACGCCCACCGCTGCGCCCGTGGCCAGGGCCTCCCTGACACCGGCCATCGGGTCGGGGTCGATGATGGCGGTCACCTCGACGCCATCGCGTGGTACCTGACACACCGGCTGGGATCGTGGGAGCCGTCGGAGCAGTGTGTGGGTGTGCAGATCGATCATCAGCGAAGCGCCTCGTTCAGCATGTCCGCAAACAACTGCTCGATGGGGATGCCAGCCGCAGCGGCCATCACTGAGATGACGCTGGCACGTGCGAAGGAGCAATACGGCGAGGCCTCAAGAAACCACGGCACGCCGGACGGGTCGATGCGGAAATCGAACAGCGAATAGTGACGGGCACCCAGCGCCGCGTGGCACTGCAGTGCGGCCGCTCGAACCGCCCCAGTAATCGGGTCATCGGGGTCCACGATCCACGCCCGGGATTGCTTCTTCGCCATGAGCTGCAATACGCCCCCGGAACCCCACCCGATCTTGTCGCCGTGGGTACGGATAGGTGCGTCATCGGCGTCAACGGCGTACTCCTCGAAGGGGAGGCAAAAGACCTCGCCATTTTGTTCGATGCAACCGGCGCGGATTTCACGGCCCAAGGGGATGAACGTCTCAACGAGCACCTCGTCGGCATGTTCGAGGGCTCCCCGCAGCGCGGCAGACTGCTCGCCGTGTTCGCGCACGAGCGCGACACCGAGGGAATTATCGGAGTCGACCGGTTTGACCACCACTGGGAGGGTGAGCGATGGAGTCTCACCGGCCCGCAGGACCTCGCCGCGCGGTACGTTCACCCCCGCCGCCGCAACCACAGCCTTTGCCCGAGCCTTGTGCGCAGCAAGGGACATCACGTCGGGTGAATTCCCCACGTACGGGATGCGGAGCATGTCGAAGAGCGCGCGATAGCGGGTCATGCCAGGGATGCAGAACATCTGCGGCACCATCACGTGAGCATTGATCGCCACCAGCCGAGCGACGGCATCCGCCAACGGCATCGATGGGGCAGCGGCAATGCCCTCGCGGCTCAGGTCGTCCGGAAAGCGCCATCTGCCGTCGGGTGTGACGTGCGCGATGGAGAACTCGTAGCGCGATGGGTCCGCGGTGGCGGTGAGACAGTCCTCCGCGTAGACGCGGGACAGTTCCTCGAGGAAGTCGCTGACGGCGGATCCGGTCATGTGGACGACGCGCAGCAAATTCAGTCGCCCGCCGGCTCGACGAGCTTGCCGATGTTGAAGTCGATACGGATCCATGGTGCGCGGCGTCGCAGATTCCCGAGAAGCAGCAACGGGATCTGCAGGTGATGGACCAAGAGGAAGGGGGTCGGGTCGGACCGATCGAAGATGGCGTCCTTCCCATGCAGCACGACACGCAGGCGTTCCCTTATCGTGCGCGGTCGACGAAGCATTCGCCAGAGCTCCTGATATAGCCAGTAGGTCGGGCGACTCGATGGCAGGGGCCGGATCATCGGAACATCGTCGTCCAGGTAGGCCGCCGCGAGGTCGGGGTGGTCGTACATCATTGTGATTGCGGAATGCGTCCGGGGGTTGCACTCAATGGCGAGCAGGGTGCCATCCGCTCGCTCGATGAAATCGAACGACACCTGCCCGGTGAGCCCGAGCTCGCCGCAGAAACGCGTGACCCACGCTTCGATCGCCGGCTTGTCGACCATCGCGTAATTCAGCTGGAATGCCGAGGACTCGCAGCAGCAGTAGACCTGCACGTCTCCGTTGCGGACAGTGCTGTGGGTGCAGTACTCAGTACCCACCACGAACTCCTGGAGGATCCACGGGTTGTCCTCGGAAATCTGCTTCCCCCGTGCGAACTGCAACGTTTCGCTCGCTGTGGGGCGCGGCAGGGGCGTCAGGTCGAGTCGCCCGACCGGGTCGTAGGCGATGCTCTTGAGCACGTACGTGCGGTCAGAACCTGCGAAGTCGAAGTCGGCCACCTGCTCGGGTGACGTGATGCGGTGCGTGTCAGGTACCGCAAGCCCCGCTGCGGCTGCCAGCACAGAGAACTCATACTTGTCGTCGAGTCGGTGCAGGAGGTCGGGGTCGACATGCAACACCTCGCAGTACGGCGAGAGCCGCTCCTTCGCAAGTGAGTCGAACCAACTCGCCACCGGGCTGCAGACGGGCACATAGACGTCGACGTTCTCGGCCTGGACGATGCGCAGAAGGGCATCGACGTAGCCACTTTCTTCAGGCGATGGCACGACGTGGAAGGCATCCACGGCATTGGAGAAGCGGTGACCGGTGAACCGGTAGCGGGAGGTCTCCACCAAGATGACCCGGTGTCCGGCCCGGTGAAATGATCGGGCGAGTTGCAGGGCCTTGGTCATCTTCCCGCCGCTCAGCATTATCGTGCGCGGAACCGGAGCGGAGCGGCGCGGGGGCGTACGGCCTGCGTTCAGGAGTGCCGCAGCGCCTGTCATCACCACGTTGACCGGCAGCATCACCGCGAGCAGGCCCAGTGCTCCCAGCGTGCGGGAAATACCGGGGGCCGGGGGCCGTTGCGGCGGGCTCATTTCTAGAACCCGGGTATCCCGATGACCAGTCCTCGGTGCAGTACCCGGGGACCCTCGACCCCGGAGTGGTCGGCCTTGTGGAGGACGCATCGATTGTCCCACATGATGATGTCGCCAGAGGACCAGGCATGGCGGTAGGTGTTGTCCTCGGTCGTGCAGTGGTCGTAGAGAAAGGCCACTGCCTCGCGTGCGTCCTCGTCCGCCAGACCGCTGACCGCGACGCACCGCTGGGGAGTGGACAGGTAGACGGCCGTGCGCCCGGACACGGGATGTTGCTGGAAGACCGGGTGCTCGGCCGCGAACTCGTCGCCCTCGTCAAGGTCCACGCCTGTCGCCACGTGAGTCAGCGTCCGTCCATCCAGCGCGGCCACCCGCTCGGGAGGAAGCGTCTCAAAGGCGCGGTACTGGTTGGTGAACAGCGTCTCGCCACCGCATTCGGGCAAAAGCACCGAACGCAGGGCCGTGAACGTGGGTGGCTGTCGTACATAGCTGGTGTCGATGTGAAATGAACTGCGTGGCGGGGTGGTCCTGCCCACGTTGGTCACCACGTTGAGGTCGGGGTGCCCGCCGACGGGCGTCTCGCCCTTGGTGAACGTGAGCTCCCCGAAACGGGCGAGGAACGCGACGAACGCGACGTCGTCCACGTCCTGTCCGGTCAGGATAACCACGCCATGATTGGCCAGGAGCTCGCGCAACTGCGTCACGGCAGCGTCGTCGATGTCGTGCACGGACAGCCCGCGGACCGTTGCGCCAAGCGGTTCGTGCATGACGATCTCGATCTCAGACACGGGTCAGCCGGGATCGACGAGGCTGATGAGGGTGAGTCCGTCGCGCAGCGGCAGCAGGACCTGCTCTACCCGGGGGTCGTCGGCGACCATCGTGTTGAACGCAGCGATTGCCTGCCCGTTCGGGGACGTTGACCCGCTCATGTACGGGTCACCTTGCATGAGGGTGTTGTCAACACAGATCACGCCGTGTGGAGCCACGAGGCCGCCGTCAAGGATCAGGCCGAAGTACTCCTGATACCCAACCTTGTCGGCATCGAGGAAGATCAGGTCGAAGGCCGCACCCTTGGCGGCCAGTCGGTGCAGTGTGTCCAAGGCATTTCCCACCTCGACCACGATCTTTCCGCCGTGCGGCGAAACCGAGAAACACGCCCGGGCGAAGTCGGCCACGCCCGCATCGATCTCGCAGGCGACGACCACGCCGGCGGCGGGAAGCGCCTCCGCCATCGCCAGCGCCGAGTATCCGGTGAACATGCCGATCTCCAGCACGCGCTCGGCGCGGGTCGCACGCACGAGAAACTTCAGCAGTTGGCCCTCCACGTGCCCCGAAAGCATCTCCTGCTCCAGAACGGGCATCCCGTTGCCCAGTGACTGCCCTGCCCAGTCGTGGGCGCTGGTCCGCTGCGCGAGCGCCCGAAGGGCAGGCGACTCCGGCGTTGTGCACGACGCCACGTAGGCGTCAAGGCCGCCGGCCAGCGCGTGGGCGACCCTGAGGGACTCGATCACGGACGGCTCGCTGGCGTCACCCGCCTCGAGTCGGGTGACGATGTCCTTGAGTGACGCCGCGAGAATGCCGATCGGCGTCACGGGGCGCGCGCGGGACGCGGCTGCTGGGGTCGTGGTCATCAGCCCCTCAGCGGGACTCGACGGACCGCGGGAACAGGTACACGTCGCATCCCTCTCCGCCCATCGGATACTCGGCGCAGATGCGCCGGTGTACGGCCAGCGCCCCGACGAGCTCGTCCGTGCCGAGGTCGTTCACAAACCGGCAGGCACCGATGGGGTCCGGCATCGCCGCGCGCAACAGGCCACCGCGGGTCTTCATGATGGATGCCGTCGCGTCCACGAGCAGATCGGGCGTGAGATATGGGCTGTCGATCGCAAGGCCGACACCGGACATCATCGAGAGGATGCGGTCGCGATCCGCAGTGGAGATGTATCCGCGTTCGGCGGCGATCGTGGCCGAGAGCGCCATGTCGATAGTCACGGCATGCCCATGAAAGAGCGGTGGGTCCGGGGCCAGCTCGAGGGTCGGGCTCCAGGTGTGGCCGAAGGCGATCACGCGGTCGAGGTCTCGCTCGTGCAGGTTCGGGACCTCCAGTTCGAGCATCACCCGAATGGCCTCGTAGGTCACCTCATGTCCGATCGCCAGCAGCTCGGGCGTGCCGTCGAGGTAGCCAAAGCGGGTGGCGACGAGATCCTGACCGTGTCGCTCCAGCTGGTCGAAGAGATCGCGGTCGGCGACGACGGCGATCTTCACGAGTTCCGCGAAACCATTGCGCACCTGGTCAATGGGGAGTGTCTTGAGGAACGAGAAGTCGAGAATGACGTCCTGAGATGCGTGGTATGCGCCCAGCCGGTTCTTTCCTTTTCGGTGGTTCACGGCCACCTTGATGGACACGCTTGCGTCGATCAGTCCAATCAGCGTGGTCGGAACGCGGATGTAGTCGGTGGAGCGGCGGTAGGCGGCGCACGCGAAGCCAGCCACGTCAGTGGTGAGGCCTCCACCGACCACCAGCACCTGCTCCGTCCGCAGGAGCCCGAACCTGTCGAACTCGTCGATCACCATCTCCAGCGTCTCAATTGTCTTACGCGGCTCGGCGATGTCCAGGGTGAACACGGTGAGCGCAATCCCGTGGTGCTCGAAATAGGCGTCGATCTGCTCTCCGTACAGATCGTTGATCTGGGCGTCGACCACCATCAGGCATCGACCAAAGTCGGTGTAAGAACGGGCGATCTCATCGTTCTCGCAGGCGAACGCGCCATCGACGTAGGTCAGGCGGTAGTCAATGCGCTCGACAGCGGAGATATGGAAGGCGCGGGGTTCCGCGCGAAACGTTCCGATGACGTTACTCAATGTGATCCGTGCTCCTTCTGCCGCGAAAGCTGGCGGGCAATGGTCAGGGCGCCAGGAGGGCGCACAACTCATCCAGGTTGATCTGGTCGACGACCACGGCTGGGCCGAAGTCGTGATCAGCCGTGTTCTCGTTCGGAAATGCCACGCATGCGACGCCGGCGGCGTTGGCGCCGGCGACGCCGCCAAGGTTGTCCTCAATGGCGACGCACGAGGAAGCCGGCTGGTCGAGTGCGGTGAGGGCCAGCGCGTATGCGTCTGCGGCGGGCTTCGGCTGATCCACCTGGGTGGCATCGGTGATGACGTCGAAGTCCGTGCGCGCCACGCCGGGCTCGAGGGCCGTCAGGATTGCCGTGACATTCGCGGGCGAGGTCGTCGTGACCAGGGCGAGCGCTGTGCCGGCTGCCTTGGCCCGCCTGATGGTGTCCGCGACCCCGCTGCGCGGCTCGAGCTCGGCTGAGGCGAGCAATTCATGGAACTTGGCGGTCTTAGTGGCATGGACCGCCGCGGCGTCCACGGTTACCCCCCGGGCCTCTGCGTACCGCGCGATCCGCTGCTCTCCGCCGTTGGTCCCCAGCATGGCGATGTACTGCTCTCGATCCCACTGCCAGTCGAGGTCATGGATGGCAAACGCCTCGTTGAACGACTGCCGTTGCACCTCGGAAGTGTCCGCGAGCGTGCCGATGGAACCGAAAAGAATTGCCGTCACGTTGGACTCCAGATGATGAGAGATGACGAAAGACTCCGCGTAAGAGAACGTAAGTCACGCAATAGTGGCCTGAGAGGTGCCGACCCGCAATGGAGAACCGTCGGCACGCCGATATCGTCGCGTCACAATGGGGTGCATTCGGGGCCAGTGCCCGGGCAACTCAGAGCCCGTCTATTCAACGGTCGGTGGCCGGGTCGAACGTGGTGGCCCGACGCCTGTTGCATCCAGTGCGGGCAGCACCGACTGCGTTGTGCGTGTGTCGCCCGCAAGGGCCGGGCGCAAAGGCGAGACGGTCGCGCTCGTCACCGGTATCCCACCGGGTGAGCTCACGGATATCTGCAAGGAGCTGAAGCGCCTGAGCGGGTCGGCTGGCTCCGTGACGGACGGCGTGGTCGAGAGAGAACGCGACCCCCGGCTTTGGAAGCCGGTGCTCTCTCAACTGCGCGACACCCGCGAGCCGCTTCATCGTGAGCGCACCACCTACATGCGGTCCGGGGCCTCCACGCCGATGAGGTCGAGGCCCATCGCGATAACCGTGCGCGTGGCGCGCAGCAGGTCGAGCCGGAAGGCCACAATCTCGGGGGCCTCCCCCACCACCCGGCACCGGTGGTAGAAGGCGTGGAAGTCGCGGGAAAGATCCGTGAGGTACGCAGCCACGCGATGCGGGGAGCGGCGCGCCTCGGCCTCGGCCACGGCATCGGGCCAGCCGCACAGGGTGAGCAGCAGCGCGCGCTCCGACGGGTCGAGTTCCGCCGGCGGCTCAGCATCAGCCGGTGCCACTGGATCCTGGGCAAGGATGCCGGCAATGCGTGCGTGGGCGTACTGCACGTAGAACACCGGGTTCTCGTTGCTCTGCGTACGCGCCACGTCCAGATCGAGGTCGAACGCGGTCTCATGGCTGCGCTGTACCAAGAAGAATCGGGCAGCGTCCACACCGATGTCGTCCAGCAGTTCGCCCAGCGTCACAAGCGTGCCGGCGCGCTTGCTCATCTTCTTCGACTCGCCGCCCTCGGTGAGCGACACCAACTGCACGATGGGCACCTCGAGCATGTCGGGGTCGAACCCGCCCGATGCAATGACCGCCCGCAGCCGCGGGATATAGCCATGATGATCTGCGCCGAGCACGTCGAGCAGGCGGTCATCTCCGCGGCCGGCCTTTTCGAGGTGATACGCCACGTCGGCCGCGAGATACGTGGTTGACCCGTCGGACCGGCGCAGCACACGGTCCTTCTCGTCGCCGTAGGTGGTGGTGCGAAACCACAGGGCGCCCTCATGCTCGTAGGCATCGCCAGATGCGATGAGCGCGTCAAGACCACGCTGCACCGCTCCACCCTCGTGCAGGGTGGTCTCGCTGAAGAACGAGTCGAACCGCACACGAAACCGATCGAGCTCGGTACGCATGGCGGCGAGCATCAACTCATGGCCGCGGTGCGAGAAGAACGCCAGGGCCTCGGCATCGGGCGGATCAACCCGACCGGCATAGGCATCCCCGACCTCTCCCTGCAACGCCTGGGCCAGCACGCCGATGTAGTCGCCCTGGTAGCCGTCCTCGGGCACCGCCGTGTCCAGACCGAACAGCGCGCCATATCGGGCCGCCACCGACGCACCAAACAGTTCCATCTGGCGGCCGTAGTCATTCACGTAGAACTCGCGGGTCACATCGTGGCCAGCATATTCAAGAATGCGCGCGACCCCGTCGCCGTACGCGGCCTGACGGGCATGGCCCACGTGGGGCGGCCCGGTGGGGTTGGCCGACACGAACTCGATGAGAATGCGCTCGGCCGGACTTGCCTGGCCCCGGCCGTAGGCGCCTCCCGCCGCGACGATCGCGCGCGCGGCGCCGGCGAACCACCTCGGGCTCAGGGTGAGGTTGATGAATCCCGGCCCGGCAACCTCGGCCGATTCCACGAGGGCCCCCAGTTCGGGATCGGCCGTAATGCGCCCCACAAGCTCGTCGGCGATATCGCGTGGGCTTCGCCGAGTCGCCTTCGCGAGGGTCATTGCCACGTTGGTCGCGAGGTCGCCAAACCCGGCATCGCGGGGAGGATCGAGGCTGGCGCTGGCGGGGGCGCCCCCGGCCACCGCCGATGCCTCGCGGGCCAGCGCCTGCGAGAGCGGTGTGATTGGGCTATCGGTCGGCACGGCGCGCGATCCTAGCGGCCCCCGCCCGCGCGCGGGTAGGGATGCCCTGCAAGATCGGCGAGCGCGCGGTACACCTGCTCGGCCAGCACCACGCGCGCCAGTTGATGGGGAAGCGTCAGCGGCCCAAGCGACATGCGCTCATGGGCCTCGGCGCAGAGCGCCGGATCGAGCCCGATGGCGCCCCCAATGAGAAACGTGGTCGGCTTCACATCCTCCAACCGGCGACCCATCCATGCTGCCAAGGCCTCGCTGCTGGCCGGAGCCTTGCCGCGCACGTCCAGAGCCACCACGTACGACCCCTGCGC
>Ga0049082_10000560_pt1 | contig 10835 bp, 12 predicted proteins | sample GreLakmeHU45MSRF_FD_66718 | JGI IMG/M metagenome (GOLD analysis project Ga0049082, IMG submission 66718) | Freshwater lentic microbial communities from great Laurentian Lakes, MI, USA - Great Lakes metaG HU45MSRF | ecosystem: Environmental > Aquatic > Freshwater > Lake | place: Great Lakes... | reverse complement strand
TCTGAGCACCACAGGGCGTATCACTGGCTATGTTGAACCTGTTGCTGACCCCACACAGACATTCAACTTTGACATCAACATCAACGACGGCAAGACTCCTGTGATTGCCAGCTACAACATCGTGATTGTGCAAAGTGATTTGATCTCCAGTAGCGCCACAGAAATCCTCACCGACAGCAGCCTGAGTGACAGCAGTGTGCCTTTCCGAGCGCCAGTGCTGCTGGATCGGGGTGTGAATATTGACACCGTGCTGGATGAAAATTACTTTTATTACAAATTCAGATCCAGAGATTTTGACGGTGATGCTGTGGGTTTTGAAGTTTTGCCCATCGTGCGCCGACCCACTGCGGTGAGTTCGGTACAGAGTGTGACACTGACCCTGGGTGATGAAATCAGTGTGGACGGAGTATCGGTGATTCTGACTGGTACCAGTATTCAGGATCTGGCTGCTGGGATCAATCGTGCCAGTGTGTCAGGAGTGTATGCCCAGGTCAACAATGGTTATCTGCTGATATACACCGTGAACCCCACCCTGGAACTGATTGAGGTTGGTGGCAGCTGTTTGGAAGATCTGGGACTGATCACGTCACCAGTGGTGGAATACACCGCAAGTCGCAATGCTGATGACACCGACGGTGTGTACGTCACACAGGATCTGGACGAAGTTTTACCTCAGGATCTGGCTGTGAACACCGACACCGGCTGGCTGTATGGCTATATCGAACCCATCACTCAGGGTGAGAAATACTATGACTTCTGGCTCAGAGTCTACAAGAAGCGTCACGAAGCCAGTGAAATTCAGATCAACACAGACTATGCCACCACGCTGCCCTTCAGCCTGGTCAACTTTCAAACTCAGGCTGTGCTGGACCAGCTGGGGCTGGACCAGCCTCAGACTGACTTTGTGGGCAAAACCATAGTATTTTTGCAACAGGAAAATCTGGAGGCCACTTATACTGGCCTGTCTGGCACCACCTATACCACTGACCCCCTGAGCGTGCAAGCCGATGGCTGGTTTGACCGACATCAGGCCACCGTGACTGCCAACTCTGTCAGCTCAACCATACAGCTGGGCGCCAGTGCTGTTGCTGAAATTGCTGTGAATTCTGTAGTAACCGGGCCCAACATACTGACTTCGCCACAGACCACAGTGAGCAGCAAATCAGCTGGCAATGTGGTGCTGAATCAGGCGCCCACTGGCACAGGTGTGTACACTGGCAATGTGCTGACCTTCACCGCCACAGTCACCGGCTGGACAGACAGCACCAGCAGCACCAGCAATACCATTCAGAATCAGCGAGCAGGTTTGTGGAGGTTTGCAGAGTCCTCTTATGCCGGATATTATGCACTGGAATTTGTGCAGGAAATACAACAGGGAACCATTGTGTATGCTCGCCGGCACACCGGCACTGTGGCGTCAGCTCTGAAATATTCTGAACCCAGCGTCAAGCGCAGATATCAACTGGGCAGCAACTGGGACCCCACCACCACTGTGGTGTCCAACAGTGTGATAACCACAGTGATTGTGACCAGTGTGGCAGAAATCGAAGTGGGAGCCCTGGTCACTGGTAACAATGTGGCCAGTGGCGCTGTGGTCAGCAGCATCAACGTCAATCTGTCCACTCTGACTCTGAATGCGGCGCCCACTGGCTCAGGATTTATTGCAGGAGCTGTGTTGACCTTTGCCAGCAGTCAAATCGAGCCCAGATACAGCCAATATCATCTGATCAATCCCTCCAGCACCCTGGGCAAGAAGCGACTGACCATCAGCAGCAGTTCCAACTACATACTGAACTGGGTCACTGATGCTGATCTGGGCGACATTGTGAGCGGTGTACCCAGCCGGCTCACAGTCACTGCTGAGAATCAGGCTGGTGGTGAAGTACAATACAGATTTGTATCCAAGAATTTCAAAACTGTGAATGGAATTTTTGATCAGAGCGAATACATCAGCCTGGACAATGTGGATAATCTGGCCATCAACACCATAGTAACTGGTGCAGGCATCACAGGAACACCCCTGGTGCTGAGCATAGATGCTGGCGCCAGCACTGTGCGATTGAGCACACCCCAGACACTGGTCACCAACACTGTGCTGGGATTTGCAGGCAACGATCTGCCTCGGGGACTCAGCGTGGCTGCCAATGGTGAGATCCAGGGCAGACCCAGTCACCAACACTTTGCACTGAACGACGGCACCAGTTTTGATCAGAATCAGACCAGCTGGGATCGCACTTATGCTGTGAATATACAAGCCGAAACTTTTCTGAATGATCCCCTGAGGCGGTCCATCACCAGCACCAAGACATTTATATTCAGAGTGCTGGATTACAAAACAAAACCCAGCAACAACTTTTATCTGCACTTTGCGCTGAATCAGCCGGATCGAGCAGAAATATTCAGAGCCATACACAACGACCTGATCATACCAGATCAACAGGTGTATCGTGTGGACGATCACTGGTGGGGCCGACCTCAGCATTGCCGCATGTTGGTGGCTTATGGACTGGATCCTGCCACAGACTCTGAAGTGGCCAGCGTTATAGCAGCCTATCACTACACCAAACGATACATTTTCCGTGATCTGAAATGGGCGCAGAGTCTGGATTCAGACGGCAACCCAGACTACGAAGTAATTTATATTGATCCAGTGGATCAGCTGACCACTGCTGCTGGCAAAACCATCACTGGCTCCCTGGACGTCAGAGACCTGGATCTGCCGCTGACCACTGATGCCACCACTGACACCACTGACCTGGATCTGTTGGAGGCCAGTCTGGATCGGTTGCTGTATCTGTATCCGGCCAGTCTGCCCAACATGCAGGCTCGACTGCAGGCCATCCTGAGTCCCAGCAACCGTAAATTTCTGCCCAGCTGGATGACCAGTCGTCAGCCCAACAACCGCACACTGAACTACACACCAGCTATACCCCTGGTGTATCTGAAACCGGGCACTGGCCAGCTGGCATTGTACAAGCTGAAACAGGTGCTGAATATCAACAGAGTCAATGCCCTGGCAGATCGATATGCCTGGGATAATGGTTTGACACTGAATTACGACACAGAGCTGGCAGAGTTTCTGCCCAATCCTGCCACCACCTGGGATCAGATCCTGGTGGACGACTCAGTGCCCATCAGAATTGTTGCTGATGTGGATTTTGCAGTGGATGCGCCCTTCTGCCAGATCAATGGTCTGCTCACACAGGATCTGCAATTTGCTGGCACAGTGGATGGATATCGTGGCGGATTTCATAACAAAACACTGGTGTTCTACAAACAGGAAAATTTTGCTGCCTCTGCTGTTGCTGAATTACCAGACTTTATCCAGGGTTGGGGGCGTGCTTATCCTGGATATGACGAATCTGAACAGGCCACGTTGACCTCTGCCTGCGAGGCCAGCACTGTGCTCAGTGTGGACAGTGTGATCAGAATCAGACCCGGGATGCTGGCGCAGGCCACTGGTATTGCAGGCATACCCTCAGTGGTCAGTGTGGACACTGTGGCCAACACCGTGACCATCAGTATAGCACAGACACTGAACACCGGAATTCAGATAACTTTTGTGGATCAGTATGACCTTACCTATCAGGGTTATCGAGTGATACCAGGTTGGGTCGAACTGAGCAAAACTCAGACCATCACTGCCCTAGTGGATGGTGCCACTGTCAGCAGCATCGCAGTGGCGCTGGACTCAGTGTACCTGATCCGGGTGGGGCAGGTGGTCAGTGGCACCGGGATAGCAGGATCTCCTCAGGTCATTGACATTGACCCTGATCAACTGACAATCACCCTGAATTCTGCTCAAACACTCAGTGACCAGACTGTGCTGACTTTTACCACCCCAGGTGCTGCTGCCGGCTGGAGCAGCGGCGCCACATACGCTCAGTCTGATATTGTGCTGTATGCTTCAGAATACTATGTGTGCATATTGGCTCACAGTTCCCAGCCGGCATTTCCCACAGATTGGTTTGTGTTGCTGGATCTGCCGCAGAGTCAGTATCAACGAGCCGGAATCTGGCGCATGATTGAAAATGAACAGGGCATCATCACCCTGCGTTTTGAGCAGGAATTGGCCTACACCGGTGGTATATATGACAGTGTCACTGTGAGATCTGGGGTCAGACACGGTGGTCAGATTGTCAGTCTGGTGGATCCAGAAACTCTGGGAGCAGGGTACACAGTACCCGGCTTCATCAACAGGGACACAGATATGAGCACCGCAGCCGGCACTGTTTTTGATAATCGAACCACAGAATTTTTTGACGAAAACACAGATACCTATCTGGAATCAGATCAAGGTACTAAATACATTAAGTTCATTCGCAACACTATCATAGATAGAGGAATAGTAGATGTCTAGCCAAATTACACCCAACAGCATTAATCAGAATTATCCAGTAGCCGGAGTCGACAACAACAGCCAGGGGTTCAGAGATAACTTTACCAGTACCAAGAACAATTTCACCATCTCTGCTCGTGAAATCAACGACCTCATGGACAAGGTTGTGGTCAAGGCTCCACTAACCTATGGCAGCACACCAGGTGCAACCAACAATAATTTTGCTGATGAAATCGTGGAGACAGCAGCATTCAAAGATTGCAGTCTGGTCACAGCCACCAATGGCACCATCAGTGCCCCAGGTACTCTGACTGTTAACTATGCTAATGGCAGTTTTCAAACAGTTATTCTGAGTGGGGTCAGTGTGACCTCCACTCTGGCTTTCAGCGGGTTTCCACCCAGTGGCAAATATGGCGAAGTCAGACTCAGAGTGTATGTGAACAACATCACACACACCATCACGCTGCCAGCAGCGGTATCACTGTTTGACCGTGGGCTGACCAACTATGATCAGAGCACCAGAATCATCACGTTTCCCACCGCGTCTGCATATTATGATCTGATTTTTGCATCGGCCGACAATGGAGGCTCAGTATCAGTCAGTGAAGTGATCAACCGACCTGATCCTGTTGTGAAGTATCTGGTGGCCAATGTGACCACCAGCAGCAGCAGTTTTGGCAATGTTACCGGATTGACCTTTACCGCATTGGCCAATCAGACATATAAATTTGAAGCCCTGATGCCCATGGCTCATAGCGAAAGCACCACCAACAGTCACAGTTTTGCAGTGGGATTCAGTGCAGGAAATTGCAGTTATGTGGTGGAACAGCAATCTGGCCCCAGCATCGCATTCACAGCCAATGCAGCCATTGCCAGTGACAGCGCCAACAGCACTGTGACCACCACCAGCACTGGTGTAAAATTTGCTAAAATTTCCGGAGTTTTTAGCCACACCGCTGCCACTGGTGTAAGCGTGAGATTCAAGACTTCTGGTGGCACACTCACTGTGGTCAGCGGCGCCAGCTTGACAGCCACTCAGCTGGGTTACTGATTGATAATTCCCTGAGTGTGTAGTATAATTAGTAAATATCAACATGAATGTAGATCTCAATGCCTATGCACAGTTTGTGGACGATGTAACCAGTCAGCCCAGTCGGAATCAGGACGCTCTGGACGATGTGATGATGCAGCAAGCAGGCAACTTCAATGTGCCCCGCTTGCTCACTGCTGGATTTGGGCTCAGCAGTGAGACTGGTGAGTTTAATGAGATTGTGAAAAAGATTATGTTTCAGGGAAAACCTTTCAGCACCACAACTCAGTTGCATCTGAAAAAAGAGCTGGGCGATATCCAGTGGTACTGGGTTCAGGCCTGTATTGCACTGGGGTTTGATCCCAACCAGGTGATCGCAGAAAATGTGCTCAAACTGCAAAATCGTTATCCTGGTGGTAAATTTGATGTATACCTCAGTGAACACCGCCGGCCAGGAGACCTGTAATGCACCCACTGGTTGACGATCTGACCCTGCTCACTGACACTGAACTTCAGGAACGTCTGACCAAAATCAATCAGGTGCTTCGCAGAACAGCCAACGGTGGCGTGGTAAATCAGGCAGTGATGATCAGGACGGCTCTGCAAGAGGAGCAGAGCCGTCGCTATAAAGACACTATGGACACTCTCAACAAGAACAAATTTGCTGATGTCATAGACATCAGCTAAGGACTCTCTCCATGAATGTTAAACTAGACTGGCACAGTGATTTCCTGGGTATCTGTGCTTATGATGACAAAATTTTTCCCAATCATTTTCATGTGGATCTGCACATGGTCACTCAGGCCGAAGATGCCAAACATCAGAACATTGCATTTGATCGCATGAAAGTGATCGTAAATGAGGTATTTGCACACAGCATTTTCGTGTGTCACGAAAGTCCTCTGATCAAAAAGCTCAGTGAAATCTATCCTGAAAAAATGGTGGTGCTGCCTGAAGAAGCCTACGATCAGGTGGTGGGTATTGCACTTTGCTGCAAAATCAATGCAGTGTTGGAAAAAGTCATCACCTGCAACAGGATCAGAATCAGTAGTAAATTTGGTGAGGATGTCTGGTACGAATATGAAACTGGTGATTCCATGGGTCCTTTTGCACCAGGAACCAAACTCAAGGGCAGACGTAAAACAGTCACGCCCTGGTGGCATCGCAGTGACCTGATGACCTTTGATGCAGTGGGGGACATCACAGTGACCACCTGGGAAGATCTGGATCTGGGCTGGGATGTGGCTGACTCCCAGAGTCAGACTGTGCCAGAAAAGGTGCCTGACCAGCCGGCTGAAGTTATAGATATACGCAAAGGACGCAAAACCAAATTCCACGCCGAGATTGTGAACGGCGGAAAAAACACTGATGAAGATTAACGCTTGTGGACAAGTGGCACGCAGTGAATCAGAACTGCTGCACCTGTATCGGATCAATCCTGGCATCTGTTTGGATCAGGCAGCTAGCTGGCAGTCTGAACCACATAACCGAGCAGTGGCTGAACTCTACAGTGATCTGAGCCTGTTGGCGCCCTGGTCAGAATGCACTGACCCAGTGGGTTATCATCAGCAGAACCAGCAGGAGTGGCAGATGCCCCCTGAGTTTCAGCAACTGGACATAGCAGAGCTGCTGATCAGCCGGTGTGGCTGTGCTGCTGAACTGGAACGCATGTCACAGGAACTGATGCTGTTTCAGGATCTGGATCTGTTTGCTCTACTCAGATATCTTCACTGGATGGTCACTGTGTTTGAACAGAACCGCATGGTGATGGGTGTGGGCCGAGGCAGCAGTGTGGCCAGTTTTGCACTGTACAAGCTGGGCGTTCATCGTATAGACAGTCTAAAATGGAATCTGGACATCACAGAATTTCTGAAATAAATATCACAAGGAGAATGTAAAAATGTCAAACATAACAAGAACTGCAAATGGAGTACCCCTGGACATGGAAGCACTCAGATCTCAGAATGAAAAAACTGTGTCTGTGGGCAACATGCGGGTCAATGCCAGAGGTGACGAGCTCAACACTGCTGGTGAAGTTTCCAAGACTCGCAATCAGCGCATGACCGAATACTACAAACTGCACAGCACAGTTCCGGTTCAGAAAAATCACAATCGCAGACCCAATGATCTGGTGGAAGTGACTGTGAGTGCCAAAACACCAGCATCAACTGGAGATCGGAAATAAACCATGCAACAGGTTCAGGGTTCCATCAAAGCATTGCGGGATCATGTGATTGTGCAGGACATGCACTTTGGCGAACGTGTGAGTCAGGGCGGAATTGTGTTACTGGGTGACGATGCCAAAACCACTGGCATTCGACCACGCTGGGCCAGAGTGGTTGCAGTGGGATCAAAACAGCAGGACATTCAGGTGGATCAGTGGGTGTTGGTGGAACACGGCCGCTGGACTCGAGGCATCCGGCTGGCAGATGCTGGCGACCGACCCCTGGTGGTGCGCCGAGTGGAAGTGGATGCCATACTGGCTGTGTCAGATGTAGCACCCAATCATGACGATACCATACGCAAGTGAACCACTGCTGTCCTAATCAACAGCAGGCCCTCCCTCAGTCTGATCAAAAAACTGCTGAAATTTCAGCAGTTTTTTGTGACTGAAATATCAGGTTGACCCAGGTCACTGGGGTGTGCTATGCTAGTGGTATGCAGGACTACTGAAATTTTCACCAGGATTGACCAGCGCACCATGGGTGTTCAGACAGAGTCTGGGCTAGACTAAAAAGCCAATCAGCATAACTGACTATAACCAGCTATTTGAGAAATTGCCCATGTCCAAAAAACAACAGCAGGATTCCAGAGCACTGATACCTGATCTAAATCATCCTATCAAGGAACAACTGGCGGCTGTGGGGCAGAACGGCCATGCGATCCAGTGGATCCCAAACCCCAGTCTTCAGGTGCAACTGGCGGCTGTGGGGCAGAACGGCCATGCGATCCAGTGGATCCCAACCCCCACATCTGAGGTGCAACTGGCGGCTGTGGGGCGGGACGGATATGCGATCCAGTGGATCCCAAATCCCACACTCCAGGTGCAACTGGCAGCTGTGGGGCAGAAAGGCCGTGCGATCCGGCTGATTCCAAACCCCAGTCTTCAGGTGCAACTGGCGGCTGTGGGGCAGAACCCTGGCGCGATCCGACTGATCCCAAACCCCACACCTGAGGTGCAACTGGCGGCTGTGGAGCAGAACGGTGTTGCGATTGGGTGGATCCAGACCCCCAGTGCTCAGGTGCAACTGACAGCTGTGCGACAGAACAGTCGTGCGATCTTTCACATCAAAGACCCCACACCTGAGGTGCAACTGGCGGCTGTGGGGCAGAACCCTGATGCAATCCGGTGGATCTCAAACCCCTGTTTGTTTGCTCGGTTGATGGGGGGATTCAGTGACTGAGGCACAACAACTGACAGCTGTGGGGCAGGACGGCCATGCGATCCGACATATCTCAAACCCCAGTCTTCAGGTGCAACTGGCGGCTGTAGAGGAGGACCCTGATGCGATCCGGCTGATCCAGAACCCCACGCCTGAGGTGCAACTGGCGACTGTGCTGCTGTGGGGTTATGCAATCCGACATATCCCAAACCCCACACCTGAGGTACAACTGGCGGCTGTGGGGCAGGACCCTGATGCAATCCGGCATATCAAAAACCCCACACTAGAGGCACAACTGACAGCTGTGGAGCAGGACGGTGATACGATCCGGCATATCCCAAATCCCACACCTGAGGTGCAACTGGCGGCTGTGAGGCAGAACCCTGATGCGATCCGGCAGATCTCAACCCCCTGTTTGTTTGCTCGGATAATGGGAGAAGTCAGTGACTGAGACACAACAACTGAGCACTGTGAGGAAGGACGGCCATGCGATCCGGCGGATCTCAAACCCCACGCCTGAGGTGCAACTGGCGGCTGTAGAGCAGGACCCTGATGCGATCCGGCTGATCTCAAACCCCACAGAACAGGTACAACTGGCAGCTGCGGAGCAGGACCCTGATGCAATCCGGTGGATCTCAAACCCCAGTCTAGCTGCACAACTGGCGGCTGTGCGACGGTGGGGTGATGCGATCCAGCATATCTCAAACCCCAGTCTTCAGGTGCAACTGGCGGCTGTGGCGCAGGCTGGTTGGGTGATCTGTCGGATCTCAAACCCCACATCTGAGGTGCAACTGGCGGCGGTGCGGCAGGACCCTGATGCGATCTGGCATATCCCAAACTCCACACCTGAGGTGCAACTGGCGGCTGTGGAGCAAAACGGTGCTGCGATCCGGTGGATCCAGAACCCCACAGAACAGGTGCAATTGGCGGCGGTGCGGCAGGACCCTGGTCTGATCCGGTGGATCTCAAACCCCTGTTTGTTTGCTCGTTTGATAGGAGACTTCAGTGACTGAGGCACAACAACTGAGAGCCGTAGAGCAGGACGGCTGGGCGATCCGGCTGATCCCAAACCCCAGTCTGCAGGTGCAACTGACCGCTGTGGGGAAGAACCCTGGTGCGATCCGACTGATCCCAAACCCCACACCTGAGGTGCAACTGGCGGCTGTGGGGCAGACCGGTGCTACGATCTATTGGATCCAGAACCCTAGTGAACAGGTGCAACTGGCGGCCGTGCGGCAGTGGGGCCATGCGATCCGGTGGATCACGAACCCCACACCTGAGCTGCAACTGGCGGCTGTGCGACAGGACCCTGATGCGATCCAGCTGATTCCAAACCCCAGTCTTCAGGTGCAACTGGCGGCTGTGCAGCAGAAAGGTGCTGCGATCCGGTATATTCCAACCCCCACATCTGAGGTGCAACTGGCGGCGGTGCGGCAGGACGGCCGTGCGATCCGGTGGATCTCAAACCCCTGTTTGTTTGCTCGTTTGATGGGAGGTGTCAGTGACTGAGGCACAACAACTGAGAGCCGTAGAGCAGGACGGCTGGGAGATCCGGCATATCCCAAACTCCACACCTGAGGTGCAACTGACAGCTGTAGGGCAGAACCCTGGTGCGATCCGGTGGATCCCAAACCCCACACCTGAGGTGCAACTGGCGGTTGTGAGGCAGGACGGATATGCGATCCAGTGGATCCAGACCCCCAGTCTTCAGATACAACTAGCGGCTGTAGAGCAGGACGGTGCTGCGATCTATTACATCAACGACCCCAGTCTTCAGATACAACTAGCGGCTGTAGAGCAGGACGGTGATGCGATCCGGTGGATCTCAAACCCCACAGAACAGGTGCAACTGGCGGCTGTGAGGCAGAACGGTGCTGCGATCCGGCAGATCTCAAACCCCTGTTTGTTTGCTCGGTTGATGGGAGAAGTCAGTGACTGAGGCACAACAACTGGCGGCCGTAGAGCAGGACGGATGGGAGATCCGGCTGATCCAGACCCCCAGTCTTCAGGTGCAATTGGCGGCTGTGCGACAGAACGGCCGTGCGATCTATTGGATCAAAGACCCCACGCTCCAGGTGCAACT
>Ga0049082_10000559_pt1 | contig 10846 bp, 10 predicted proteins | sample GreLakmeHU45MSRF_FD_66718 | JGI IMG/M metagenome (GOLD analysis project Ga0049082, IMG submission 66718) | Freshwater lentic microbial communities from great Laurentian Lakes, MI, USA - Great Lakes metaG HU45MSRF | ecosystem: Environmental > Aquatic > Freshwater > Lake | place: Great Lakes... | reverse complement strand
AACCCACTCACAAGGTGGGTTTTTTTATGTTGGTAATTTTTTACCTTTAATTTGAGTTTTTTCGTTCTCAATTTTTACTTTTAATTTGGGGGTATAATCTTTGGGTAACTTATTCTTAATCCCCACAAATTCACCCATTTCATTGTCCATTCTGATTACAACTTCTTTTTTGTCAAGATCCATCATAATTTGACCTGTTGTTTGCATATTATACATATTCTTAGTTCTATAAGGATTTAAAAATGGATCGTCTTTATACTTCTCTTTTAATTTATTAATTACATCCATAGGTGTTTTAGCATCTTTTAAATGTTTTTTTGCTAAATTTAATCTTGTGTGAGATGATTTCATTTTTTCACCTTGTGTATATCCGGCACTTTTATTAACAATTCCATGATTTGTTCTAACCAAAACTTTAATATCTGATTTTAATTTTTTAATTGTTGGGGTGTGTTTTGAGGTTAGTTCAACACAATATAGATCTTTTCCGTTAGATACGAATGTTTGACCTCTAAGACCAAATTTACTTTTGGTACCTGTAAACTCTATAAGTGATTTTACAACTGTTTTCATATCTTTTTTAGTTAGTGCGTGTCTAATTTTTTGACCGTCTTTAGATGCTACGCTTTTTTCTGTTTTATCGTGTTTTTTCTCTCGTTTCTTTAAAACTTCTTTACCTTCCTTTTCGTCCATACCAGTCCACAAAGCGGAATTAACGATACCAATACCATATTCATTCATACCTTCACTCCAATCTGTGTCAACATCTCTCCAATAAATAACCTCAACACCATCTACTATTTCGTGAATAACTTCCATTTTAGATTTATATCCTCTGTCTCTATTTTTTGCTAAAACAACACCGTCATCTAACCTCACTGCAGCGATTGTACACTCCTTTATTAGATCAGGTCTAAACTCCTCAATTAGACATTCATGGATTAAATTTCTCATAATAATAAATACTTGGTTATTTTTTTAAATTGTTGGGTATTTATTAATTATATGTTTGAAAATATGACAGGAATTATTATTGCGTTTATAACAGGTGTTTTAGGGCCTATCCTTTTACTTTACATAAAAAGTAAATTAGATAAGAAAAAAGAAAAACCAGATATGGTTAGAGAAACTCTTCGTGTTAGTGAGTTGGTAACAACAAAAATAGAACACATAAAGGATGAATTTGATGCTGATCGTGTTTGGATAACCCAATTCCACAATGGAGGTAATTTCTACCCAACGGGTAAATCAATGGCAAAGTTCTCAGTAATGTATGAAACGGTTCATCCTGGAGTACCATCGGTACAAAGTAATTTTCATAATATTCCCGTTAATTTATTTTCAAAATCAATAAATGAATTATTAAGTAATGACATTATTGAAATTTCAGATTATAAAGACGAAACTATTGCAACTTTTGGGTTAAAATATATCGCTGAAGACACAGGATGTAAATCAGGTTATTTATTTGCAATTAAAACAATTGATGATAAGTTCATTGGGACTTTAGGTTTGGATTATACAAAACGTAAGAAGAAATTGGACATGGAATCAATTAATCACCTACAAGTTCACGCAACCTCTTTGGGTGGTGTTCTTATGACACACTTAGAACAATAATATAAAAAATGACTTACTTATGAAAAATGATTTTATTTTATTAGAACACTTAAAAGTTTTACAACAGAAACTTTTATCTACTGATGTACCCAATAGACCTAAATATCTAAATGAGTCTTCTTTACAAATTACAAATATATCTGGAGAATCAAAATTCAAAGGAAAACAATTTAGTCCTAAATATTTTTTAATACATCACACTGCAGGTAAAGGAACTCCTTCTCAAGTTGTTAAAATTTTAAATTGTAGACATTACAAGGGTAGTTCAAAATGTACTACTTTAGGAATTCAATGGATTATAGATAGAGATGGTAAATTATATCAAGCGTTACCAAAAGGTTCTAAGGGTGCTCATGTTGCATCTCAAAAATCAGGTATGGGACACATAAATAATTCAAGTGCAGAAGGTGTTGAAATTATTGGGTCAAACGATGATGATATTACAATTAAACAATGTAAAACGGCATTATTATTAATTAAAAGTTTAGGGTATTCACTATCAAATGTGTTTGGTCATGGGGAGGTATCCACAAATAAACAGGCAACTGAAGGTAAAAAATGTAAGACATACGCTACTAAGTATTGGGACACACCTGAAGACGAATTACCCGGAGGTAACGATAAAGAAGATGAAGAAGATGAAGACAAAAAAGACAATGTAACCACTACAACTACTGATACTTCCAAATCTTCCACTAATGATGATGATAAGGATGATAATGATGATGATGATAAAACTACTCCTGAAAAAAATGGTTTTCTTAGCTTTTTTGAAAAACTTGGTGGTATGTTAAAAAAAGAAGAAGTATCAAAAATACAAGAAGACGTACAACGAATTAAAAATTTATTAAAATAATTACTAAACCCATTTGTTTTATCGGATTAAATATACTATCTTTGTGGTATAATTAAAAAGTTCATTAATTTATTAACCTTTAAAACTCCACAAATGAGTGATGAAACTCAAGTATTGGTTAACTATACTTTCTACTATTATGATAATAATGGTAAAAAATATACAACACCAAACTCATCTTTTGCTGAAGCAAGAGCGTATTACTACGGTACGGAAGCAGTATACATAGAAAAACATTAAAAAAAATTCACAAAGTATTTGACAAATTAAAAAAAAGTCCTATATTTGTAAAACAAATTCGGAAACGTCCGAATAAAAAAAATAAAAAAGATTAGAAAAAATTTGGAAAATTCAAAAAGTATTCTTAACTTTGTAAAACAAATCGGAAACGTCCGATAACGTTCTTTGAAATTTTAGATATTATCCGTTCAGGATTAAGTTAAGAACCTTTGGGTTTAAAAGTGAAACTGATAAAGATATTGGGCCGTGTATAGTCCATAAAATAAACTACGAAAGTAGGATAAAGTGAACCCCCAAGTGTAACGGGTTTGCGTCTTGATGATCTTCGGATCATTGAGGTCAAGTACACAGGCGAGATACCATAAGATCTTTAGTACCGAGGCCAACGGTGTAGGGAAAGTGATTTTATGACGAGGTGATGTGGGTCATCTTGTTGAGGAGGGAACTCCAATAGGAATAACTCGTAGGGATAATGCAAGAATCAATATTTCCAATGTTGTTATTGCGGATCCCAGTACGATAGGGTACTTAAAACCGAAAGGTATGACAACAAACAGGTGGTGCTGACATTGTCCTTGATAAATCTCTACCAAGAGATTAATCTTGAAGTAGTCTTGAAATATTGAAATGGGGACATTTCACGGAGTTGTTTGGTATTTTGTTATTCAAAAGATAATGAAGCTTAAGACGGACCACAACTTTGATCAATCCACGACACAAAAACTTTAATGTTAATGAAGTAACATTTATAAACTATAAAGCAAAAGTGTCCGTCACGATATAATGGAAGTTACCCACCTATTCACTGGCTGTCAGTGGAACGTGATAACCGCAAGTTTGACCGTATTTTTATGAAAAATCTCTAGGTCGTCGAAGACCGAACCAGGACGCAATCTTGGGGAGACAGGAGTAGTAAGAGAGTAGTTATATCGTCAAGGAGTGATTGGTCTAACCAATCGGTAATGAGTGTTACAGGACAAAATCCTGTGGATAAGAGTAGAACCAATAATGACTCGAAAGACACTTACGAAAACTGTAATCTCAGGTTTTTTTTATTAAAACATATATAAGACATTCAGGGACAATTAGTCCCTTTTTTTATGCACTAAAATATAATATTAACACATAAAAAAACCCCATCCGAAGATGAGGTTTACATTTGGTGGAGGTGCGGAGTTTCGAACTCCGGTCCATAATATCCTGTCAGATAAGGACTACACGTTTAGGTCAAGGTTTGTCATACCTTCCGAAATATTTGGTTCCTATTTTGACATCGTAACCAATAACTGTGTCGAGTTCACTTTTGTTACGGTAGCACTCTGAACGAGACCGTTTGTTCCTTTTCGGGTAGAAACCACACCATAAAGACTTCTGTTGCTAGGTTATGTGTCCACCGACCCCCCGTTTCCGTAAACCTCTTAGGCTACAGTAACTTCAGATTCTCTTAGTAAACCAAGAGTTTCCATTTTCGATAAAACGTCGCCGATTGTTTTTGTGAATCAGTTTTTAAGGAGATTAATTCAGTCTCCACGTGCCCTTTGTCTTCAGCCAATACCTGTCAAATCCAAAAACACCCCCATATGTCAAATAACTTATTATATTATAAATACAAAGATAAGTGTAAACCTACAATAATCAAAATTTTTTGATATTTATTTTATATGGAAAAGGGAAAATATAACCCATACGATGAGGATGTTGATATAATACAGGATAATGACGATATAAAAATTGTTAAGGTATTAACATTAAAAGCCGCTCAATATTTTGGAACTGATTTTTATGGTAATGATAATTGGAATAGTCATTATAGAAATGGAGATCTATATTTTAATATTAATAAAAAAGATAAAAATATATATTCTATTTTTAATGATAAGGATGGTAGTGTCATTAGAGACCTTAATAAAAACAATAAAATTGTTACTGTAAACGATTTAAAACGTGCATTATTATCTTCATTAAAGATATTATCACCGTTGATTAAAGGTGGTAAAACATATGAATTTTTAAGGGAGGTCGCTAAAGGTTATGATCCACATTGGAGAAGTAATGGGGATGATCCTCTCATTGATGAAGTAAAATTCAATACCAAAAACCCAAGTAATTCTAAGGTTATTATTAAATTTGAAGATGATGAAGTTTTTTTAGACACCATTAATGTTGAGTCTATTGATGATGTATATACTTATAGAACGTTTGTTGGTAATTACTCAGGTCGTGATACTGACACATATGCTGAGGAGGATAGTTGGAAAGAGGGTGAATTTATTGATTACCATTTTAACACTGAAAACCAACGTAAAGCTCTCCAAGTTGCCAAATTTTATGAAAATAGTGCTGAACTTAGGAGTAAAAAGAGCATTGCGGCTATTTTAAGTGATCACTTTGGGAGAATTGTTGATGATTTAATTTATGAGTACGCATCCAAATGGCAAAATTGTATTGATGATGTGGTTAAAGATATAATCTTAGGTGAGATTGCTAAACCATTTGATAAATTCGGAATAAAAGAAATACATAGAGGATATAGATTTGAAACAACTGTTGGAGTATTATTACATTGGTATAGTGATGTTGAAAATGATAAATTTACATTAAGTGAGTTATTAAATAAATTAATTAAACTTTATGATAAGAAAGATAGAGGTTATTGGAATGACTTAATGTATGAAGTAAATTGTGATGATTGGGACGATAATGTTATGCAAGAGTATTTCTCAAAAAGTTTGGACTCAATGTTAGAAAAAGTACAAGAGGATGATCGTTTTATTAATATTGATGATTACAATGAAATGTTAGATCATGTTGAAAAAACATATGGGTATGAATGGAGACAAACAGAAAAGGATCCAAACCTACAATTTTTAATTTTAAAGGTCCAACCTGAAACTAATAAAGTTTTAGTTAACGTTCATAACGATAAGACCGGTAAATACCATCAAAGACTTTTGGATGTTGATGGTTTATATCAATTGGACAATCAACCCGAATTATTTAATGAAAGAAGAATAGTAAGAAAAAAATTTTTATAATTCAAATTAATTGTCTATATTTGTGTTATGGAACGAAATTATGAATTATTGAAGGAGGTATTATCTGTACCCACTAAAACTTATCAGGAAGAAAGAATGGTTCAATTTATTACAAATTGGTTGACCAAAAACAATATTCCCTTTTATGTTGACGAAATGTCAAACATTTATGCAACAAAACAAACCGATGAAAACATATCATATTTCCCATGTGTGATTGCACATACCGATACGGTACATAACATTGATACAATTAATGTATTTGAAGAAATGTTACCTGACGCTCAGGGAAATGTAAAATTATCATTAAAAGCGTATAACGACAATGACGAACCAACAGGTATTGGTGGTGACGATAAATGTGGTGTGTACGGTTGTTTGGAATTGTTGAATGAACTACCTAATTTAAAAGCTGCGTTTTTTGTATCTGAGGAAACAGGTTGTAAAGGTTCATTTAAGGCGGATCCTGAGTTTTTTACAAACGTTGGTTATGGGATCCAATTTGACGCTCCTGAGAATAATATGATTTCTGAGTTCTTGATGGGAAGAAGTATGTTTGATCGTGATAGTAAATTCTTTGAAGTTGGTGGACGATTGATTACAGAACATTTTCCATCAGATACAAAATACCACAAACATCCTTACACAGACATTTACCCTATTAGAACTATGTTTAACATCCCGTGTTTCAATATATCTATTGGATACTACAACTACCATACAAGAAACGAATATGTGGTCGTAGAAGACACTTATAACGGAATTAAAGTTGGTAAGATGATGATTGAGGAATTAGGTTACGAAAAACACTAAATAAAAAAAGGGAGGTTATTCTCCCTTTTTCTTTCTAACTTTTTTCTTAGGTTCTATTATTACTTTTTCTTCAAGATCAATTATTTGTTCATCATTTTCTGTTTTAACAAATAACCTATAATCTTTGTTTTCTGTAACTTCACCTGTTAAGATTTTTTCAGATATTAAATCTTCTATTTTATTTTGAATTGCTCTTTTAATTGGTCTTGCCCCAAATATCTCATCAAAACCAACTTTTGAAATTAAATCAATTATTGAATTTTCATATGTGAAATTATACTTCATAGATTTTAGTCTTTTAACTAAAATATCAATTTCTAATTTTACAATTTTATCAATGTTATCTTTATTTAGAGAGTTAAATATAACAACATCATCAATTCTATTTAAAAATTCAGGGGCGAAAAATTTACTAAGTTCTTTTTTAAGAACATCTCTTTTTTGTTCTTCTTGGACAACTTCACTTGAGTTACTTGATTTGAAACCAACACCTGTACCAAAGTCTTGTAATTTTCTAACCCCAATGTTAGATGTCATGATAATCAAACAATTCTTAAAATTGATCTTTCTACCTAACCCATCAGTTAAATGTCCATCATCTAACATCTGTAATAATGTTGAGAATATATCTTTATTTGCCTTCTCAATCTCATCAAATAAAATAACACAATAAGGTTTGTTTTTAACTTGTTCTGTAAGTTGTCCACCTTCTTCGTGTCCCACGTATCCTGGAGGAGATCCAATTAATCTTGATATTGTGTGTTTTTCTTGGTATTCGGACATATCCACACGGATAAGATTATCCTCACTACCAAATATTTCTTTTGCTAATTGTTTTGCTAAGAATGTTTTACCAACACCTGTGGATCCTAAAAAGATGAATGATCCGATAGGTCTATTTGGATCTTTAATTCCAACACGATTTCTTCTAATTGATTTAGATATCTTACCAACGGCTTCTTCTTGACCAATAACGTTAGTGTTTAATGTTGATTCTAAATTAACTAAAGAATTTTTCTCATCAATATTTATTTTACTTACAGGTATTTTAGTCATATTTGAAACTACCTCATAAATTATCTCTTCTGGAATACCACGTTTACTTGTTTTAAGTTCATTGTCAAATTTTTTCTTTTCGTTTTCCAAATCAGTTAAAATTTTACGTTCTTTATCACGTAATTCTGCTGCTTGTTCGTAGTTTTGTTTTTTAATGACATTTACCTTTTCTTTTTTAATGTCTTGAGCATCCTGTTTTAATTTTTCAATAATTTCAGGAAGTTTAATGTCAATTTGCATTCTTGATCCAACCTCATCCAAAATATCAAACGCCTTATCAGGAAATTCACGATCTGTGATATAACGATCTGCCAATTCTACACATAATAACAATGCCTCATCAGTATAGTTAACTTTGTGATGTTCTTCATATTTACCCTTACTTTGTTTAAGGATTTCAAAGGTTTCTTCTTTGGTAGATGGATCAATAACAATTTTTTGGAATCTTCTTTCTAATGCTCCATCTTTTTCAAAATGTCTACGATACTCATCTAAAGTTGTTGCCCCAATACATTGAAGTTCACCACGAGATAATGCAGGTTTGAATATGTTAGATGCGTCTAAAGAACCTGAACTATTACCAGCACCAACCATTGTGTGGATCTCATCAATGAAGATGATGATATTTGGGGCCATTTGAAGTTCCTCAATGATAATCTTCATTCTTTCCTCAAATTGACCTCTATATTTTGTACCCGCAACAATAGAGTTAATATCTAAAGATACGATTCTTTTATCTGATAAATTTTTTGGACATTGACCATTATGTATCATCATTGCAAGTCCCTCAACAATTGCAGTTTTACCCGCACCTGGCTCACCAATGATTATTGGGTTATTTTTCTTTCTACGAGATAATACTTGTGCAATTCTAAAAATTTCCTTTTCACGACCAATTACAGGATCTAATTTTCCTTCACTTGCCAATTTATTTAAGTCCTTACTAAAGTTATCTAAAACTGGTGTTCCCCCATCGGTCTTTTTTTTACCTTTATCGTTTTCATCCATAAATTCAATCATATCTTTTTGTTTTATTAAAAAATAGTAAATCAAGTTTAAAAAGTATACCTTTTGACAAATTGTCATGGTAAAAAAATACTAACTGACATTTTGTCATATTTTATGGTTTGGCACATATTTAGTAAAAAAAAATATAAATAATAAACTATAAAAAATAATACTATGTTTAATTTTAGAAATTTTGATAAAATTTTTAATGAAATGTTCTCAGAACGAATGAGTTTAAGTTCATCATTTTTAGATGATAAGAATTGGACTAAAAAAACCTATAAATCCTCAGATGGATCTTTTTCCTATACCTACATGACTCGTAAAACTGAAGGTGATGATTTGATTGATTTAAAAGATAAATTAATTTTGGCAATAGAAGATCAAAATTTTGAGGAAGCTGTTGAGTTACGAGATAAGATAAAAAAATTGGAGGAGAATAAAGAAAAAATATTTGAACTACAATCTAAATTAGACGAATCAATAAAGAATCAAGAATTTGAAAAGTCCATTGAGTATCGTGATCAGATAAACAAGTTAAAATAATTAAGATCCACCCAAAAGGGTGGATTTTTTAATTTATAGAAATATATTTAAAATAAAAATATTATGGCAATCTTAAAAGAAGAATATATTGGTACAAAGATATTGAACGAGGTTCAATCGTCTAATGTTGTAAGAAGTGAATATGATACCGCAACAAAAAAATTAATTGTGGAATTTAAAAATGGGGTTAAGTATGAATATGATAATGTACCACATCAATCATATACAGAATTTAGAGCCGCACCATCTCAGGGTAATTACTTTAATTTACAAATCGCAAAAAAATACAAGTACAATAAGATAGGTTAATTTATAATAACGTTGTATTTATATATGATGGATGCAGAATTAATTAAAAGTTTTAAAATACAAGATAACCTCAACCCAAAAGTTTGGGAAAAAGATGGTAATGAGTTTAAAATGAAGGATCAGGTAAGAGAAAGATTACTTGAGATCTCATACCAATTCATAGATTTTTTAGGAGTTGATATTGTTGTAACTGATATCATTCTTACAGGATCATTATCTAATTACAATTGGTCAAAGTATTCTGATTTTGATTTACACATAGTTACCAATTTTAATCAGTATCCTGAAAATCAAATAGAACTTTATGAAAAACTTTTTATTTTAAAGAAAATGATATTCAATCAACAACATGATATTACAATTTTTAATTACGAAGTTGAATTATATGTTCAGAATGAAACCGAAACTCATTTTAGTAGTGGGGTTTATTCTGTATTATTTAACGAGTGGTCAAATGAACCTAAAAAAGAAGATGTTTCAATAGATAAAGAATTATTACAACAAAAATCAAAACAATGGATGAATATCATTGATGATTTAATTGATTCTATTAAAGATGATGACGTTGAAACCGCAAAAGAATTAATACAAAAATACAAAGACAAGTTAAAGAAATATAGAACTTGTGGTTTAGAAAAAGGAGGGGAATTCTCAAATGAAAATTTGGTTTTTAAAATCCTAAGAAGAAATGGTTATATTGAAAAACTACATAATTTATCATCTAAAATAATTGATGACAAATTATCCATGAAACAATAATTTAACAAATCAACAAATAAACATATTTATTGCTATATTTATATAGAAAATAATATTTTAAAAACAAATATACTATGGGAGGATTAAAACCTATTGGAAGTGAGAAATTAGACGGTATGGACAAGATCCGTAGAATTATGGAAATTGCCAGATACAAAGAAAATATACCAACACCAAGAAATGAAGACAAATCATCTGAATATAAGTTGTCTTTGTCTGATGGTAACACATATGAAATAATTAAAGAAAGACAAGGGTATATTATTAAACAAACGATATATGAATCAGTTTCTGATTATATTGCACCTATGAAAAATAGAAGATATTATTCTTCTTATTCTCAAGCGTTGAAGAAAATGAACTTGATGGCGAGGGAGTTCAATCAACTACACGGTAACGAAAGTGGTACTTCTCTTTTTGAACAAGAGGACGAAAAAAAAAAAGACACTAAATACGTAATTTCCACATCTAAACAACCTGTAACAACTACCACAACAACAATTGCGGCACCTCCTGTTGCAGCACCTCCTGTTGGAGTTCCCCCTGTTGGAGTTCCCCCTGTTGGAGTTCCCCCTGTTGGAGTTCCCCCTGTTGCTGCACCTCC
>Ga0049082_10000558_pt1 | contig 10850 bp, 16 predicted proteins | sample GreLakmeHU45MSRF_FD_66718 | JGI IMG/M metagenome (GOLD analysis project Ga0049082, IMG submission 66718) | Freshwater lentic microbial communities from great Laurentian Lakes, MI, USA - Great Lakes metaG HU45MSRF | ecosystem: Environmental > Aquatic > Freshwater > Lake | place: Great Lakes... | reverse complement strand
AGCGGCAATAGCAGAAGTTATAGCAGCAGCCGTTTCAGTATCTGTGGCCAAAGATGTGGCGGCAGATAGAACGTTTGCTACATCTCTAGCTCTTGTCATTATTCTCCTATTAACTTAAAAGTAATTTAGCCTGCTCTTCTGTAATTCCCAACTGTGTTAGTAGTGCTGCTTTAGCGGCTGCAGTTGTTGTTGCCTCAGTTATCTCATCTGCCTTTACCTGCTCAATAGCAGTATTAATCTCAGCCTGAGTAGGGGCAGTACCTTCTAGTGCATCCCATTTAATAGTGGAATAATCATTATTTGTAAATGAAAACTCAGAATTTGGTTTTAATTTGCGAATTGCTGCGACTAAATAATTATTCATCAAACACCTATCTCCATCATAATTAGAACTGAGGTTGCAACATTTTCCATTTGAAAATTAACAGATTGATTATTTGCGGTCGAGTTTGTTTGTGCTGTTGTTTTGTAAATCACTGCACTTGTTGTTGCAGGACTGTCTAAATAAACTAAATTATTTACTGCCCTTAATTGTGCAACGGTTCCAGAGGTCCATAATTGATTATTAGTTGGAGTTGGAGTATAAATAACAGAAAATGAACCGCCATTAATATTTCTGTTCAATTTGTAACCCATAAAAAAAGATCCAGAATCAGGACTATTAAAAACACCAAAACCTTGTGTTGCCATAACCAATATTTTAGATGTGGCTAAAGTTGGTGTGATTGTGCCAGTCAATCCAGTATCGGTATAACTTGTGCTTGCAACGCTTACATTTGTTGCAGTTGTTGCTTGAACCACTTGCAAAACTTTTCCACCACCTGCTGGCGCAGCCCAAGATAATCCTGTGGCTTCTCCAGACGCAGCTGTGAGGACTGTTCCGTTTGCCCCCACCGTTAGTTTAGAAAAAGCATCTGCTGCAGTACCAGCTATTAAGTCACCTTTTGCATCTATAGCAGTAGCCATAGAATTTGTAACTGTTAGGGCTCCTGATGTACCGCCACCTGAAATTCCTGTTCCTGCAGTAACTGCAGTTATATCTCCGTCAGATCCTGTATAGGCAAGAGAGGTCCATGAAGTTGATCCGTCTCCTACTTTCATCTTTTTTGTATCGGTTTCAAATCCTATTTCACCAGCTGCTAAAACTGTGTTTGCGGATGTCCAAGAAGAGGCTGTTCCTCTTTTAACTTGAATTACTGTTGGCATTATACTGTTCCTCCGTCAAATGTGTAACTTCCTGTAGAATCTATTGTACTATAAACGTTACTATCATCTACTGACTCTACAGTCCCGCCATCTAAATTAGAAGTCGGTTGAACTGAAGAACTATCTGCTATCGCTCTTGCTTTGCTCATTATTCTCCTTAATCAGTTTGTTTTGTAAGCCATAATTGATACTCTGGGTCTTCTTCAAAACAAGTGTAACGAATTAACCCATCATCATCTACTTTTGCAAAAATTTTTACTCCGTTAAAAGCTATACCGTGTTCTATGAAATTACTCATAATTCCGCTCCAAATCCTAAAAATGCATTTGTTGTATATCCTTGGAAAATTGTGGCACCACCAGCACTTAAGCCAGATGATACGGCAGCATTTATTTCAGCACCAGTATTTGATGAATTAGTCATCGTGGGAACAGCATTGCAAGGTGCAGATGAACTGCCTGGTAAGTACATTGAATAATCACCAGCAGTTCCAGATTGTTCTAATGCTGTTGGTCTTATTCTCATGGTAACAGGGAAAGGAACATTTATTATAGCGTTAGTTGAACCATAACCCATACCTACGCCAAAATGCGAACCACCATTTAGTGATTTAGTTCTGTAATAATACCTCTGACAAGCGGCTAACTCACCTTGGATTGTGCCAGTTGCAGTTTGGAAGGCTGTGACGACAGAGCCTGCTTCTAGTTGCACGCCAGTTATGGACAAAGTTCCAGTAAAGTTAGGATTTGTTCCATAACCAATACTATTACCAGCGCCAATGTTTTTATCAAAGTTCACATATAATTTGCTATCTGGGTTTGTTCCAATAGTTTTGCTTGCAATTGAAGGAATAGAAAAAGTTAAACTATATCTTGTCCAAGTAGTTGTAATTGCTTGGGTTTGCGGTGTAATTGCAACCGCTGCTGAAGCACTACCACCAGTTCCAAAATCCTGAGTTAATCTAATCCCTATAGTTCCTGCAGCGGAACCTTTAGCATAAAAAGAAATTGTAGCCGTTTGGTTTGATAAAGTTCTAACATCTTCTATTGGTTGACGAACTAAAAGATAACCAGTACCAGAGGCATCTGTTAAGGTTCCAGGCAATGAATATCCATAAGTAAAATTATTAAGTTCTTCTGAAGTCATTACATATTGTGAAACTGTTGCACCTGTTGCTCCTGAATAAGCAACATTCCATCGGTCTGAGGTGTAAGGACCTGACCCAGCCATTGCGAAAGATGTTCCCCGCTGCCAAACGCCAAAATCACCATTGATAATTTTATTTTTACCTGCTGCATAAGCTCCACCTGCAGGTGGGGTAGTCCAAGATAATCCTGTGGCTTCTCCAGAAGCAGCTGTAAGGACTGTTCCGTTTGCGCCCACCGTTAGTTTAGAGAAAGCATCTGCGCCAGTACCAACTACTAAATCACCTTTAGCATCAATAGCAGTTGCCATAGTGTTAGTTAATGTTAGTGCTCCTGTATTTCCGCCACCGCTTAATCCTGTACTAGCTGTTACTGATTCTATATCTCCAGGAAGTGAAACTGATCCACCTAATGCAACGGCAGAACCGTTAATCGTAATGCTTGAATTTGTTAATTTATCATTTGCAATTGAACCTGCTAATTGAGCATTTGTAACTGTACCAGTTAATGATGCTGTTGGAACTGAAGCTACGCTAAAATTATTGTAACAATTTATTTGAATAAAGTCATCTACTACTAATGCTGTTAATCCTGTAATAGATGTACCATTTGTAGCTGTATAGTCTGATCCTCTTACTAGAAGGATACCGTTTAAATATACCTGTTCCTGCCCAGGTGTGTATGAGAGCGCCTGTGTGGCGTTATCATAACCTGATAGAGAGGTTTCTCCTCCAGTGGCTGTCTTACGCCATATAAGGCTAGTTAGGACTCCGTTTGCTGCTGGATACTGTTCAATACTCATTATACTTCAACTCCACTAATATGAATTTTTACATCTGCGGATGAGGCAAATCCAGAGACTATAAGTCCCGTTGAAATTGTCTGCTTAAAACTAAAAGTAACTATATTGTTTCCAGAAATTGGAACGTTTGGAATTAATACTATCCCATTAATATTAATTGTTACGTATTGCTGACTTGAATTAGTATTAGAAATTACGATATCTGTTAGTATGGCAGTTTTTGCTGATGGAACAGTATATAGCGTTCCATTAGATGTAGGCGCAGAGCCTCTATAAAAATTTACTGCTGTAGTAGCCATTAATAAGCCCCCATTATAGTTCCTATTTCAATACTAGTTGTGTCAAAACTAATTATACCCCAAGATGCGTTATTTCCATCTGTAGTTAGGTATTTACCTGAATTTCCTGTTTGAGAAGGTAGTGTAATTGGTGCTGCCGCCCATGTTGGAAGACCTGCTGCTAATGTCAATATTTGTCCGTTGCTTCCAGCTCCAAGTTTAGCAAGGGTGTTTGAAGCGGATGAGTAAAGAAGATCACCAGTTGTATATGATGTTAATCCTGTTCCACCGTTTGTTGTTGGTAGGGTTCCAGTTATTCCAGTTGTTAGTGGAAGTCCCGTTGCGTTTGTAAGTGTTGCAGATCCTGGTGTTCCTAGAACTGAGCCATTTGCAATTGTTACTGTTCCAGTAAATGTAGGAGAAGCAAGTGGTGCTTTTAATCCAAGAGCGGTAGTAATTCCTGCTGCATATGAAGCCTCATCATTAATTGCCGCCGCTAATTCATTTAATGTATCTAAAGCGCCAGGGGCACCATCTATAAGGTTACCAAGTTGTGCGATAGGAATCTTTCCAGATGAATCAAGTGATGCTACTCCGTCTGCTACTCCGACATCGCCGATTGGAACATAGTCATCTAGAGTATTTCCTAGGTTTGTTGAAAGCGTATTTATTTGTGTCTGTATGTTAGATGTTACACCAGTTAATCTAGAAACATCTGTAGATGTTAAGGATGCTGCGGGTACCGCTATTACAACTACATCCCAAGTAGTGCCGCTCCATTGCCAAATCTTACCACCAGCGGTAAACTGTTGGTTTACTGTTGGCGAATTCGGAAAATCAATAACTGGCACTCTATCATCACAACCTTTCTTTTAATACAAAATTTGTTTCCTACAATTATATCAAATTATAGTACTAATTTCTAGAGGCAATAACTGCATCTGCCGTCTAAAATTTAAATCAATAAACTACTGATCATTATTAGTAATCCAAGAATTCCATGAGCATTCTTGATGTACTATGACTGTAGGTTCCCCTTCGCCATTAGGGATTTCTTCTTCAGTATATGTTGGTGCTGGAAGAGCTGAAGTAACACCTTCAAGCCATGTTGCTGCCTCTTCGTAGGTATCAAATGTCTGCTCCATTGTTGGGGCATCTGTGGGAGATCTATCGATATCTCCGTATCCTGCTTTATATGTCATTTTTTCTCCTTAGGGTGTTCTTGGGTAAATTGTTTTATTTGGAATTTGAGGTGTAGATGTTCGGGAATTTTGCATATTAGTTGCATAACTTGATGTTGAAAATGGTAATATTGCTAAAGTAAATGTGGTACTCCAAGAAGGTCTAAATGAAAAGTTTTGTTTTACATAACTTGATGTTGTAAACGCTAATATTGATAAAGTAAGTGTGGTACCCCAAGAAGGTCTAAATGAGAAATTTTGTTTTACATAACTTGATGTTGTATAGGCTGTCATTATTGTGTTGGGAGCCAATATATACCAGTTAGGATATAGGGCGCTCCTGGCTTTACATAATTCAATACGGTTCCCGCAAAATTTGTAACCGCTAAGGTATCGCCGCCAATTGAACTTAGTCCAGAACCTTTGTTGCACCAGATAACATCTTTAAGCACCCCAATTGCCATTGCGTTGGACACATCAAATCCGCCCCAATAAGAACCTCTTTGCATACCGATACAGACTTTTCTAGTTTCATTTTCTGACCCACCGTTATATGCACGATTATTAACGCTAGAAGATGGGTAATCTAGTTTACCAATTTGAGTTATGCCTGATCCTGAATAATGAGTGCTAGTAGAAGCAAGCCAAGCTAAACCTGCATTAATGGTTGTTGAGCTAACTGTTGGAGTGACTCCATAATCTCTTGTGGTAGCACCAGAGTTAGCAGAATAATCTAAATAACTAGATGCAACAGAAGTCCTGTGCCATACTAAATTCACTACGCACAATGTGGGAAGTGATGCTATGGAATCAACCATTGATTCGTATATTCCAACATAAACCATGCCCATCATATTTGTTACAAGAGCGCCAAGTGGGTTGGCAAATCCAAATATAACTCTTTCAAAATTAACATTTAGGTAGTAGGTATAAGCTGTGCTGGCTGGTATAAAAGCGGAGCCACCAGTTTTATTTAACGATGCACCTGATGTAGTTGACGATGGCAGACATGTTCCAACAACAGAGTAATCTGCGTTAGCGTTTGTAGGTAGTCCATAAGGTGCAAATTTACTAGCTAAATGTGTTCCAACATCATATAACTCTGAGATTGACCAAGCAACTTTTCCAGTTGTAGATGGTCTATTTATGAAAATGAAATAATCAATACCTAAAGAATTTGAGCCTGCTGGTGATTTGTAAATATTTGTAACATCTGTTCCACTTGTATATGTTTCAACAAATGTTAATCCCCCACTTTGCATTTGTGGATGAATAGCGTCCATGTATGCAACAGCTGGTGTTGCAGAGTTAATCGTTCCTGTGTAGTATGCCATTTTTATTACCCCTTTTTATTCATTATATCATGCTTGTTTTAGACAAATCTCTCGACACGCATGGATGTGAGTGTAAAGGTAGAGCTTGTTGTTGAGTTTCTTATTCTTATATACATGCTATTTCCTGAATCCGCCTCATAGTACCAAGGATTAGTTATTGTATAATTTGTCCCAGATACCTGTGCGGCATATAGCATTTGTGATCCTGCTCCTGAAGGTGCAGAACGAACCTCAATATCAAAATTAGTAAAAACGCTAGAAGTTATATTAAACAATGAGACAAGGCCTCTTTGGCAAACATCTGTTATTACTACTTCAGTAAATGTTGATCCCACCGCTATTGTTCCTAGAGATACAGCAGTTTTTGTTATTTTTTGTGTTGATCCAGTTGCACCTGTTGGTCCAGTTGCACCTGCTGGTCCTGACGGGCCTGTTGGTCCCGCTGCGCCTGCCACTCCAATTGCTGATGAAGACCACTCAACCCAATAAGAATCATAATAAACATAAGTTTTTGCTGTTGTAGTGTTAAGCCAAACATTTCCTTCTGTAGGATTTGCTGGGGCTGTTTCTGATGCGTTCCAAGATCCAGTTGGTCCAGTTGGTCCTGCCGATCCAGTTGGTCCAGTTGGTCCTGACGGTCCTACGGCAGCCGATCTAACTACATCCCAAGTAGTGCCGCTCCATTGCCAAATCTTACCACCAGCGGTAAACTGTTGGTTTACTGTTGGAGAATTTGGAAAATCAATAACTGGCATTTATTTCCCCCTAACCAATAACCGTAATTGTGCCATTCATTGATGAATGGTATTGACATATGTAGTATAAAGTACTTGGAGCTCCAACTGGGACGGTGAATTCTATTAATCCAACATCATCCCCGCCATTTACAACACCTGTAGAATATGTATTTCCTGAATTGTATCCTCCGCTAGTTGTTTGAAACCAAAATGGATGTCCAGGTGCGTTTATAGTAAAGAAGTATGTGTAACCACGAACAAGAGTTATTCCTGGGTTACCGCTAGTTCCGTCAATTGTGTAAGAACCACCTGATGGACTAGTTACAGAAAAGTTTTTTGCAACAGTAGTTCCTGCTGGGCCTGATGGTCCTGAAGGGCCTGTTGGGCCACCTGCTGCACCTGAAGGACCTGATGGACCTGATGGTCCTGATGGGCCTGCTGGGCCTGATGGGCCAGTTGCTCCTGCTGGACCTGCTACTGTGCTTGCTGCACCTGTTGGGCCTGATGGTCCTGATGGTCCTGATGGACCTGCTACTGTGCTTGCTGCACCTGTTGGGCCTGATGGTCCTGATGGACCTGATGGACCTGCTGCACCTTCTGGGCCTGCTGGACCTGATGGTCCTGATGGACCACCTGCTGGGCCTGATGGGCCAGTTGCTCCTGCTGGACCTGCTACTGTGCTTGCTGCACCTGCTGGTCCTGATGGACCTGTTGCACCTACTGCACCTGTTGGGCCTGATGGGCCTGATGGGCCTGTTACACCTGCTGGTCCTGATGGACCTGAAACTGTGCTTGCTGCACCTGCTGGTCCTGATGGACCTGTTGCACCTGCTGGGCCTGATGGACCAGTTGGGCCTGCTGTACCTGCTGCACCTGAAGGACCTGATGGTCCTGTTGCTCCTGCTGCACCTGCTAATCCAATCTCTGATGAAGACCACTCGACCCAATATCCATCGTAATAAACATAAATTCTTGATGTTGTAGTATTAAGCCAGACGTTTCCTTGTACAGGATTTAATGGTGCTGTTTCTGATGCATTCCAAGATCCAGCCGCCCCAGTTGGTCCTGATATTCCAGTTGGTCCTGTTGCACCTGTTGGTCCCGATGGACCTGATGGGCCTGTTGCACCTGTTGGTCCCGATGGACCTGATGGGCCCGAAACTGTGCTTGCTGCACCTGATGGTCCAGTTGCACCTGCTGGTCCTGATGGACCCATAGGTCCAATTGAAACTTCAACCCAATAAGTTCCGTCATAAACATAAAGACGTGCATCATCATTGTCATACCAAAGTTTTCCCTCTGTTGCTATATCTGGGATTGTTGTACTAACTTGAACGGAAGCTCCGCCAGCTGCCGCACCTAAATCTTGCCAAGCGCTGTTAGTATAGTATCTTACTTTATTAGTAGTTGTGTTGAAATAAAGATCTCCGTTTGCGGCAGATCCTGGATCGGTGGTTAGTCCTACTAGGTTTAGGGGGACTTTAAATTTTATGGACATTTAACTATCCAATAACTACGACTTTATATTCTCCTGCTGAAGGGGCAACTGCAAATTTAATTGTAGCTACTGAAGTAGAAGTTAATTCTACATCCGTTTCAACTTTTGCAAATGGAGATGCTGTCTCAGATATCTGTACTAAAACATCGGCTGTTCCTAAATTATGTGTAATTGTATAAGAGGTTGCAGATGTACTTAGTGTTTGAGTAAACTTTCTTGCAATGGCATTATAATTTGTGCCATTATTTGAAAGTGTCCAGGTGTCAGATGATTCATTCCATAGAATTTCAACGTCTGAGGATGTTCCACGCTCTACACGAATTCCTGCATCTGTTACTGGGGTTCCAGTAAAGTCAGTATTAAGGTTAATCTTATTATCAACAATGTTTACCTGAGTAGTATTTACAGAGTTAATTGTTCCAGTTACGTTTAAGTTACCACCAACGAGTAAGTCGTTTGTGATTGTTACGTTGTCTGGAAGTCCAATTGTTACTGCTGCAGACTCTCCACTATTTGGGGAAACCGTAACTTCGTTTGCTGTTCCAACAATTGTGGCTACATAGTCACCTGTTGTATCTGTACCAAGTGCTACTGAGTTTGGCTGTACTGTTGTGGTGATTGTTACATCGCCAAGGTTTGTCATTGTTCCAGTACCGTTTACGTCTCCTGAAAGAGTAATGACTGGATCTTTATTTAAAGTTACTGCTCCTGATGTTACTGTAAAGTCTGTTGAGTTAAAACTTGCAACACCCTTATTTGTTGAGGTTGCGTCTTCTGCTGATACTGTAACTGTATTATTTGTTACAGCAATATCAATTCCTTCCCCGCCTGCAACTGTTAGAGTATCAGTTAATAAATTAACTGTGTCTGTTCCAGTGTCTCCAGCTATAGAAAGGTTTGTTGCTACATCTACTTCACCAGCCGCTGTTAAGCGACCTTGTGCATCTACTGTGAATGTTGGGATCTTTGTTTGTGATCCGTATGAAGCTGCAGTTACCGCTGTGTTATTTAAACTTAATGTTGTTATTCCTGTTGAATCGTTGTATGTTCTTGTAAGGGCTGTTCCGCCAGCAACGGATGCTCCAATAATATCTTGTACTGCCTCTGTTGAGGCATTCATTGCTACCCATGGACCGTCTGGTGATGCTAGGCCATTGTAGTAAAACATCGTGTTATTAGATGTATCGTAGTAAATCTGTCCTACTACTGGACTTGATGGGGCTGTACCTAAGTTTTGAATTCGAGCATTGAGTAACTCATTTTTGTTGAGATCAACGCTTACTAAAAATTTTCTTGCCATGTGCTGTGCTCCTTAAGACAGATGTGCTGTCCCTGAAAACGGTTGGGCCATTGTCAGTGTTAATGTGTTAAGACTATTATAATCTATTCCTGTTTCTAAAACATCTCCTGAGCTTGCTTTTACGGTTACGTTTGGAGAATACCCTAGATTGTGATTTATTGCTATTGAATATATGCCGCTTACTGGTCCAGTTAACTGATTTATCTCCCAAGAGAATAGGAAGAATAGGTCTTCTTTTGTAACCAGCTGGATTAAATTGGCTCCCGCCCAAGTAACGTCTGAAAGCTTAGGGCCATAGAAATCATTGGTTGCGGTATTAAAGTAAAAGTCTCCCTCAAGACCAAAATTGTTGGCTGGGGCAGTACTTCCATTTAATATGGATCTTCCTCTTGGACCTTGGGGTCCAGGAGTTGCGGTAACAACTTTATTTATTTGTTCAGTAACTTTTACAATGTCTACCATTAGATGGTTACCGATCTATTTAATGTCAAGAAGCCCTCTACAATTTTAATCTTATTTGTATTGGAATCTGTGACCATTAAATCATATGATGATTTTGGATAGAACAGTTTATTTGTTTGAGTAGGGGTCATTTTACAAGTTAGACGGCCATTGACTCCGTCAATTGTAATTCCTCCAGAAGGAGAGGTAAGTGTGAAAGCAAGCTTTGATCCGCCCTTGGTATCTCTAACTTGCAACTTTGCAGTTGACCCAGTTAAATTTATAGCGATATCATTATTGTCTTTATATTCAACAATAAAGGTAAAAGTGGCATTTTGATCCACTTCGAAATTTTTTTGTCCTGCCATTTGCGTAACTCTCCTAATAGGAAAACTCCTATGCCTATTTTAGCACAGGAGTGGTCCTAATTGATTTAAAGAATTACTTCTTGGTGAATCCAAAAGCTGTTTCATTTGGATTTAACGCCTTCAAGAGAACGGGTGCACAAGCTGCAATTCCGCCCATCAAAAGGTCTCTAGGGTTTGTGTTCCCTGTCATATATAAAGCAATAGACGCACCTAAGAAGTGGCGACCATAACTTGCTAGTGCTGCTAGAATTTTTTCTTGCATTTCTACTAGTCCGTTCTTTTTAAGATCTTTTGTCATATAGATCCTCCTATTTCTGGACGTTGCGCCCAGGAATTTTGGGTTTTACCCCAATTACATTATACTACCATAAATAAATATTGACAAGCCTGCCTAGTGGCCAGTCAGAGATCTCCATATATCTACTGTAATTTCATTTGCGATATAGAGAGCGGTTAAATTTAAAAAGATCTGAATGATAGGCCCAGAGTAAGACTTTTGTTTAGTATTCAGCAAAATGTTTCTTTTTACTGGGCGAATCATTAACTTCATGATGGGAACT
>Ga0049082_10000556_pt1 | contig 10855 bp, 9 predicted proteins | sample GreLakmeHU45MSRF_FD_66718 | JGI IMG/M metagenome (GOLD analysis project Ga0049082, IMG submission 66718) | Freshwater lentic microbial communities from great Laurentian Lakes, MI, USA - Great Lakes metaG HU45MSRF | ecosystem: Environmental > Aquatic > Freshwater > Lake | place: Great Lakes... | reverse complement strand
GTTGGATAATCGCGTTGAAACTCCAAGATATTACGGATGCTCGCGCCTCGCCAGCCGTAGATTGCTTGGTCTGGATCGCCCGTTACGGCTAAGTTTGGATGGTCGATCGCAAGCCCTCGCAGGATGCTGTATTGCACGGCGTTGGTATCTTGATATTCATCCACGAGGATCCAGCGGTGTTTGGCGTCAAGCATGGATCGCAGGTCGGGGTTGTCGGCGAGGAGGCTGGCGACGTGCACAAGCAGATCGTCGAAATCAACTGCATTGGTTGCCAGTAACATTTCTTGATACACAGGCCAAAGCTTTTTGGCGACTTCATCGGCGGGCCGGCCCCAGCGAGGCTCGAAGCTATCCGGTGTCAGGCAATCATTTTTAGCGCGGCTGATGATGCCAGCGAGTCGATCGATGGGCGTGTGCGACAGTGCCAAGCAGAGCTTTTTGGCGGCACGCTTCAGGAGTGAAATTGAATCGCTCGAATCCAGAATGGAATAGTTACTTGTGAGGCCAGCCAGCCGTGCGTGTTCCCGCAGAAGCCTTGCAGCAAATCGGTGGAACGTACTCATTTCGACAGGCTGTGGGCCAACGAACTGGGCTACCCGGCGTCGCATCTCGTTGGCGGCCTTGTTGGTGAATGAAAGTGCCACGATCTGTCTGGCCGGTACCCCTTGTGAGATAAGGTGAGCAATCCGGTGTGTGACCACCCGAGTTTTGCCGCTCCCTGGCCCAGCGAGCACTAAAAGCGGCCCTGCCACGTGGGTGGCGGCCTGTCGCTGAGATTCGTTGAGAGCGTCGAGGGAGTATTGTGGCACTGGGTTTGAACGGCCTTCAAAGGAGGCAATCGTGGGGGGCGGCGCAAGGCTTCCGGGCAGGCCTACACAGACACAGGTAGGCGAATCGCAACTGTTTAGATTATATTCAGGAGCGTCGCCACGCGGGCGGTTGTGGCCCGAAGGTCACACAACAAACACGGACAGAGAATCGTCAAAATCCGTTTTCAAATACCTGCACGGGAGGGAACCCATGCCTCGCATTCCTTACAAGAACCTCACACAATCAGATGAGATGGCCGAAAAGCTCGAAATGAGTACGGCTGAAATAGGCCTTTCTGTTCGCACCACGAACTGCTTGGAAGAGAAGGGAATTTTTACGGTGCATGATTTGCTTAACTGCACCCGGTCTGACCTGCTCTCCATCTCTAACTTTGGTGAGAAGACGCTGGAAGAAGTGTATCGCTCTTTGGAGAAGATAGGATTCTTCCGGACTCTGCAACAAAGCGGTCAATCCTCGGTGGAAGCATCGCTGCGACTCTAGATGGGATTGCCCGCGCACGAAGACTGAAGGAGATTCGCCGTGAAATTGCCGCGGTTCTTCGGCAAAAAGCGCGGCCATCGTCGCACCGGCTCGCAGGCGTGGGGTTCCTTTGGTGAAGGGCTTTTCTACGCCGTGCTGCTGGTGTCGGGCTTCGTGTTTGGCGGGTTGGTTCTGTCAGGCACGGTGGCGTACTCCCCAACCGATCCCGATACCGTTGTGTTACAGCACGGATACGATTGGTGGATGTGGTTGCTCACGCTGCTCCTCCCAGGAGCACTCGTGGCCTTTGGTGGCTCAGGTGTGATGCGAGTCATTCGCGTCTGGGGCAAATCAGAGGAACATCGCGCTGCTTCGATGGGGTTGTCCGAACTCCTCGACACCATGGGGCAGGCTGCCCAAGACGCCCCCGGCCATCCGGGCGTCCCCACGTGCGAAAATCTTGTGAATTCTCCCGGTACGATCCTGCGATACAGGTTGCCTCTGGAGAGTGCTGAGAATTGGACGCTCATTGGTTTTGGGCTTTTTGCGTTGCTCTGGAATGCCTTCGTGCTTGTGCTGGCCGTGGGTGCCGGTCTTGATCTGCTCAGTGGCAAGACAGACTGGATCCTCTTTATGGTGCTTGTGCCATTTGTTGCCGTTGGCATTGGAGGCATCGTTGTTTTTGTATGGACGTTTGTGCTGGCCACAGCCGTGGGGCCGACGCAGTTAGAAATCTCAGATCATCCTTTGGTTCCTGGAGGCAGTTACGATGTGCTGCTTGGGCAGGCCGGTACGGGCCGTTTTCGGACGCTGGAAGTATTTTTAGAAGTCGAGGAACTCGCGACATTCCGTCAGGGTACAGACACTCGTACTGAACGTCTCGTCGTTTGGCGAGAGCGAGTGAAGGAGTGGCACGATGTAGAACTGGCACCCGGTGGCCGCTTTGAGTCGCATTTTATGATCGATATTCCAGCCGATGCCATGCACTCGTTCGTTTCAAAGCACAATTCCGTGCACTGGCGAATCGTTTTGCGAGGGCTCTCCGAGAGCCGTCCAGCGTTTACACGGATTTTTCCGCTGGTCGTTTTCCCGCTGTCGGCACCCAGCGTGCGACCTCCTGTCCACTCGGCCTGGCAGGTATCTCCATGAACGACGCTGCGGCCACGACCAACGGTGATATGAAGGGTCTTGCCCGAGTCTCGCGTGCGATTGCTGCTGCGTCCCCTGCGTTGGCAGGAGCAACGGCGTCTCCGCGAGTTGTATTGCAGTTTGACCACACCAGTCGCATCTATCAGCCACACGAAAGCCTTGGTGTGCGCTATCGTATTGAGGGGATCGACGATGAAAAAGTAAGGGCCGTCGAGCGATCTGCAGTCTGGTATACCGAGGGGAAAGGGGAGGAAGATCTGGAAGCGCATTTTTTTGAGCGTCTTTTTGGACAGGACGCAGTCGCGACGGCTGTGCCGGACGGCTCATTTGCGATCGTCCTTCCCACGAGCCCACTTTCTTACGAGGGGGTGATTGTCAAGGTGCGGTGGTGCGTGCGTGTGCGAATCTTTTTTGAGGGAGGCAAAGATTTTGTCTCAGAGCATGTGTTTGAGGTCGGACAGATTCCGCCCGCCCGCAATCGACGGGAGCCCTTGGCATGACTGCCCAGCGACCGATCAATGATGGGAGCAGCGAGTTTTGTGGCAACCCATTTTCAACCCGTTACACACAGCCCGGCCGCATTACGCCCATGGACCGCTTTGGCCGTCCACTGAATCTGCACGGGATCCTTGCCTCGCTTGCGGAGCTAGGAGGAACGGCTGCCATTCAGGGGCCGCACGGCAGCGGCAAAACAACGCTACTCGAGCATCTGGCCTGTGCACTGCAACACCGAGGCGTGTGCGTCGTCCGCGTACGCCTGCGGGGCATGTCAGATGCCCTGAAAGCACTCCTAGCCATCGCACAAAGCCCGCCAAGCGGCATTGTGTGCATCGATAGTTGGGAGCAAATGGGCCGCTTGTTGAGCTCACTGGCCAGGGGGCTGGCATGGGTGCGTGGCTGTCATGTGCTCGTCACATCGCACCGTGTCACCGGCCTGCCTTTGCTGATCGATTGTCAGACATCTCACCCGCTCTTGGTGGCCATTGTGCGACAGTTACCGTCCCATGAAATATGGCATGGACAACGCATTGCCGCAGCAGACGTGGAAGAGGCGTTTGAGCAGTGTGGCGGGAATATGCGGGAATCGCTCTACCACTTGTACGACCGGTTTGAACGTCACGGACGAGAAGTTCCGGATATGCCGGTGATGCCTGCGGTGTCGATCGTGCCGTTGCGAAGCATGAAATTCATGAAACCATTCGGCATTTTTTTCGCGCCGAGGTACCCAAGTACAACCTAGGCTGGAGTGTTGTTGAACGTATCGGGCATCCCGCTACGTCGATCAGCACCAGTCGAGGAGCGAGTGATGAAGACGCGAAAGATGATGGCCGTTGTGTTGCTGGCTGGCAGTGCCGCCTCCACGTGGTCGCAGGTCTGCGATGCGCAATCGCAATGTTGCCTCAGCAATTTATTCACAGGCTGCGGCAGCTGCTTTCGTAAAGCGCCGCCAGCATATGCCGTTGCACCTGTGCCCATCATGGCACCGATCGCTGCAGCTCCTCCTATGCCAGTCGTGGTGCCGGTGCAGCAAGTGAGCTACGTGCCTGAGACAACCTACCGCGCGCAGTATCAGTGCGTGCCGGTTACTTCGTATAAGCCGTCCTGTGAAATCGACCCATGCACGGGCTGTCCGCGAGACTGCATGGAGCAGGTAACCAATTATGAGCAGCGCACCGTGAATGTACCTGTAACGCAGTACCGTGCCGTCTACTCGACCAAATATGTTCAGATGCAGCCCGGCTACTCCGGAGCTCCAGGCGGCGCGGTTGTGCCGGGTGCAGTGCCAGGACCCGCTGGCATGGCGACCAGTCCGTTTGCCGCTCCAATGCAGACGACTCCACAGGCATGGGGCTCAGCGGGAAGCGATATTCCGCAGCAAGTCATTCAGGGCCAGCAAAGCATTGCGGCACCGACGCTGCCGCAAGGAGCCGTTGGCCAGCCGATGATGCAGCAACCTCCGTTTCAGCAGCAGATCGTTCCACAGAGCGGAACCTACGCTGCTCCATCGCCTGTGCAGCCGCAGCCCAGCCTGCCGCCCACGCTCGCGCCCACCCCGTCACTCAAGCCAATTCCCGAACTGCCTCGCACAATGCCGGGCCAGACTGGGAACGCAGGGGCTGCGAGCCCAACCCCGTTGGCTCAGCCATCTCCGGCACTCAAGCCCATCCACGCTCCGGCAGGAGTGCCGGGCGGAAGTGGCCCAGGCAACCAAAGCACTTATGAAACCGGTATCGGCATGCCGATTGTGCCAGGAGCAGGTCCAGGGGCTGCCACCGGCGCGTTTCCGCGGCTTTTGGAACCCACGAGCCACACCACATCATGGCAGCCCGTTTCGGTATGGCAGCCTGCAACGGTGGCTCACTCGTCCGTCTATCCGACCGCGGCTTTGCCTGTGCGATGGCAGCAGTAACGCGATCAGCACAAACGCGATAAGCTGGGGTGATTCATTCAACCCCCTTTTCGCCGTTCTTGGCTGAGAGATTTCTGTGACAAATGTCGATATCGCCACCATCTTTGGCCGGGTGGCCGACTTGTTGGAATTTAACGCAGAAAATGCTTTTCGCGTGCGAGCCTACCGCAACGCTGCGCACACGATTGGCAGCATGGTTGAGTCACTCGCGAGTATCAACTTTGCCAGTATCAACGAACATTCGGGCCGGTCGCTCACGGATATAGATGGAATCGGAGCCGATCTTGCTTCCAAGATACAGATCTTGCTCGACACTGGCCGGTTGCCATTGCTAGACGAACTGGAAAAAGCAGTCCCCTCAGGTGTATTCGCGATGATGCGAGTGCCAGGTTTGGGTCCAAAGAAAGTCAAACTGCTCGTTGATCAACTCGGCATTGACTCGCTGGAGGGACTCGAGGCTGCCTGCCTCGCGGGGCAGGTGCAGGACTTGAAGGGATTCGGCGAGAAAACACAGGCCGCGATTCTCGCCGCTATCCCGTTTGCCAAGAGCCCGGAGCATTCCAGGCTTTTGTGGAACGATGCGGACTCCACCGTGCAGATCCTGCTGGCGTGGATGCAAACCTGCCCGCAGGTGCGTCAGATCGAGGCGGCTGGCAGTTGGCGACGTGGCCGGGACACGGTCGGCGATATCGATCTCCTTGTGGAATGCGACGGCACAAGAGAAACCGCACAGGCGGTCATGAATCACCTGCATGCGTGGCCCGAGACAACCGCGGTGCTTCTCAGCGGTGATACAAAGACGAGCGTGCGCGGGCCTCAAGAAATCCAGATCGACCTGCGTGTCGTCGAGCACGCCTCCTTTGGGGCCGCTTGGCAGTATTTTACAGGTTCAAAAGAGCACAACATACGCCTACGATCGCGGGCGCGGGATCGCGGCCTGACGATCAATGAATACGGCGTGTATCGGCTGGCCGATCCTGGCGAGGCTGGTGACTCGGAACTGGGTGGAAAAGTCGGTGAAAGCCTTGCCGGAACGACGGAAGCAGATGTGTACAGGGCGGTGGGCCTTCCATGGATCCCACCAGAACTCCGCGAAGGCGGCGATGAATTGTTGCTGGCCGAGTGTGGAAAACTGCCGGTGCTCGTCACGCTCGCGGACATCCGCGGCGATCTTCACATGCACACCACGGCCACCGATGGTACGGCAACACTTGGCGAAATGACCCGCGCGGCGATCGAACGAGGCTTGGAGTACATCGCAATCACCGATCACGGAAAGCGGGTGACCATGGCCCGTGGTCTGGATGGAGAGCGTCTTCTCAAGCAGTGGGCAGAAATAGACAGGCTCAACGCATCGCTCGCCGAGGACGGCGCACCGCCGCTTGTGGTGCTCAAGGGGATCGAGGTCGACATGCTGGAAAAGGGAGGCCTCGATTTGCCAGACGATATTTTAGAGCAGGCCGACTGGGTTGTGGCGAGTTTGCACTACGGTCAGAGCCAGTCCCGTGCGCGAATTACGGAGAGAATCATTGAAGCGATCGAAAATCCGCATGTAAGTGTGATTGGTCATCCTACCGGTCGGCTTCTCAATCGCCGACAGGCCTATGATGTAGATATCGAAGCAGTAATCGCCGCTGCCGCACGCACCGGCACATTCCTCGAGATCAACGCCAATCCGTGGCGGCTCGATCTCAACGAGCACCATGCGGCTGCTGCAAAAAAGGCGGGCGTCAAGCTCGTCATCTCCACCGATGCTCACGCCACAAGTGGGTTGGACATGATGCGATGCGGTATTGTGCAGGCACGTCGCGCTGGTCTGGAGGCACGCGACATTGTCAACACACAAACGCTCATCGCCTTGCATCGTGCGAAGAAGCCCGGTGGTGCTAGCAGGTAGGTTTGCCACGGGCTTGACGCAGCGAAACCCAATGTGGTTGGTGCTGCTGGAGATTTCCCCTTTGCTACGGGTGCCTAGGATATACCTAGCGCAATACTGCTCTGAGCAGAGAAAAGATCCACCACGCATCACACGCTTGAGTTGTCCGGGTTCCTGCGGATCAAAGCTCTCCGGCGGTCCCGTTGGATTGTCGATGCATTTTTCCTTGCCGCCGTGTGTGGCGAGCGTGGTGGCGTACGTATCGGGGCGGTACCAGTCGGAACACCACTCCCAGACGTTCCCAGACATATCATGGAGGCCGTAAGGATTCGCAGGAAACTGTGCAACGGGCGCTACAGCTGCATAGCCATCGTCGGCGGAATTATTGGCCGGGAATACCCCTTGCCACGTGTTGGCCATCCATCGGCCATCCGGCAAAAAGTTGTTGCCCCACGGGTACCTATTTCCGGTGAGGGCACCCCGTGCAGCGTATTCCCATTCTGCCTCGGTCGGCAACCGCTTTCCTGCCCAGGCAGCATACGCTTGGGCATCTTCAAAGGCGATGTGAACCACAGGCTCATCGTCTCGCCCATCGACAGAGCTGCCATCGCCTGTGGGGTGTCGCCACTGTGCCCCCTTGACGTAACTCCACCATCGCAGGTGCGCCATGCCAGTCGGATCGCGGAGCGGCACTCGCTCAACTGGTGGCGCAAAAACAATTGACCCAGCCACCAGATTCTCCGGAGGAGCACCAGGAAACTGTTCGGCCTGCGGGGTTCGCTCCGCGACGGTGATATGCCCAGTGGCGTTCACAAACGACGCGAACTGCCGATTTGTGACTTCTGTGCGGTCCATCCAAAAGCTGTCGACACGAACGCGGTGGATAGGACGTGCATCGTTCATGGCGTCTGGGCCACCGTAAGGAATACCACGAGGATCTGCGCAGCCCATTGAGAAATCACCTCCTGGAATCCACGCCATGCCGTATGGCGATTCGCTAGGCGGTGGATCGACGCTCGTGGTCGTTGGTTGGAAAAGAGGAGCGGCCTCCTGCGTCGCCGGTGGCGAATCCGAGACTTTCGGCAGCGGCTCAATCGCCAGCCGACACAGACCCCAGATACAGGCAGCCGATCCAAGCCCGAATACGATGATCCACGGCGTGGAACGGAAAGAAGGCAGGTTCATGGGAGTGACACGGGAGTGAGTCGATTGGCATGGGCATTATGCCGAACGTGAAAAAGACGGTTCCTCGATCGCGAGATCAAATCGCTTGCGGAGTGAGCGGCGGCGCGAGGGTCGCCACCACCTTACAAATAGCATTTGTGACTCGTTGGCCATCGCCAACTCTTCCCGATGCATTTCGAGAAGGATGTCGCGGAGCTGCAGCGCACCCCTGTCCTCGGCCCAGCGACTAAATCGGTCTGCTGCCGCTGAGTGATCGGTGAAGCTCCCGAGCATTTCCTGAAGTTGCTCCAGCGAGTCGTAGCAGCGCGCCCGTATGCGTGGAGCAAATACACCTGCAAAAAGCTCCATCGCATAGCGAAGCCTTTTCCCCTCGATCCGGAGGGCGTGCATCTCATCGGCACGCCGCAACTTTCGATCAGCCACTAAAAAAAAACGTTCAGCCATCGGTTTAAAACGTTGGCGAGCATATTTTCCAAAACTCATCTGCCTATGGCTTCGCGGAATATCATCGAGGAGCCGTTCGAGCCGTCCGGGCCAGTCATTGTCGCGAAGTTTCACTGAGATTGAATGAATCGGCCGTCTGGATACGTCTCGCTGCTTGGCAAGCATGGCAATGAGACGATTGCGAACGGTGCGAGCGGCAGGCGATATAAGTTGTTCTTCGCGAGGAGTAGCAAGTGTAGTCGTGTTCGATGATTTATTCGAGAGCCTATCAGCAAGGACATCGATGTCGCGGGCTTCGCCCGCCGCGCGGCGGATTCGCCGCAGGCGTTTTTCAAACCACGCGCACCGCGATGAGGAGAGCAGTGGGCGAAACGCATCGAGCGCGACCAACCCACGACGGGTTGCCACCCGGAGTCGATGCACGCGGCTTGGGTTGAGATCAGCACAACTGCCCGCACGCGGGAGTTCGAGCCAGACAGCTTCGAGTCGCCTGCGCAGCGTACGCGCCGCCACGTGCCCGATGGGCATGCGCTGGTCGTCCACAACGATCCACCGAGTCGGGAACACCATAGAAATAGATGCGTGATGAGACAGGAAAACATCCAGAGTGAATCGGCCCTCCACCACAGAAGCTATTCACTGGAGTGGCCGTTTTTCATTCCTGCGGGCAATTCCCGCACGGCACTACTGTAGAGGGCGTGGGTAGGGCCATTCCAGCCGTGTGGGAATTAACCGGAAAACACAGGGAGTTGCGACAGGAAGGGGCAGTTTTGCAACCCTTGCGAAGTAACTACCGCGATCCCACCGCGTCGGCAGCAGGTTTTGCGCCCATCGGCTTACGGGATGGCTGTACGGCCGGCGTGGCTTTGTGGACAGTCACCTTGGAGGCAAAGATGGTACCGGCCCCCATGGAGCCTTCACCTGTCCAGAGCCGGCCCTTTACCTCAACGGAGTCGCCGGGACCGACCAGTTCGAGTTGCGATGATTCGATCGTGACCGCTACATTCTCTGCCAGCGGTAGTGAGAGCCGCCGAATCTTTCCGGCATCAACATGCACAAGTATGCGCGAGTTGTGCACCTGAACCAATCGCCCAACGATTATTTCTGGACGACCTGGATGAACTTCTTCCGACTCTAGCTTAGCCACAGGGGTTATAACGTCGACCATTTGCAGAGGCATTGTCGCGCGTCCCTGAGCATTGACTTGCGTGCGAATGCGAACGGTGAGGCCTGGGGATAGGATCGCAGGCGATGCGTTGCCGCTGACAAAGAGGTGCGAGACACCTGCGGGATGCAGTACTGCCACGTGGGCACGTGAGGCAATGACGTCATCTTCACCGACGAGAGCGTCGTCGGCCGCATGGCCGACAGCCCCACTGACGAACATCAGCATTCCTCCAGCAATAGAGCCGGTCGCCTCAAGCACAACCCCACGAAACTCCTCCTCCGGCAGCGTGTCGATTACGAGTTTATTGTTCTCAACCGGAATAGTGATCGCTTTGTTTGTGCCGCGACAGGCCCCAAGATTCCAGAGGCGTTCGTAGGCCTTTTGGATCGCTGCGGACTTGTAAAAAGTGCCCCATTGAATTGTGCCGTCAGCGGCCAATGGGGGCAGTATGCCTTGAGTGTCGGCATATGGGTTATAGGGAGCAGGCTGCGCGCAGGCGTGTGCGGGGAAAAACAGCGAGAAAAACGCCAGCGTACACGCATGGAGATAGGGAATACTGACAAGGAGCGGTAGTCGCTGGCATCGCATCAATTCAAACCTCCTGCAAAGGACTCTCTAACGATACTTCGTCACAGAGCCCAACTCCAGGACTTAAAAAATGCATGCCAGGGAGCCACAATTGCAGGAATACGGGAGCAACGCGAGCCAACTAAAGCGAACCTATCAGTCGAAACGATTGCAAGGACTCAATAGTTCACAGGCTTTGGAACATTCGATCACACCATAGGATAAGGTGTACCGCTGGCTTCGGGGCGGCAAACGTCTCGTCGCGTCGACTCAAGGCTCCTCAGCGTTCGCCGAGAACCCTCGTCTACGTCTCGTGTTTTGGCACGTCGTCGCTCCAGCTATCTGAGAAGCGATTTAGAGGGATTCATCAGAGCCCAGTACATTCTCGAGCAACGCCACATCGCCACCGTCTTGCAAGCCAAGTTTGAGTTCCTCGTCGGCGGCAGGTGCTTCCAGCAGCGGAAACTGGCGGGTGAGCACCGTTTCGCGGTCCATCCGCAGCGATTCAAGGGCCTCGGGCCGCACGCGAACCTCTGCCGACTGAAACGTATTGAAACCAGTTCCGGCTGGTATGAGATGGCCCAGAATCACATTTTCCTTCAAGCCAACGAGGTTATCCACTTTGCCTGCAAGGGCCGCTTCAGTCAGTACTTTAGTCGTCTCCTGAAAACTCGCTGCAGAAATGAAGCTCGAACTTTGAACACTGGCCTTCGTGATGCCAAGCAACTGCGTGCTGGCGGTCGCTGGCTTCGGCTTGACTCCCTTC
>Ga0049082_10000555_pt1 | contig 10857 bp, 7 predicted proteins | sample GreLakmeHU45MSRF_FD_66718 | JGI IMG/M metagenome (GOLD analysis project Ga0049082, IMG submission 66718) | Freshwater lentic microbial communities from great Laurentian Lakes, MI, USA - Great Lakes metaG HU45MSRF | ecosystem: Environmental > Aquatic > Freshwater > Lake | place: Great Lakes... | reverse complement strand
TTTAAAAAATAGCCTAAACGGCTATTTTTAGTGAAGAACGGGATCAGGAACGAAGTGACGCAATCCCAGTCGCGAATCTTTTTCGAAGAAAAGGATGAAGCGTTGATCCCAAAACAAAATTCCAAAAAACTAAAACTCATCGCGAATACGGCGATTCATTCGCCGTGAAGCGATTCAACTCAAAGCTAAATTTGCGTTAGCAAATTTAATTTCTAAAACGGGATAAAGATTCGCACTAACAAACCGCCATATTTTTTAGAATCATCTAAGGAAATTCTACCGCCATGCGAGGTTATAGCATCAAGTGCAATAGCCATTCCAAGCCCCGAACCAACTGATTCATTAACCTTATCAAGATTGCGTGAATTATCGATGCGATAAAATGGTTTAAAAACATTTTGTCGTTCTTTTTTTGGAATCCCCGGACCATCATCCTCAACTTCAATGATTAAATTATTTTGTGAAAGATAAGTGTTTAAATAAACTTTACTAGAATGATTCAAGCCGTTATTTATAAGGTTTTTCAAGGCGCGATTTAGCGCTAATTTTTTTATAGGAATTTCAAAATCATTATCTATTTTAGTTTCATAAGTTATGTTATGATTCATTTTTAAATAATAGCTGATAATTTTTTCTGTTAAAAATTTGTTAATCTTAACAATATTTATTTTTTCTTTATCGTCGCCACGAGCAAAATCTAAATATTCATTCACCAATTTCTCCATATCATGAACATCGCTTTTCAAATCATCGATTTCAGAGCTTTGTTTCAACATTTCAAGTTGTAATTTCATGCGCGTAAGCGGGGTGCGTAGATCATGTGAAACTGCCGAAAGCATATCGGTTCTTTGAGAAATTTGGCGCATCACGCGCTCTTTCATTCTTATAAAAGAAATTGTCAGGGAGCGAATTTCTTGTGCACCGCTTGGACGAATATTTGAAACATCCTGACCCCTGCCAAATTTTTCAGCTGACTCGCTTAATTTTCTAATTAAACGAAGCTGATTGCGAAAAAAAGCAATTGATAAGATTGAAGTTATAACAATCGTTAGACCCATCCAAAAAATAAAAACATAAGCACTAGAACTGGTAATTTTTTTTACCGGAACATCGAAAGTTAAAACGCCCTGGAAAGTTTGAATTTTTACGATAATAAAATCATCATTCTCGGGATTTTCAAAAATTTCATATGGCTTAAGTCCATGGGTTTGAAGCTCTGATTTAAAGCGATTATAGGGATCAATTATCGGATTTACAAACTCATAAAATTGACTTTTTCGCCAATCGCTATCGCCAATTTTCTTGCGTTTTAATTTTCTTTTTTCTTGAAAAGAAAATTCTAAACCAGTGTTTTGAGTTAACTCGCGAAGCAGATTTTCATATCCAGGTTTATTGATTGATGTTTTAACAAAAACCATCTCAGCAATAACGCTTCGCGCCATATGTTTACTTATTACATCAAGGTGGGTATAGTAAAATACATAGATTGAAACTAATTGAATAATTACTGCTGATAAAATTACGATTAACAAAAATCGACCATATAATGATCTAGGAATAAATTTTTTAAATCGTAATTTTTTTATTGTCATTTTTTTAAAATTTTTAAATTGCAATTAGTTAGAAAAGTTTTAAAATTTTTTTTCTCCAAAGTTACAACTCAACAAAATCAATGTCTAACTTCGCATGAATAATAAAATATCTGCTAAAAATATCAATCTCTTTTACGGTGAAAAGCAAGCATTGTTTAACATTGATCTTGATTTTAAAGAGCGAAGCGTAACGGCATTGATTGGTCCTTCGGGATGCGGTAAGTCATCTTTTTTGCGCTGCATTAATCGCATGAATGACACAATTAGCAATTGCAAAATAACTGGTCTTATTACCCTTGATGATAAAAATATTTACGATAAAAAACTTGATTTAGTTCTTCTTCGCGCTTCGGTTGGTATGGTTTTTCAAAAGCCTAATCCATTTTTAAAAACCATTTATGAAAATGTTGCTTATGGGCCAAGAATTCACGGCTTATTTAACAATAAAAAAGAACTCGATATTATTGTCGAACAAAGTTTAACTAAGGCTGGACTTTGGAATGAGGTTAGAGATCGCCTTCACGAGCAAGCTAACACCTTATCTGGTGGACAGCAACAAAGATTATGCATTGCACGAACTATCGCTATTGAACCTGAGGTTATTTTAATGGACGAACCTTGCTCCGCTCTTGATCCAATTGCTACCGCAAAAATCGAGGAGTTAATTGATGAACTTAAAGAAAATTTTACCATTATCATCGTAACTCACTCAATGCAACAAGCTGCAAGAGTTTCGGATATGACGGCATTTTTTAATATGGGTAAAATTGTTGAATATGACAATACTGATAAAATTTTTACTAACCCAAAAAAGCAACAAACTCAAGACTATATCACAGGTCGCTTCGGTTAATTTTGAAGTTTTTTAAACATCATTAACTATTAAAAATTATTTAAATTCATTATGTTTGGTTTTTCATTAGCAGAATTAATTGTCGTTTTTTTAGTGATTTTAATTTTTATTAAACCGCAAGATTTACCGGAAATAGCGCATTTTTTAGGACGAGTTTTTTTTCGCTTAAAAAAAATCTACAGAGACTTAAAGGAAACCTTTCGCGAACTTGAAAAAGATTTTGGTATTGACGATTTAAAGCATGAAATTAATCGTGGAATTGCCGATGAAGCAACTAAAATAAAGGAAGAAATAACTATAATTGTTGATATGCATGGCAATGAACATCACGTTAAAAATCTTCATGAGTTAAGGCCCGATCTTAATTCAGATGAACTCGCTAATGAAATTGCCGAATCAACAAATACTCCAACAAAAAATAATAATTCATAATATAAATACAAAACAAGATCAAGGAATAACTATTGATTCGAGATCTCCAACAAGAGGATTTCTATTGAACTAAGGAAAATTATCATCGACCTCAGCTCGCTGATTGAAAAATTCTCTATGGCCCAAAGTTATGACCCCCTAAATTATGACCCCCCAGTTATGACCCCCCCCAGTTATGGCCCCCCCAGTTATGACCCCACAGTTATGTCCTAAAGCGCAGAAACATCTTTATTAACAAGACTTTCGAAGCAAAAGATTCAACAATAAATATTCTTAATTTAAGTTATAAAATAATATTTTTAACATTTACAGTTAACTAGTAATAATTCCATTTAAAAACTTTATTATTTTATAATTGTTAAAAACTAACTTTAAAATTTCTTCATTTATTTCTTAATATAAATCAAAAACTAAACCAACAATAATTCCTCGCGAAATCTGATTAACTGCATTTTTTTTTACAACATCATTGTATCGCCTTTTTTCAAAATTATGCCTTACCTCAAATGATAGCTGATTATTCAGGCGATAAATCAAACTGGTTTTATGTTCTTGGTCAAGCAAATTATTGTCAAAAAAAATATAACTTCTTTGTATTAGTGATAATTTATTATTAAATTTATAATTTATTCGTATAGATGATAAGTAATTTATTTCATAAGTTTGCATTTTAACATCGCGATAGGCTAAGGAAAAATCAACTTCAACTTTTTGATTTAAAAACATCCGACCTACCCCCATTGCGCTTCGCTGGTCATATAAAAAAGTAGAAAATTTATCAAAAATTGAACGATGATAAAAAGCTGCATAATTATTACTCGCCAAAATTCTTGCCTTGGAAGATAACATTAAATCATATAATTCTGATTTTTTAACTTTATATTTTTTTTTCTTACCCGATCCAATATCTGCATAATCTACTTGATGTTGAAAATTAATTTCATGAGTAAAATTTTCATTTTGTAAAAAATAACGCGAATTTATTTGATAGGATTTTGAATTGTAATCTGATCCATAAGAACCGCCAAGAGACAAATATTGACGAGTTCGGTTTGATTGAAAAAACTTTTTACTTTGCGCAGAAATAATTGATTCGCGCGCAGATCTAGATTCCTGCTGTGCTAAAGCTTTTTGAACAAAAATTATTTTCCAAAAAAATAAAATTATTAATATTTTAATAATCAAAAAAATCTTCTTGATCAAAAAATTATTTATAAAAAAAACTTTACTTTTGGAAAATTTTTTAAATGAAAAAATCTTAAAAAAATAATTAAAATCAACCATATAAAATGGGTTTTGATTATGGCGTATAAAAAAGGAGAGATTTTATATTTAAAGCAATAAATGCTTAATTACTGAAAATGCAAGATTTAATGATCTGGATAGCTATCGATAGAGGGTTGTGGGGTTTTTTGTGGTGTATAAAAATCGTTAAGTTTAGTTAACTATTATTTTTTTGGCTTAACATCAACCTTAGGTTGATTATATTCCGGAGCATTTCCAGCAGAATTTGGCGAAGCTTGAGCTGGAGCTAGATTAGCTGGAGCATTAGCATCAACAGCATTGTTTGAGCCTTGATTTTCAAATGATTTTTGCTGATCAACAGAAGCTGGAGCCTCTCCTTCTAGTGGGGCAGAACCTTCAGCGGGAGCGGTAATTTCAACAGCATTTTCATTTGATAAATCTGGAAGTTCGATTTCGTCCTCTTTATTTTCAAATAACCAACTTACATGACTTTTAACAGAGTCTGCATATTTTACACCTGCAAGGAATGAAAAAATTAGAAGAGTAACAACAATAATGAGTTCGACAAGTTTAATCATAGAATTTAAATAAAAGTTTATTAAAGAAGTTATGCAATTTTAACCTTAAAGAAAAAATTAAGAAAAAAATTTTAAAAAACAAAATCACAAGTCACATTAACTTAATGTTTTGAAAAATTCTGAACTAAAATATTAACTTAATTTATCAACCCCTTAGGTTAACTTAGGGCTGAAAAGATTGATACCGTTTAAACTCGCTAATTTTAATAAATTTTTTTTAGATTAACAAGTTAGACGGTATTTATTGTTTTTAATCAATAATTAACCGGATATTAAAAAACTAAATTTGTTAATGCAAATAGTTTTTAAAAATAATTTATAATTCATCTATGATAAATTTTTATTATAGATGAATACTTTATTTTTTATTGATAATTATTAATAAAAAATAGATTTTAAAGAATGTTTAAAATTGGATGCTCAATAAATCGACGCAAGACTTTTAAAAATTCTGCACCCACTGCCCCATCTACTGCACGATGATCAGATGATAAGGTAACATTCATCATGTGAGCAATTTTAATTTGACCATGTTCAACTATAGGCTTTTCAATCGCTCTTGACACTGCTAAAATACAGCTTTGCGGAGTATTTATAATTGCCGAAAAATTATCAATACCAAACATACCCAGATTAGAAATGCTAAAAGTGCCGCCCTGAAATTCTTCAGGTTGAAGTTTACCATCGCGAGCTTTTTTTACTAATCGCTTTGCTTCTTGTGAAATTTGCTGAATTGATTTTTGATCGGCATTTCTAATAATTGGCGTGATTAATCCACCGTCAATTGCTACAGCCATTGCAATATCAACATTATTGTAAATTATTGTTGATTCTTCATTCCAAGAACTATTAGCTTGAGGAACCTTGCTTAATGCCATTGCTGAGGCCTTAACAATTAAATCATTAACGGAAATTTTATATTCAGGATTTCCTTGTTCATCAATTGGCGCAATTTCATTTAAAGCGCTTCTTAATTCTAAAAGTTTATCAATTTTAAATTCACAAGAAAGATAAAAATGCGGAACATTTTGCTTGGATTCAAGAAGTCTTTTAGCGATAACCTTACGAATATTGTTATTTTTTACAGTATAAAATTCTTGCTGATTTCTAATGACACCGGTTTTAGCAAATATTTTTGCATCACCATTTTTAACAAAATCAATAACATCTTCCTTAATTATGCGATTATGCGGTCCAGTTCCCGAAATAGCATAGAGAGGAACTCCCGAGTCTTTAGCGATTCTTTTGGCCAAAGGACTTGCTTTGATAATTTCATCCAAAGGATTTGAAAAATCAGAATTACTTTTTGCAAAAGCTAATGATGATGATTTACGATCATCTTGCTTTGTATTAAATTTAGTTGGATTATCTTGTGATTGATTTTTTTGTAAATCAACATTGGCTTTAGAGCTTTGCAATAAGGCCTTATCATTAGAAATTTCAAGAGGCTGAGGATTGTTTTGAACTGAAATTTTTGAATCACTTGAATTTTTAGATTTATAATTTTCTAAAACTTTTTTATCTTCACCCTCCTCTAAAATCAATGCTATACAGGAATTAACTGCAACATTTTCAGTTCCTTGAGCGATCAAAATTTTACCGATAATTCCTTCATCGACAGCTTCCACTTCCATGGTTGCTTTATCAGTATCAATCTCAGCGATAACATCGCCTGCTTTAATTTTATCGCCCTCTTTTTTAAGCCATTTTGCCAGATTGCCTTCCTTCATGGTTGGCGAAAGTGCTGGCATTAAAATTTCAATTGCCATTTTATACCTATTTTACTTATTTAAATTTATTAATTTATTCTAAAAAAAATTAATTCTATTTTTAATCATTTTGTTAAATTTATCAACGAGTTTTGATGTTGGTAAAATTAGAATTTTACAATAGTTACGTTCATAAAAAAGTCTATATTTTTTTACTTTTAATTATTTACGAGTATCAAAACCATCGCGAACAGCTTCGCCCAAAAAAATTAAAGATGATAAAATAATTGTTATACTAACAAAGCCAACAATTCCTAGCCAATAAGCTTGTATATTATTTTTACCTTGCGCTAAAATTTCTCCAAGCGAAGCTGATCCAACTGGCAAGCCAAAACCTAGAAAATCAAGAGCAGTAAGCGTAGTCAAAGATGATGCCATTAAGAAAGGTAAATTGGCGATAATAATTGGCGAAGCATTAGGCAAAATATGATGAAAAATAATGCGCCAAGAATTCGCCCCTAAAGCTTTACTAGCCATTACAAATTCAAAATTTCGTAAACGCAAAAACTCTGCACGTACTAAATTTGCTAATGACATCCAACTAAACATCATCATCAAAATTAATAATGTAAAAAAACTTGGCGCAATAATTGCCGAAAAAATAATTAACAGAAACATCACCGGTAAGCTTGCCCAAATTTCTGTAAATCTTTGCAATGAAATATCGATTAAACCAGCATAATATCCTTGGATTGCCCCAAGAAAAATTGCAATTAATCCTGAAAAAAAACTTAAACATATTGCAAATAAGAGCGAAATGCGAATGCCATATATTACCCGCGATAATACATCGCGACCCTGGTCATCAGTTCCAAATAAATTAATCAAAGATGGATGAGATGGGGATGGGGAGTTGCTTTCAAGATTTATTGTATCATAATTGAAAGGAATTGGAGGCATAACCATCCAACCTTTTTTACTTATCAACTCTTGAACTGTTGGATCTCGAAAATCGGCAGTGGTTTGTAATTCACCGCCAAATTCTTTTTCGCTAATTTCCTTAAAAATTGGCAAGTAAAATTTACCGTCAAACCATACAAATAGCGGCTTATCATTGGCAAGAAATTCAGCAAAAAGAGAAATTATGAATAATGCACATAAAACAATAAAAGAAAATAGACCTCTTTTATTTTTCTTAAATCTTGTTAAGAATTGTGATTTGTTATTGCCTTCTATCATTTAAATATTTTACTTCTAAATTAGATTTTAAATTTATCTGCAAATTCTCGGCAATCCAAGCGGGGGAATAGTATTAAAGGCTTAAAAATTTTTAAAATCATAGGAGGCAATAATTATACTTCCTGTGATTAAATAAATTAATAACCGCTAACATCTTGATCCTTAATCAACATATCTTCTTCCAAATTAACATTAACCTGAGAGGTTTCGGCTAGTTTTTCTTGATTGGCAATTACGCGATATTTATTGGCCATCAAACCAGTTCCAGCTGGAATTAGTCGACCAACAATAATATTTTCTTTTAGTCCACGTAAATTATCAATCTTACCTTGTACCGCAGAGTCAGTTAGAACTCGGGTTGTTTCTTGGAATGAAGCCGCTGAAATAAATGACTTAGTTTGTAATGATGCTTTAGTAATTCCAAGTAATACTGGACAACATTGCGCTGGTTTCATTTTATTGGCAATGGTCTTAGCATTTATCTCTTCAAATACATCGCGATCCACATATTCACCGGAAAGAAGCGTAGTCTCTCCAGATTGAGTAACTTCAACACGTTTCAGCATCATGCTTAAAATTACTTCAATATGTTTATCATCGATTTTCATGCCTTGCATACGATAAACTTTTTGCACTTCATTTACGATATAATTTGTAAATGCTTGCATGCCCAATATTTTCAAAATATCATGGGGAACAAGGTTACCATCTACTAGAACATCGCCTCTTTTAATAATATCTCCTTCGCCATAAAATAAATGTTTAGTTTTTGAGATGCTATATTCGATCGGCTCTTTAGTGGCATCCAAAGAGCGAATGATGATTCTTCTTTTAGTTTTATAATCTTTACCAAATTCTATTTTACCATCTACTTCACTCATTACTGCAGCGTTTTTAGGCTTACGCGCTTCAAACAATTCTGCTACACGTGGAAGACCGCCTGTAATGTCACGAGTCTTAGATGATTCTTTTGGAATTCTTGCGATTACATCACCTGCCCTAACATCCGCTCCATTAGAAATGCTGATTAATGTATTGATTGATAAAGGATATTCTTTTTCAACTTTATCTTTTCCAGTTTCAATCGAGATTCTTGGCTTCAAATCTTTTTTACTATATTGCTTCCAATCCATAACTATCTTGGTTGAAACGCCTGTTGTTTCATCGATTTTTTCACGTAAGGAAACATTCTCACTTAAATCATTATAACGAACAATACCATCAGCTTCGGCGATTACTGGAATATTATACGGATCCCATTCAACTATATGTTCACCCTTAGTTATTAAAGTACCATTTTTATGAACAATCAATGCACCATATGGTAATTTGTAACGATGTAATTCCTTATCCTTACTATCGCAAAGAATAATTTCTGAATTTCTACTAATTACAATAATTCTTCCTTCGCGATCAAGTAAGGTTGATTTTTCAATGAATTTTACTTTACCATCTTCAATTGCTGAAATGGACGATTGCTCAGTATCTTTTTGCGCTGCACCACCGATGTGGAAAGTTCTCATTGTAAGCTGGGTTCCAGGTTCACCAATTGATTGCGCTGCAATTACACCAACCGCTTCGCCAATACTTGCCATATTTCCAGTTGCCAAATCACGACCATAGCATTTGGCACAAACACCGTTGAGAGTCTTACAAGTAAGAACTGAACGGACTTTTAAAGATTTAATTCCTGATTTAGCAATTTCATCAGCAACAGCTTCATCAATCATTGAACCTTCTTTAGCAATGGTTACTTTACCATCAAGAGATTTTATATCTTCAGCGGAAACTCGGCCCAAGGCATTTTCAGCTAATGAAACAATAACACGACCATCGTCAATTACAGGTTCAATAGTTATTCCTTCAGAAGTTTTGCAATCATCTTCGACAACAATGCAATCCTGAGAAACATCAACCAATCTTCTCGTTAAATATCCTGAATTCGCCGTTTTCAAAGCGGTATCAGCTAAACCTTTTCTGGCACCGTGAGCTGAGATAAAGTATTCCATCACACTCAAACCTTCTTTAAAGTTTGAGGTAATTGGTGTTTCGATAATTTCGCCAGAAGGTTTCGCCATCAAACCACGCATACCGGCAACCTGTTTAATTTGATTTTCAGAGCCTCGCGCACCAGAGTCAGCCATCATAAAAATTGAATTAGCTCTAACTGGATCATCAAATGCCGAGATAACTGCCATCATTTCTTTAGAGATTTTACTCGTACAATTTGTCCATTCATCGACAACTTTGTTATATCTTTCGCCACCTGTGATTAAACCTTCGCGATATTGTTTTTCTAATTTTTTAACCTTATCAAAAGATTCAGTTATGAGTTGATGTTTCATTTGCGGAACAACCATGTCATCCTTACCAATTGAAATACCAGCAACACAAGCATTTCTAAAACCGAGAGCCATTATACGATCGCAAAAAATTACCGTTTCTTTTTGTCCGCAATTACGATATACTGTATCGATAAGATTAGTTACGGATTTTTTAGTCATCACTCTATTGACAACATCAAAATTACTTTGCATTGATTTTGGCAATGTGTTATAAATCGCAACTCTTCCAGCTGTAGTTTCGATTCTTACATTACTTCTTTCGCCATCAGCATTTTTGATGGTATAGCGATAGAGAATTTTACTATGCAGGCTAATAACTTTTTCATTAAGAGCATGTTCCAGCTCATATTGATCGGCAATTGCTCTAGGCTTAGTTGTGCGATAATCTTTAGACTCCATGCTGATATAATATAAGCCAAGAATAATATCTTGCGAAGGAACGATAATTGGTTTTCCATTTGCAGGGCTGAGAATGTTGTTTGTAGACATCATTAACGCTCTGGCTTCAACTTGCGCTTCGATTGACAAAGGAACGTGAACAGCCATTTGGTCACCATCAAAGTCAGCATTGAAAGCTGAACATACAAGTGGATGAAGTTGGATGGCTTTACCTTCAGTTAAAACTGGTTCAAAAGCTTGAATACCAAGACGGTGAAGTGTTGGTGCACGGTTGAGTAAAACTGGATGTTCTTTAATTACTTCATCAAGAATATCCCAAACTTCCGGACGCTCCGTTTCAACCATTTTTTTAGAAACTTTAATCGATGGCGATTTTCCATAAAGCTCTAGTTTGGAATAAATAAATGGTTTAAATAATTCTAAAGCCATTTTTTTTGGCAAACCACATTGATGTAATTTTAATTC
>Ga0049082_10000554_pt1 | contig 10858 bp, 5 predicted proteins | sample GreLakmeHU45MSRF_FD_66718 | JGI IMG/M metagenome (GOLD analysis project Ga0049082, IMG submission 66718) | Freshwater lentic microbial communities from great Laurentian Lakes, MI, USA - Great Lakes metaG HU45MSRF | ecosystem: Environmental > Aquatic > Freshwater > Lake | place: Great Lakes... | reverse complement strand
CGAGTCGGCATCCGCCTGCACGCCGACGTGAAGCCCGAAATCAAGGTCTGGATCATCAAGCAGTAATCGGCACCACTCTGCCGGCATGGGGGGAGTCCAGACTCGGACTCCCCCTTTTTTGCCCCTGTCCGAGTCGCTGTCCAATGCGCAACCTTCAGTCACACGATGGGGTACCGCAAAACGACGGTCACTGTCCATCACTCGCATTCTCCCAACTCCATACATGGCAGAACGTCCGCCAAGCCCCGGCGAATCCATTGCGCGCCGAGCCGCCGCCCTCGCTGGTGACATGAAGGCCAACGATATCCTTGTCCTCGATTTGCGTGGAGTGACGGATATGACCGACTTTTTTGTTATTGCCAGTGGGACATCCGACACACACGTCCGCGCCGTCGCGGAGCACATCCAGGCAGGGTTAAAGGAGGGTGGCGTGTCTACCACGATGAGCGAAGGTCTTTCGCAGGGACGATGGGCGCTGCTCGACTACGCGCACACCGTCATCCATGTCTTTCATCCGACGTTGCGTCAGTACTACCAGCTGGAACGGCTATGGGGCGATGCCACGCCGGTCCCGCTGGACACCGCAGCCACGCAGGGAGCACGGTAAATGCCGCAGGCGCAGCGCTGGACACGATGGGGAGCGGCTCTGGTGTTCGCGATCATCGCGATCGCCTCGCCGCTTCACGCCCAGTACTTCGGGCAGAATCAGGTCCAGTACGATCGGCTGCGCTGGCGGGTGATCGAGACCGAGCACTTCCAGATTCACTATTATCCGCAAATCGCCGATGTGGCGCCCGACGCCGCACGCATGGCCGAACGGTCGTACGCGCGGCTCTCGCGCCTCATGGCACACCAGTTCCGCGAGAAGAAGCCCGTCCTCATCTTCGGCTCGTCGGGCGACTTTGCGCAAAGCAATGTGTTCGGCGATCTGGGTGAAGGCACCGGCGGTGTGACCGACCCACTGCGCCAGCGCATGGCGCAGTTTTTCAGTGGCGACTGGGCCAGCTTCGAACACGTGCTCATGCACGAAATGGTGCATGTGTTCCAGTTTGACATCTTCTCGCGCGGGCGCGCTGGCGCGGGGTTGCAGAACCTGGCGATGGTCAATCCGCCACTCTGGTTCATGGAAGGGCTCGCCGAGTACTTCTCGATCGGACCCGAGCACCCCTGGACCGATGCGTGGGTCCGCGACGCCGTCACCAACAACGCGCTGCCCACCATCGCGCAGATGACCGAGCGCCCGGACAAGTATTTCCCGTATCGCTACGGGTTGTCGGTGTGGCAGTACGTGGGTGCCCGGTGGGGCGACGAGGTCATCGGCGAGATCATGAACGCGGTGCCCAGCGTCGGCATCGATCGTGCCTTCCGTCGTGAAATCGGCATGTCACTCGATGAGCTCAGCGCCGAGTGGAAGCAGGCCATGCAGAACAAGTATCTGCCCATCGTGGCCGAGCTGCAGCGCCCGCGCAGCTTCGCCGAGCCCTTGCTCTCGCAGAAGCGCTCCGGCAGCATCGCCAGCCTCTTCGTGGCCCCGGCGCTCTCCGATGACGGTAAGCTCATCACCTACATCGCCTACGGCAGCTTCCTGCGCGGGGAAGTGTTCCCCGAGATGTATCTCGCCAACGCCGAGACGGGCAAGCGGATCACGCGCCTGGTCAAGACGACGTTGAATCCTGACTTCGAACAGCTGCGCTACGTCTACTCGCAGCCCTCTTTTTCGCCCGACGCCAAGATGCTCGCCTTCACCGGACAGAGCGGCGGACGCGACGTGCTGTACGTGATGGACGTGAAGAGTCGCAGGATCCTGCGGAAGTTCGATTTCGAGCTCGATCAGGTGTTGAGCCCAAGCTTCTCGCCCGACGGGCGTCGCATCGTGTTCAGCGGCATGCGGCGTGGCTCCAGCGATCTCTACATCGCGTCGCTCGACGCCGACGGGTACACGCAGGTCACGAAGGATCCCTACGGCGATCTCCAGCCGCAGTGGTCGCCCGACGGACGCACGATCGCGTTCACCAGTGAACGTGGCGACGACACCGACCTCGATATCCTCAAGATCGGCAAGTGGAAGCTGGCACTGCTCGACCTCGAGACGCAGAAGGTCACGGTCATCAACGACCAGGGCGGACGCAGTCTCAATCCGCAGTGGGCGCCCGACGGCAAGTCGCTGGCCTACATCACCGATCGCTCCGGCGTCGCCAACATCTTCCTGTACGATCTCGAGGCGAAGCAGCACTACCAGCTCACGAACGTACTGGGCGCGGTAACGGCCGTGGCCGAACAGTCGCCCGCGATCACCTGGGCGCGCGGCGCCGACGTGCTGGCCTTCGTGTACTACGAAAAAACCGACCACGCGATCTGGAAGATCAAGAATCCGCGGTCGCTCAAGAAGGAACCGTATCGCGATCCCGTCGTCGTGGCCCAAGGGGGCGCGCTCAGCGGCGCGCCGACCAAGCCCGCCGCCCCGGTCACCCCGGTCGCCCCGGTCAAGGTCGATCCCACGGCGCATCTGAGTCGCGCCACACTCACCGACACCGCGGCCGCCCGGCAGTCGTTCTACCGGCCCACCGTCGGCGCGAAGGCGCGAGCGTCGGATGACTTGCCCGCTTCGGTTGCGTCGCGCCTGTCGGAGGCGGTCAGCGTGCGAGCGCTGCTGGACAGCTTTGACTTCAATCTTCCCGACTCCACCAAGCTGCGCGATTACCGTTATCGCGCGCGACTCACGCCCGAATATGTGGCGCAGCCGTCCATCGGCTATCAGCAGGGCGGATTCGGTCAGGGCACCTTCGGCGGCACCACGGTCGTCCTCAGCGATCTGCTCGGCGACCGTCGACTCGCGCTGTCTGGCGCGATCAATGGGCAGCTCAGCGACGCGCAAGTGTTCGTGGGCTACACCAGCCTCGGGAACCGCCTGCAGTACACCACGGGCGTGATTCAACAGCCGATCTACCTGCTGTCGAATTACATCCAGGAGCCGCTCGGCAACGACCAGTTCTCGGAGTCGCAGGAGATTACGCGACTGGTGGTGCGGCAGGTGTTCGCCGCCGGCCTGTATCCACTCAATCGCTTCACGCGATTCGAGCTCGGCGCGCGCTTCCAGAACATCGATCAGCAGGTCTTCCCGTTCACGCGACTGGTCGACTACCAACAGGGCTACGCCAGCGGCTTCGAGCGCGGTCCTACGCGGAACGTGGCGTCGGCCAACACGATCTCGCCGTATCTGGCGTTCGTGACCGACAACACGCTCTACGGGTACACCGGACCGATCTCGGGGCGCCGCCTGCGCCTTGAGGTGGAGCCGAGCGTGGGCACGTGGAAGTGGACCGAGTATTTGGCCGACGTGCGTGGCTACTACCCGATCCTGTTCAACTACATCACGTTGGCCACCCGCTTCACGACCAGCATGTCGGTAGGTCGCGACGAGCTGCGTTTCCCGAAGTGGATCGGTCGTCCCGACTTCATTCGCGGCTACAACCGCGAGGACCTTGGTTCGATTACGTGTACCGGCCTGCCCACCGACGACGGCACGTCCTGCAATTCCGTGGAGCTGATCGGCAGCCGGGTCGCCTTCGCGAACGCCGAACTCCGCTTCCCGATTATCCGGAGCTTCGCCGCCGCTCGCCTGCCCATCGGACTCCCGCCCATCGACGGCCTCTTTTTCTACGACGCCGGCGTGGCCTGGTCGAAAAACCAGCAAGTGGTGGGCAGCCGCCCCGCCGGATACGATTTCTCGCGTGAGCGGGCGCTGCTCCAGAGCTACGGCTTCGGCGTGCGCATGAACCTGTTCAACATCGCGATCATTCGTTGGGACTGGGCGGTCCCGGTGAGCCGTCCCGGCACGAAAGGGTTCGGGACCTGGTTCTTCGGCGCCAGCTACTAAGCCACCTCCCGATCCAAACCAGGGTTGAGAACACGGGGGGGCGATAGGGGATTTCCCCTGCCGTCCCCCCTCCCTGCTCCTGCCTCTGGCAGGTACGTTTCTTACGTGCGCACGCCCTTTGTGACGGCGCTCGTGCTCCTCGCGTGCGGTGTTGCCAGCGGCTGTGCCGATCGCTCGTCCCGCCCCCCCGGAGCCGACGCCACACCCAGTATTCCTGGTGGTCCGGACCCGATCGTGTTGCGCGTCTCGCGCGACGGCGGTGTCATGAGCGCTACCCGCTATCCGGATCTCGAGTCCACGCTGTGGCGATCGAGCGCCCGGGTTCCGGCCCTCGCTCGCATCATCGCGTTCGGCGCCGAAGACGGATACCTCGCGGCGGTCGACACCAGCGGTGCCCCGGTCCGCATTGATATCCGCCTTGGCACGGTCACGACCTCGCGAGACGACACCGTGGCCGTGGCCTCGTCGGCCGACGGTGGCGCGATCTACGCGCTCACCACCCACGGCGAGATCACCCGATACACACCAAGCGGCGGCGACTGGCGCTTCACGCCCACGCTGCCGGCCCACGCGTTGTACGCGCAGACCGATGGCTCACTCATCGTAGCCGGTGCGAAAGGTGATCGCGCGATCGTGTGGCGCGTGCGCCCTCCCGGGCAGGACGTCACCGACAGTCTGTCGTTCGACATCGGCGGCAACGAGGCCACGCTGCGCAAGTCTCTCGTCGCCACCGCCGGCGCCGTTGGTGATCGGGTGTTTTTCGGCGGCAACGAAGAAGTCATTGCCGTCCGCACACGCGATCTCGCCAAGGCGCTGGAAGTGGACATCGGCGATCCCGTCACGGCGATCACGGCCACACCGAGCGGCGACCGCCTGTTCGTAGCGATCGAGAACGAAGAGTTGCTGCGGGTCGTCGATCGCTTCGAAGAAGGGGTGAAGGGGAAGATCACCCTGCCCGGCGTGCCACGGGCCTTGCGCATGGACCCGTTGGGTCGCGTGCTACTGGCGCGTGGCGGCGGCGACTCAGTGTATGTGATCAGCCTCGGCAGCGATGCCGTGATCGGCGTGGTGCGCAGCGCATGGCGCGGTGATCTACCGCTGGTCTTGCCCGACGGCGCGATCGCCACCACGCGTGGCGAGGACGTCGTGCTCGCGCATCCGACTTCACTGAAGGACATGCGCACCGTGGTCGGCGGCGCCCGTCAGTTCTGGTATACGCTACGCTGGAACGGCTTCCGCCCTCGCGCCTCCGGTCTCGATCAGCCCGTGCAGTTCCGTACCAGTGCACCGCGCGACTCGATGGACTACGCCGACAGCGCCGCGGCGCGCGACCTCGCACGCGACAGCACGCGCCGTGACACGGCCACAACGTCGTCGTTCACCGTATCGTTCGCGGCCGTGCTTGACGAGAAGCAAGCGCGTCAGGTCGCGTCACGCATTCGCGTGGACGGAGAAACACCGCGCATCACGACGTCCGATCGTGCCGGAACAACCTTGTATCGCGTCGTGCTCGGCCCGTACCCGACACGCGCCGACGCCGATCGCATCGGCAAAGCGTCAGGACAGAGCTACTGGATCTTTGAGGGGGCACCGTGACGTTGCCCAACTTGACGGAATCGTGGGAGATGGAGGGTCGCCGCTTAGCGCCTCTGCTCGACGGAATGTACGCCGTGGTGGTCGCCGCGACCGACGCCGCCCTGGCGACGTCGATGGCCCTTGGCGTCGCGCGGGCACAGGGACAGCGCCGACGCGTGGCCGTGGCCGACTTGATCGGCGAAGCCCCAGCCATCGAAGCGCTGCTCACCGGCGATGATCCCCACGGCATCTCCGACAGCTTTCTGTACGGCGTGTCGCTCAACAAGATCGCACGGCCGATGGCCGGCGTTGATAACGTCTTCCTGATGCCCAGTGGGACCGAAGCCGTGGCGCACGCTGAGGTCTATGCCAACGAACGGTGGCGCCGTCTGGCCGCCGGCTTTCATCAAGTTGGTGCGCTGCTGGTCGTCGTCGCCAATCCGGCCGCGCCAGGTTTCGGCGACCTGTGCGCCTACGTCGGCGCGCTCATGCCGGTGGGTGACACGGTGTTCCCCACCCCGCCTGGTGTGCCGCTCATTGCACCACCCGCTCCCCCCACGCCCGAGCCTCCGGCCCCGCCCCCGCGGCCGAACGCGGCACGTGCGCGCGCGGCTGCGGTGGAAGACGAGTCGAGCCGCCGACGTCGCCTGATTGCGATGCTGTCTGTGCTCGGCGCGGTCGCCGTGGCCGGTGGCGCGTTCTGGCCCCAGCTGACAGCGCGCTTGCCGCAACCGATCGCGGCTCTGATCACGGGCAAGCCGCGTGCGCCCGACAGTACCTCGATGGTGGTACCACCCACCCCCATGGACACCTCCATGCGTAGCGACAGCGCCACGCGTGACTCGCTGCTGCGGGATTCCACCGACGGCACCATTCCCGGTCTGGACAGCGTCCCTCCCGACAGTCCGTCACTCACCGTGGAGAACGCCGCGGACTCAGCGGCCGCGTCGCGCTATGCCGTGTATTTCGCGACCGCCAACACGCGCGCGGGCGCCATGCCCGGTGCCCGCGTGCGCGCGCTCGACGCGGTCGCCCTGTCGCCCGTCGCCGAGGGCAACGAACAGTGGTTTCGCGTGACGGTGGGCGCCTCCGCGACACGCGCGCAGGCCGAGTCGCTGCTCACCACGCTGCGCTCCCAGAAAATCGTTGGCTCAGGAAGCATCGTATCGGTCCCGTATGCGTTGCGTCTCGCGCGCGACGTCACGCCGACCATGCTGCCCACGCGACTCGCCGAACTGGCGACTCGCGGCATCATCGCGTATGCGCTGCTTCAGCCTGATGGCAGCGCCACTGTGTATACCGGCGCATTCGAATCGCCGATGCAAGCGACCCCGCTTGCGGATTCTTTGCGCGCCCTGCGCATCGAGACTGTGTTGGTTTATCGAACCGGGAGAGCGTTCTAGTGCGTCTGACGAAGCTCGAGGTCCATGGCTTCAAGGCCTTTGCCGATCACTTAGAATTTGTGTTCGAAGAGGGTGTGACGGCCATCGTCGGCCCCAACGGCAGCGGCAAGTCGAATGTATCCGACGCCGTGCGGTGGGTGCTCGGCGAGCAGCGTGCGCGCACGATGCGCGGCGCGAAGATGGAAGACGTGATCTTTCACGGGTCGTCATCACGGAAAGCCGTGAACATGGCCGAAGTGTCGCTGCATTTCGACAACTCAGAAGGTGACCTCCCAGTCCCGTTCAAGGAAGTCGTCATCACGCGGCGCCTGATGCGTACGGGGGAAAGTGAGTATCTCCTGAATCGCGCGCCGTGCCGTTTGCGCGACATCCAAGATCTGGTGCGTGGCACGGGACTCGGCGCCGATTCCGGAGTCGTCATCGAAAGCCGGATGATCGATGCCCTGCTCTCTGACCGGCCCGACGAACGTCGCGAGCTGTTCGAAGAGGCAGCTGGTGTCGGCCTGTATCGCGATCGTCGCCGCAGCGCCGAGCGCCGTCTCGAGGAAACGACCGTCGACCTCGCCCGCCTCGATGACCTGATCAACGAAGTGCAGAGCCAGGTGCGCTCGCTCTCGCGCCAGCGTCGGCGCGCCGAGCGGCACGCCGAGCTGACGGCGCGTCGGTTCCAAGTTGAGATATCGCTGGCCACGCGCGAGATGGCGTCGTGGCGTGAGGAGCTCGTGGCACTCGACGATCGTCTCGTCGCGCTGCAGCAAGACGTACCGGGCGGTGAGGAAGCCATCGCGCAGGCGGAGCTGCTGCGTGAGCAGGCGCACGGGGCGCGTTCCGCGGCGGAAGCCAGCCGTCTCGAACTCGCGCGCCTCACCACCGAGCAGCGAGACACCACGCAGAAGCTCGAGCGCGAACTCGCGGTCAGCGAGGAGCGTCAGCGCAGCACGACCATGCGCAAGCAGCGTGCGGAAGAAGAGCGGAAAGAAAACGAAGCCTTTGGCCGTCGCCTGCGCGAAGATCGTGAGCGTGCCATCGGCGATCGCACCACGCTCGAAACGGAGCTAACCGACGCCGGTGAGGCACTCCAGGAACGCCTCGCCGCCGAGCAAACCACGCGTGAAGCGGTGCAGCAGGCGCGTGCGGTTCTGGAGCAGCTCGAACGGCAGGTGCGTGAACATCGCGACCAGGCGCGCCGTATCGAGCTCGATCGCGATGGTGCATCGCGTGAGCACCTCGAAACACAGAATCGCCGAGAGGCGCTCGAGATCGAGCGTCAGCAGCTGGCCGATGCGCTCGACGTCACCGAACGCGAGCTGATCGCGGCCCGCGAGCAGGTGTCGATCGCGCAGGCGAATGCGCAGGACGCGCTCCACGCACTTGAAGGTGCGCGGCTAGTCGCCGCCACGGCGCGGACGGCCGATGCCGAGTCACGCAGTGCGCTCGCCAGCGCCGTGCAGTCCGGCACGGCCCTGGAAGGCCGCTTGAATGCACTGGCCGCGCTTGAGCGTGAACGCGTCGGCTTGGCCCCCTCGGCGGCGAAGCTGCTCAAGGAGCGCGAGCGCTTCGGCGACGGTGCGGTGCTCGGTCCGCTCACCGACTTTCTCACGGCCGACGGCGAGGCAGCGCAGCTCGTGGAGCGCTACCTCGGCGCCACGATGCACGCGATCGTCGTGCGTGATGCCGATGCCGCAGCCGCCGTGCGTCGTTGGCACGCCGACACGCAGCCCGGACCGCTGCTACTGTTGCCGCTCGATGTCGTCACCGACCTTGGTGCCGACGCCGATGGGCTGGCGGGCAGTGTGCAATCGTCGGGTGCGGCGTCGCGCTGGGTGCGCGCCTTGCTCGGCAAGGTGCGCGCTATCGACCGTGGTGACGCGTTCATCGATGAACGAGGCGCGGTATTCCTCCCGGGCACCGCAACGGGCCCTGGCCCGCTGCAGCGTCGCGCCGAGATCACGCGACTCGAATCGGATCTCGCCGCCGCGGAGGCGCGCCGTGACGAATGCCTGATGGCGGCTGAGGCGGCGCGCCTGGCGCTTGGTGAGGCAGAACGTGCGCAGCAGGCCGCGATGGACACGTCCAACCGCGCGCAGCAGGAATCGCGTCGCGCGACCGATGTGCAGCAGGAAGTCGAACGCCGTCGCGAGCGCGCCGAACGGGAACTACAGCAGTCGAGTGCGCTGGCCGAGCGGCTGATCTCGCGTCTCGAGGAGCTCGACTTGCGCACGAAGCAGCTGGCCCAGCAAGCCGAAGCGCTGCATGCGCGCGCGGGTGAGGCTGACGCCGAGATCACCGACGCGCGCGAAGGGATGTCGGTGGCCGAGCGCGATCAGGAGCAGGCGCGCGAAGCGCGTGCCACGTGGCAGGTCGCCCAGGCCCAGGCGCAGGCGCGCTTGTCGGTCGCGATCGATCGCGAAAAGCGCTTGAACGAGGAGGACTCCACCGCGGCGGCTCGTCTCGAGTCGTTGGCGCGCGAGCTCACCAACTTATCCGAAGCGGACCAGAGTCTGGCGCAGCAGCTTAACGGCTGGCGCACCGAGCTGCACACCGAACAGAAGACCCTCGCGGATGCCGACGCGCGTCTGGCCGGTGCTGAGCGGGCGGTGGCCGCCGCCAACTCGGCGCTCGACGAGGCCGAGCGCCTGCTCGATGACGCACGCCGTCGCGCCTCCGCCCTGGGGGAACAGTTGCACGGGGCGCAGCTGCGTCACACGGAACTCTCCGGTCGCCGCGAGGCGATCCGTCAGCGTCTCGAAACCGAATGGCGTCGTACCCTCGAGGATCTGCTGGCCGGATTTGAAGAGCTCGACCTCGATACGGATGTGTTGCGCACGGAGGCGAAGCAGCTGCGTGACTCGCTCGACGAACTGGGTCCGGTCAATCCGCTGGCCATCGAAGAGCACGAGGAAGAGCAGCGTCGCCTCGAGTTCTTGACTGGGCAGCGGAACGACCTCGTGGCGGCTAAGCAGTCGCTGCACCAGGCCATTCGTGAAATCGACAGCACGGCGCGCGAGCTCTTCCTGGCGACGTTCTCGCAGGTCCGCGAGAACTTCCGTCAGATCTTCCTGCGGATGTTCGACGGTGGCGAGTGCGACCTGCGGCTCGAAAACCCGGATTCGCCACTCGATTGTGACATCGAGATCCACGCGTCTCCGCGTGGCAAGAGGACGCAGCGCATTCACCTGCTCTCCAGTGGTGAGCGCGCGCTCGTAGCGCTGTCGCTGCTGTTCGGCATCTTCCTGACCAAGCCGAGCCCTTTCTGTCTTATGGACGAAGTGGACGCGCCGCTCGACGACCAAAACATCGGCCGTTTCGTGAAGATGCTGAATGACTTCAAGTCGCGGACGCAATTCATCGTGATTACGCACAACCCGCGTACGACGTCTGAGGCGGCCGATGCGGTGTACGGCGTCACGATGCAAGAGCCGGGGGTGTCGTCGATCGTGAGCGTGCGCCTGCGTGGTGGGCAGCAGGTGGACGAGACCGTCGTGCCGGTTGATGCTATCACGGGCGAGATCGGCGGTGACGAAGTCGACGAGGATTCTGCCGCGGAACCGTCGCCGGCGTGACGGCCGTCGCGCGGCGGCGTTGGTGGGTCGCCGCAGCGGCGTGCTGCGGTGCGGCGCTGACGACCCTGCCCCGGACACTCCTGGGGCAGACAGTCATAGTCGAGGGTCCGGCCGGCGCGCTGCTCCCGACGCTCACGCCGTCGTTGCTGGTCCGAGCGCTCGGTTTCACGAACGTGCGCCCACTCCGCGTACGCGTGCAAATTGCGACGTCGGTGGATTTTGGTACGGCATCGACCGTGGTGGATACGGCGTTCTCCACGTCGGACACGACCATTACCGTACAGATCACGCGCGCCCTGCCCAGCGAGGGTACCGTCTTCTGGCGGGCCAGCGTGCAGGGCACGTCGGGCGCTGTCGCCGAATCGCCGATCACGGGGCCGCGTCCCGTGCCGGCGTGGCTCACGCTCATCACGCCGAACTCGCCGACGGGCGACATCTTC
>Ga0049082_10000553_pt1 | contig 10868 bp, 8 predicted proteins | sample GreLakmeHU45MSRF_FD_66718 | JGI IMG/M metagenome (GOLD analysis project Ga0049082, IMG submission 66718) | Freshwater lentic microbial communities from great Laurentian Lakes, MI, USA - Great Lakes metaG HU45MSRF | ecosystem: Environmental > Aquatic > Freshwater > Lake | place: Great Lakes... | reverse complement strand
CTGTATTCTATAATTTAATTGAACAGGCTGATCCTGGTAATGTTATATGCGTTCCAGATATCGTGTATAACTATAATGATATTAACCCACTGAATGACTATAAAGTAAATGCTAGAGAACAAACGAAAAACGCTAACATGGTTATGGAGAAAACACCTTGAAAAGAATTCTAATCGGCATTCCTACAGCTAACGATATTCATCCTCAAACATTCAAGTCAATCTATGACCAGATTATCCCTGCAGGATATAAAGCAGACTTTCAATTCTTCTATGGTTATAACGTTGACCAAGTCCGCAACCTAATTGCTGACTGGACTGTAAAGGGTTTTGACTATCTATTTGCCGTTGACCATGATGTATCATTTGCTCCTGATACTATTATGAAGTTGTTAGCACATGATAAGCCAGCAGTGGCAGGTCTCTATCGCCAGCGTCTAGAACCACAGGCAATCGAAGTATATGATATGAACCTTGCTCGTATTCCTTGGTCACATCTAAAGGGTAGAGGTCTTGTTCAAGTTGGTGGTTTTGGTCTTGGCTGTGTTCTTATTAAGAAGGAAGTGTTTGCTACTGTAGGTTATCCGCAGTTTGTTTATCATGATGCTCTTGATCACAAGGATACCTTTAGTGAAGATCTAGACTTCTGTCGCAAGGCTACTCGCAAGGGATTTACTATGTGGGCTGATACTTCTATTGTATGTGGGCATCATGGCCATAAAGTATTCACCATTGTAGATGAAGCACCACCTGTTGTTGAAAATCCTGAGAAGAAGAGACTCAGAGAACTAGGTGCTATGCGTTTACTTCCTCAGACGCACACGCAGTATCTTGCTAGCATGAAGAATGGTGGTCTTGAACCTAAAGTGATTTATGATATTGGTGCGTGTGTTCTACACTGGACTAATGAAGCTAAAACTGTTTGGCCAAACTCACAGTATGTTTTGTTTGAAGCTATGGATGCTACTAAGTTCCTTTATGAAGAAGGCAATTATCTTCATAACTGTGGCTTACTATCATCAGAAGATGAGAAGGTAATTTCTTTCTATGAGAATACTGAGCATCCTGGTGGTAACTCAGTGTATAAAGAAAATAATGTTTTAAGTCCTCGCGCGGATGAGCTATTCCCTGAAGAGAAAAAGGTTCGTAAGATCTCTATGACACTTGATACTGTGGTAAAGGAAAACAATTTCCCCATGCCGGATCTTATTAAGATGGATATTCAGGGAGCAGAGTTAGATGTACTAAAGGGTGCTGCCAATGTTCTTAAGAACTGCAACCATGTCATCCTAGAACTACAGCATGTTGATTATAACTTTGGTGCTCCAAAGTCAGAAGAAGTTATTGAATACATGAAGGGATTAGGATTTAGTACTGCTGGAATGTTCTGCGGTAGTGCATTGGGTGTAGATGGCGACTATCACTTTACTCGTGATTAAAATTCTCCGCCATCAATTCCACCAAGCACAAAGGTGCTGTTAGTATTGTTATAAACTAACACATTACCATTAGCGGTATTTGCTAGATTAACATCAGTAAGCTGCGCTAAAGCAGTAGCACCACTATTACCAACCAATCCACTACGGAGAATGATTGGGCTGGTATTGGTGCTGAACTTTACAGCCTTAAAACTAGGAGTGATTACTTTAACGTTAATAGCCATTATGGGTATGCTACCGTTGTTACTTCTGGAGTTACTGTAAGAATACCTTCCACGATTCTAGTTACTGTACCAGAACCAGTAATACTTATTACGTCATACACGTATCTGCCATAATCCATAGCTAATGATACATTTGCTGTTAAAGACAAATTGATCACACCATTTGTTGGTGTAGGAACACTAACTGCGAAACTAACAGAGTTAGATGAAGTATACCATTTACGAATCTGAGCTTGTACAGTGTATCCAGTTAAATCGATTGCCTGATCATTATCGTCAGTCAAGTTTAATGCTGTGGTAAAGGTAGTACCCTGATCAACTAAAATGTTTGCCTTCGCTGCCATAATACTTCCTATACTGCTATTGTAGTTCTTTGAAAATTCACAGTTGAGGTAGTTGTAGAATTTGTTGTAGGTGAGATCAATAGATTAACATTACCAGATGCTACATTTACTGTAAACACAGCCATATTACCCTGAGAAGTATTGCTTGTTAGTGTGGCATATTCTGTTAAGAATGCATCTGTACCATTGTGCAATAACATAATTTCAGTCGATTGAAACCCAATAGCAGTAGCATTAACCTGTAATAGATATTTTATAGTTCTTGCTGAAGCTAATGCAAAACTATCAACAACCTGCACAGCTACGTTATCAGTAAAGTTTACTGTGTTGGAGATATAAGTCGTTTTACTGGTAACGAATCCAGTGCTGATATTAAGAACATTAGCTGTAGTATTATTGCCACCACGAATAGCGTCTTGAGCGATAAGAGTATTAGCTGAGAAGAAACCATTTAGGTAAGAGTTACCAGTGGTAAGACTCAATGAACCATTAGCTGTTATGCAGTTATTTGAAATGATTGTGGCAACGTTATTGGTCTTATTAACCCAATCGTTGAACGTGTCAGTAGTAGTGTTGACGTTTGCTGTACTAATTGCCATTTTTTCTCTCTACCATCATCTTTAGGATTTCTTTGATCTCAGAAACCGCATCTGTTAATTCTTCCACCTTCTTATTTATTTCATCGGACTGGCTCAATCTAGTTCTTTCCATCATATACTGATTTAATTCAGATACATTCTGATTTAGAATTGCTCCAGTTTCTGTGTTTCTAAAGTAACCAGGAGTTGTAGTTTGAATTAACTTAGGAGCCTGTTTCATATTACGAACTCAACCCGACAGCACTTAAGCTCGCAAGTCTTGGAATAACGTTTCCGTTGCTGGATAACATGACTACCTTAACTTGCATAGTATCAAAGGTGTCGATAGGCTGACCACTAGTGTTATAATATCTCACTACATTAAAATTCACTGGATTAGTGAATGCTTGTTTTGGATTGTTGACCTTATCAATTTGGAATCCTGGCTGACCAATGCTAGTGTTTGCTATTTTTTCATTTAACGTGATTGAGGTATCATTGGTTACTGTATTGACACGAGAGATTTGATAGATGCTTGGATTATTAGGATTCCAAATCTTAACAATATCACCAGCTATTAATTTATTTGCACCAACAGTATTAAACAATGTACCAGCACCAGTTACCGAGGCACTTCCGTTAGCGGTGCTAACAAAACCAGTTAAGGTGGTGCTTAATGGAGCATTAGGTATACCGAAACTTAACTGAATATAATTGTTAGACTGCGAAGTGCTGATCTGATTAGTATTGCCGCTTTGAACAGGAGCTAATTTAGTCCACTGCTTGACATCAAAGGTGTCAGAGTCATGAGAGTTATAAATCTTAGCATAAGCTTCAACCCTAGTTCCTGCAGGAATAAAGGCGATACTCTGAACTAGAAGATCCTGAGCAGCATAGGTAGGATCAAAGGTAATTACAGTGCTAATATGTCTAGCATAAGCATCACCCTGACCAGTTATCTCCTCATCAGTGTCAGTATTATTAATAGTATAAAGTGAAGAAAATAAGTCTAGTTTTTCAGAATTAAGGAATGGACTGCTATAAGAATTATTAGCTTGACTCAATTCAACTTTAAATACTGCAGATTTATTATTTGAACTATAGAGATAAGATGGGCTTTGTATAACTTCGTTCGAGCGCGAGAGGATTTGTGCGCTGTAACCAGTTATCTCATTATCTTTATAATTGACAGCTTTATTATTTGCGGTTTGTATAATAAAGGCACTTCCATTAGAAGCAGCAAAATCATAAGTGATTACAGCATTTGAACCATTTGGTAGATTGACACCAATCTGTGGTTGGAAAGTATTTACGGGGAAGTTGATTAAGCTTATATAAGCATTAGCACCGCTGGCTTCACCAGCAACTAGTGTCTGAGCAAATACGTTAGTGGTTGCTGTGGTTGATCCAGCAAATACAGAAGATACGTTTATCGTGGTGGAGCCAATAGCAGTAATAGTAGTTCCCGAGGTGATACCAGCAATATTAGCAGTAACAGGCTGACCAACGAAAAGATCACTTACACTTGACACACTTGTATATTGATCACTACTAAAAGTGAAAAGAGCTGAAGCAGTTTCTGTAGCTGCCGCACTTATTCCCACAGCTGTTGAATTAACAATACTAGATACTCTTGTCCCAGAAGCTATTCCTGTTATATTGGCAGAAACTATCATACCACCAGTAATCGTTGTTGTACTAGTTAATCCAGTAATTGTAGTATTTGTACTCATAGTACCAGCGTTAGTATATGGTCCAGTAAGTGTGGCAGTAAACAGTGTGCTATTTGAGAACCTATAAGTAGAACCACTAGCATTTGAATCTGTTAGAATTAGAACATTAGCTGAAGAGTCATTGTGATAAACTGTCGCAGCTGGGGCTTTAAAGAACTTACATGAACTATTGGTAAAGCTTGCAGCTTCATCTAAGACTAATGTTGTGTTATTAGATACAGTAGCAATATGCCCAGCATAAAGAGTAGTGTTATTAGAATAAGCTACGATGTACTGACCAGAAGTAAATTGGCTACTGAATACAGTGCTTGTACCTGTTACAGTATTACTACCAGCAGTAAAGGATACTGTTTGAGCAGATACGTTAGAATAAACAGGGAATACTAATTCACCACCTAAGAAGTTAAGCTTCTGATTGTTGGTGATTAAAAATTCGAACCCATCATTAACAACTTCAATAGTTGTATTATTGGCGCTAAACTTAGCAACCTTTACATCATACTTTAACTGTGCATTTGTTACTGGTGTTAGATTACCACCATTACCATAGTCATATAGCTGACCTTGGATACCACCACTAAAACCACCAAATGGACTATTTGTGGTTCCAACTAGAACATTACCTGTTTCAGCATACCAAAGAATATAACCAGGATCATCAGCTGAGAAATCGATAGAATACACCTTTCCAGTATCTAACTGAATTGGGTGCGAGAAGGTAAAGGTTGTTGCTGTAGCAGCAGTAGCACTAGTAGTTATGCTAGAATAAGCTTTATTTACTAAAGAATTTGGATATTTTTTAACATAAACTGGATATCCTGTCGAAGCAGTATCTGAAATAGAAATACTAACAGTGGGGTTTGTAATGCCAGAAACATTATTAGTGGCATCAGGCTTTGCTGCAAAATATAGATCAACACTGGTCAAATAAACAATAGTTGACCCACCCACTGCGTTTGGGTCTACATAAAATGTTTGTGATTTGATAGTCATTATGAGCCTTTAATATTAATTTGTATCGAACGGATTATAATATTCACCATTATCATATTGATTTGTTCCATTATAAAACTCTAAAGATTGATTTGGTTGTTCAACTGGTGTCGGTGTTTGCTGTGAATAGAAAACAATCAGTACTTGTGAGGTAGATGTCCCATCAGAATTACTTAGCGTTCCCACTTTATCTCCAGTTAAACTATTTATGATTGACTGGGCAGAGGATACAGTAGAAGCAGCGCCCCCAAGAATACCAGGCGATGCGCTAATGTATTGATTATTGGGAGCAGTTGTTGTAATATTATTAGTATAATAATATGTGAACTTTAACTGTCCACCAGCATCTGTTGTTAATGCTGCACCAACAATACCACCGAGTGGTTGGCAAAAAGCAGAAACATCAATGTTGTTAAAGGTAAAGGTGTGAACTGTATTTGGTTTTAATCCTGTTGCTGTTAAATCGAATGCCTGATCAGCATTATAATAAACAAGTCTTTGGCTATTACCACGTTTAATATACTGAGTGACAATATTATCTGGAGTATTGTCATATCCCCACAAATATTGCTTGTTGTGTTTGTGCCATTCAGTCACCTGGCTTGCAGCAGTACCAATCTGCTGGCCATTAACCTGTGCTACAGTTAAATTTGTTACTAGGGTAGTGTAAGACATAGGTTTCCTCTATTAAACGGGAATAAAGTTGACAATTTCATTGGCACTTGGTAGATCATTCATGAGATATCCATTAGAAGCAGTTATCAAGGTGAACGAAGATGGTTCGCTCGTCAATGTTCCAACGTAATTGGTCGGTGGTGGCATCCACCCGCATACTGAAGAATTATATTCGATTACTGTGGGGGTCGTGCCACCATTACCGTCAGCATAATATCCATAATAATCAACACCAACGCAGTTAGCGGAAATTAATGTTCCTGCTATTGGGTTGGCGATGACGACGGTGCCACCAGTATTGGATGTTGGTCTTTGTACAATAATTTCGGCAATAGGTGGGGTGGTTTTAAAACCAGTAGTTGCAATACCCTGACTAATTAAAGAAGATTCATTATAAGGCAGAAGAGCTGATTTGCCTGATACAGCGTTAGCAGTTGTAGTATTAGCAGTATTGAAAGAGAATTCAATATTCATATTCTTCTTAGGTGGAACAATTTCATTGTTTACCCATGAAGCTGAATACTCAGGATTTGTTATATCGCTATAAGCATTACTTGTGAACGCATCAGAAAAGAAACCATACTTAAATCTATTTATCGCACCATTGATAGAGGATGGAATACCTAGATTGCTGACACTTCTTTCCAACTGACTTAATTGTGCACCATATTCAAGAGAAGCAATTCTGTTTTCAAGAGTAGCGATTTGCGCCATAGTATAACCAGAAGGTTGAACCACTGAAATATTAGTATTAGCATTTGTTGGTGTAGCAATAATGTGAGAGGTCAACCGATTAGTAGTCATCCTCTGAACGCTGGCCATCTTAGTGTCAGTTATTAGAGTATAGTTCAAATCTTTTTGAAGTGGAATAGAAGGATATGGTGGGATAACCAATACATTCAAGCTCAAATTATTGTCTGGAGTTGCAGGAGCAACCATACCTGTAGTTGCTGGAGTTCCTTGAATAACTTTAATTACTGCAGTTTTGTCGATAACAATTCTATCAGCTCTACCCATATAATAGTTTAGGCTAGAGGAATAGTGCTCACCATCGATTGGGAACTGATAAGAAGATAGAGAACCAAATTTAGTGGTTGCACTTAATGGTGTAGGATTGATTGTTGATAAGGCAGTATTACCTGCAGTTTGAACAGCTGTATTAGCTACACTAGGGCGGAAGTCGACAGTATCAATTAGATCATAATAGTTCCCGCGAGGATCAAACATCTCAGGAATTTCTAAGGTGTTTACTGTGTTGCTAGAACCAGCAGTAACTACAGCATAAGGCTGCGCGTCATCAACCGGATATGAAGACTTGGTGAATAATGCGCCGCCAGTACCAGTGAAGTGGTCAAACTGAACTAGTAACGCATCGCCAGTTGAAAGAACTAAATCAGAATCATTATGCTGATATAGAGAACCAGTATCATAGAAGTCTGGATTTTGTCTATTATCAACATAAAATTCATTTGTTATGTCACTCCAAGTTGTTGGAAGAGTATCAGTATTAGCAACGTTTGCTGTCGCCACAACAGTCGAATTCGCTAAAATAGAAGTATTAACAGCCTTATATACCTTCTTCAACCTAAAGATGTCAGGATGACCTAGTGACCATGGACCAACAGTATTAGCTGCATTATTTGATAAGCAAAGAGCAACAGTGGTATCTCTTCTAGCAGTTTTATTTGTTACCGTTTTATTTGTAGCAATAACTGGAGTAATGATAGTAGCATTAGCTGTAGCTGCCGAGTTGATAGCAGCACCAAGACTAATTGTTAAAACTGCACCATTAGAATTTAAACTAGCTGAACCACTAGCAAGAGTTACTAGTGCATTTTGAGGATAGAATAGGAATGCACCTTGTGTAGCATTAGCAGCTGCTATAGTAGCATCAACTTGGAAAGATGTAGAATTAATAATATTTGTAATTCTGCGGATCGTGTCACCAGCAGCTGCCGCAGTAATTTTAAGATACTGGCCAGGAATCAATGATGCAGTCGTATTAGCGAGAACAATATTACTTGAAAAAGTGAAAAGAGCTGAAGCAGTTGCTGTAGCTGCTGTACTTATTCCTACAGCTGTTGAATTGACAATACTAGATACTGTTGTTCCAGAAACTATTCCTGTTACATTGGCAGATACAGACATACCACTTAAGATTGTAGTGGTACTTGTTAATCCAGTAATTGTGGTATTTGTACTCATAGTACCAGCGTTAGTGTATGCTTGAGTTGTAGTTGTAATAACAGCAGCATTAGACTGAACATTGGAAGATTGGAATGTTAGAGTTAGTTTAGCTAGATCAGCATCAGTTAATGTAGCATTAGCAGTGTATGGGAAGGTGTTGCTTCCTGATGTAGTTAGAGTAATTACGCCTGTGCCTGTAGTGATTACAATACCATTATTAGTGCTAAACACACCACCAGCTGTAAAACTATGGTTGGCAGTATTCTTAGTAGAAATTGCACCACCAGCAAACAATAGAGTTGAAGTTGCAGCATTTTGAACTACAGCAACGTTAGTTAGCGTTGCGGTATTTGATAGTATCACGTCAGCGATAGCTGTTACTGTGTTGCTATAATAAACGCTCTTAGTATCTGCAAAGTTAAAACCAGCAGTCATATTAACGTCAAACATGTACAACTTGCTAGTATATGTTGGGCTTCCGGGAGTACCAGAATTTGGCACAGGAACTAGTGATCTAATTCTTGCTGTACCAATAGAATTACCTGAAGGTAAGGTATTGCCTGTTGGATAATTCGTTGTATTAGAATAATAGGTCTTAGCAGTATCATAAAGAGTTACATAATCGCCTGTGGTGAAGTTGAATACACCACCGATTTCTTTTACATTAATATAATTGCCATAGCTGGTATTGATAGTGACATTGCTGCTACTTACATCAGTACCTTGTCTTACGTTAGCATAGAAATTAGCATATGTCTTTACACGATAACCAGAGATATAGGCTTGACCGGGATCAACAATTAAAGTGAATACATTAGCCTGAGCAAATGCGCCGTTTGCAGTATTGTTTGCAGCTGCTGCTTTAAATTGAGCGTCAAAAGGATCTAATACGAAGTCACCATCAGTTTCAGCTGTCCGCGTTGCAATCATATCACCAATAACACTATATTGAGTTTGCTGATTTTGAAGATAAGGAGAACCCGTGGCAAAGGATGTGATGGGGAAGAATAGAGTATTAGCAGCTACAGCCGCAGTATTAAGAACAACTAGATTTGGTGTCAATTTAAGTCTGTCAGCGCCCGGAGCCTGAGTATTAAACGTTCCTGTAGCATTGTCAAGTAGAGACTGATCAATATTACTATTGATAATTGCTTCTGAAGTATCAAATCCTACTGAAACTGCATCAGGGGTATTTGCATATTTTCTAACGACAACAGTTTGAGGTAGAACATCAAGGAAATACCCCTTTTGATAAATCGTACCAGCAGAAACACTGAAGGCATAACCCATACCAGTAGGAGGAGTGTTGTAATCAAGAATACTAGCGTTTGCAGATACTGACTGAGCATTATTAGCTACTGTTATTTGGGCTTTAAAATTCTGAGCAGTTAATGCTGATATAGGATCAGCGATAATAGATGTTATAGTAGCTGAATTGTTTGCGGTTTTGACTGTGGTATATGGAGCAATAAAATATCCATTACCTGAGGCAGAAGTTATAACTGTGATAATTTTACCAACAGCATCTGTTACGGGAACCCCGGTCGCACCAGATCCGATGATAGAAGCAATAGTTGCTGTTGCAGTTAATGTGCCATTAGCCAAGTTAATAGTGACGCTATTACCAGAATAAAATGTCCAATTATTAGAAGTTGTTAATGAAGAATTTGCCATATCATTAGCAAAAGGACGAACCTTAACTAATAGAGTATTTGCAATAGCTGTAGCATTAACTTCTGTGATAACAGCACGAGCACCAGATACTGGATCATTTACTGTATTACCAGCAGTAAAAACTGCACTATTTCCTGAGATAGTTAAGGCAGACATAAACACAACTGAGTCTGTATTAGCTAAACCTAAACCAGTGCCACCAGTTGGAACATTTACCTGGAAAATAGAATTATTTGCATCAGTTAAGGTTAGTGAATCTGAGGGTGAGAAAGCAGTTTCTGCTCCGGTATTACCAGAGTTAATATAACGAACGAACAGGGTGTTTAGATCTGGAGCCTGAGAAACGAAACCAGAATTAGAGGATAAGATATAAGCCTTGAGGTTTGAAGTTGCTGAAGTAGCATACAATCCAACATAAGCTCCAACGGCTGCTGGTTGACCATCATTCTGGACGTTTACAACTTTAACATAAGGATAATTTGATAAATATGTAAAATTACAACCGCTTACAATAGTTCCTTTGCTGAAGATATTATCGCCAAACTTTTCGATCTGATTCTGAAATGTAGTTTGTAGAGTGTTAAGCTCTCTAACCTGAAGGGCAACGCCTGGTTTGAAAAGAACCTGTTGATAGTTCTTTGTTGAATCAAAGTTATCAAAATATGGTGATACAGATAAGTCGGTTTGAATAGGCATTATTATCCTCTAATTTAATAGGACAGAATTAATTTAACTGTTTCAGAAGTAGTATTAGATCTAGTCACAGCGTCGAAGTTTTCTAAGTACAGTACATCACCACTTTCAGGTATTAAATCCGGTTCGTTCTTTGTATTTATAGTAAAAATAGCATCGCTTGCTAGTCCAGTAAGAGTGTTGGCAGAGTTAATCCGACCGAGTTTAGAGGTTAGATAAACTGTGGTTCCATTTACATTGTTAGAGTGGAATCGAGCAGAAGTGTTATATCCAAGAGTTATTTCAGCTTGAGTTAATGCGGTATTTGTCAGAGGAGTATTTTGTCCCTG
>Ga0049082_10000548_pt1 | contig 10901 bp, 12 predicted proteins | sample GreLakmeHU45MSRF_FD_66718 | JGI IMG/M metagenome (GOLD analysis project Ga0049082, IMG submission 66718) | Freshwater lentic microbial communities from great Laurentian Lakes, MI, USA - Great Lakes metaG HU45MSRF | ecosystem: Environmental > Aquatic > Freshwater > Lake | place: Great Lakes... | reverse complement strand
GGGACTACTTCAATTGTTTCTTCAGGATGTAATGAGTAGGGGTTACCTTTAAATGCATGAAAGGAATTGGATGTTCTAGATCTAAATCTTTTATACTCCATTTGTTTAAATATTTCTTTACGTTGTTGTTCTACTTTTTCTTGAGCCAATTTTATTGTCTCATCATTGATCGCCTTTAGTTCTGGATTAGATAATCTCTTGTTTCTAGCTGCTTCGGCTCTTGCATCATTAATTTGCTGCAGTCGAGTTGGATATCTGTATCTATAGCTTTTGTTACGTTTCTTAACTTCTTTAGTTACGTCGAAACCTTTACTTAATAATGATTGTTTTACCGGGTCCTTTCGGCGGTTCGTGCGCAATGCATCTGCTATGGCTTTCAATTGGCCTTGAATAGAAGGATCTTGGCCGGAGGCGACAGAAACAAGCAACGGGGCTTTGGGCTCTTTGGGTTTATCGCTCATAAGTGTAAATGGGTGTAGTGGTACTATGAAAACACGGACTCTTTGAGGTTACTCTAAAACTTGATTCATAAGCTAATAACCTAACTTTAAACTTATTGAATATTATACATTGGAATATAGAGAGAGCAGTTTTCAAAAGTTTAAAAGATTGCATATTAGCTTATTAGGTTATGAGGTTATTAAAGATCTTTTTCAGTATCTGGGTGAAATAGCGGCATATATAAAGCGCCTAGTTGATTTACAGGTACATTTTCATATTTCTCATGGTTTCGTATTGAGTAAAGAGTTGGAAACCATTCACGATCCAATAAACTAACTTTTGATTGCCCCAGTTTCTTGCCACCCACTTCTAGTAGGGCATTATGAATTTCATTAGCTCTAACTTTGCCTATGCCAACATTCTTATAGTGAATTCGGACATCAACTATTGAAACAATGTCATTTATAAATGGCATTAGGTTTTGATCAAAGTCTTCAATTACTCTTTGAATAAATGGATGCTTACCTTCATTGGACATTTGATTAGACCAGACAGTTCTTGGCGCGTGTCCATCAAAATCAAAGGTTTCTGAAATTTCTCTATTTTTATAATGCCATAACAAATGTTGAGCAGCTTCAGGTGTTTTTAGCCAATCACTAAAATGTTTATAAAAGATTTGTTGTTTAGGACTTACATCGCATCTCACTACCCAATATCGTTCATCATTCTTATTTATAGATAGCGCATTGGTATGATTTGAAAATAAAATATAATTAGTACAAGAATATATATCTTTGAAGTCTTGGTATAAAAATCTACTACCATGCCATTCCTCGGTAATATTTCTCTTTAAAGTATTTAAAAGCTTCTGTGCTTCAGACCAATTACTCTCACTTTTTAATTCATCAATTAAGACTAATTGTTTGTTAGTTAAATAATCCTTACTTTGGTTGAGTGCTCTAGTTAAATCTATTTCTGCTGTATTATCTTCTCCTAATATCTTTCTAATGGCAGCAAACATTCTGCCTTTACCAATCCTTTGATGGGGACTTACTATTAATGGAGCATGTCTAATTTTCTTACCGGCATGTTGCACATGTGCTGATATGAAGTCTTCCATGTGTGTTTTTGTTTCAAGATCCGGAAATAAGTAATCAAGCAACTCTTCCCATAATTCCAGATTTCCTTTATTTTGCTCAATAGTGATGGGCTTATATGTATTGATATATTTCTTACCCCCAATTTCAAAAACGATGTCCGTGGGGTTATATAATTCAGGTCTGTATTGAAAATTCTCAACAATTATTTTCTTTGGGTGATCTGTAAAGTAAGAAGCCGCTTTAATCTTCTTCGGCATTAGATGACTGTACTCAATGTTTATAGCTTCTTTTCCATAAACGTCGTTTAGCTCTTTATTAAAATAGACTTCTAATTTTCTAATGAAGATAACGTTTTTTATAAAACTGGCTCTTGCTTCATCAGGACTTGGTTTATTCCACTTTTTTCTAGCACGAGAAATCTTATCATTAATCCATTTAAGATTTTCATCATGACTTTTTGTACAATGCTCTGAACAATTCTCTAAAATTTCTTTATCGGTATTTCCAGCTGCTATTAATTTAGCAACTAGTAATGTCATCCAATTGTCATAAAGACTTCCATTAAGAGGTTCCTTGCCTATTTTCTCTTTAATTTCATTAATTGTATAAACACGATCAGTCTCTACTTTATCTTCTTTATTAATGGAATAATTTAACCAATGTTTAAACTCATCAAGATCCATAATTTTATTTTCAATTTCATTAATAAATTCTTGAAGAGATCCTGTTACAATATTATTTTTCTCATCTACATGGCTAATAAAAACATTTGATTGTCCTTTCATAAAGGGCAACATAATTCCATTTCCAACAGCAGTAGTAGCACCATCTTGCTTTGGAAAAATTTCTGTATTTTTTGGAAGCTCAAATAATATTCTTAAATTATCTAACGCTTTTATAAGATCTTTAGCTGGAACACTTTCTTTTAAAAATAAATATAAATGTAATCCTCCGCTTTTAGAAAAGCACGGGACTAATGGATAATTTAAATTTCTTACTGGATCGTTTATATAATTTAATATCTTTATCTTCTCCTCTAAATTTTTATATACTGCACCATCAACATCTATAGCTCCAAAGAAACATTTGTTTTCTGGTTTTATAAGAGGAGAAAGAACAATACCTTTATCAATTGTTCCTGATAAATATCTTTCTAAATCTTTTTCTAAATTACCATGAGCTAAAGAAGTGCTCCAACGTATGCCACCATTATCTTTCTTTTCAGTTTTTTTAGGATCTGAATAATAATGTCCTCCTCCTTTAAAGAAGCTTTTATATTTCGCAATTAATTCATTAGTAATAATTTGCATTTAATCGGTTTTGACTAGGGACCTTTCTGCTAACTTTAAAATTTCAGCCAAGTCATAGAAGATTCTGTTCCCAATTTTAATAAATGGAAAAAGAGGTTTATTCCCCTTTGTTCTTTGCTTTCTCAAAGCGTCTGTGGATTTATAACCAAACAATTTTGATAATTGTCTCGTTGTCAGGAATGGCTTTCTGTTTATTAACAATTCTATGTCTGCATCATTTACTTTTTTCATATATTTAGGTCTTGTTAGTGTTTAGTATTCATTAGGTAATTTCATCATCATCAAGCCCTCTTAAATAGTTGAGCCCTAAAGATTTAGGATGTTCTATTTGAAATTCAGATTCTTTAAAATTAAGTGATCCAATGCCAGAATATCTAGTTCTTATGGCTGCTCTGTTTTTAATTATTTGCTCAACACTTGGTTGGGGCAATGACTCAACATAACTTTTAATTTGTTCTAATCTGCTTATTGGATAAGTCTCTTGATCAGATTTAACTTCAGTTTTTGTTAGTACCTCTTTTTTTTTAATTTGTGCTAAAGCTTTTTTAGCTTTCTGTTTTTTCTCCTCCTGCTTTTCAATTTCATCTTGTGTCATTCCTGTGGCCCAATCTACTTGAGTTTCATTAATTGGGTCTTGTTTCCATTCTCTATTTTTAGACCACAAAAATTTATTTACGTAATTAGGTATTTTAATTTTATTCTCATTTAAGATAACTACAGCTTTAGCTCGAACTAAATTGTTTTTATCGTTTACTTCTTTTCCATGATAAATATTTCCAAAATCATCTGTGAAAGCTCCTTTGTCTTTATTAAAAAATACTTGCTCTCTCTTAAGTGATCTTAATTCAGTATCTGCAATGTCTAATCTTTCCTGATCAGTTTCGGCTGCTTTTTTCATAAGTCTCCAACGTTCACCTAGTTCACCTCGTTTATAAACAATAGTTCTTCCAGTTAGAGATCCCTCACTTCCTATTTCGGGAATATGGTAAACTTCGTCATTTGCTTCTTCTTTTATAGGTAGTTCAACTTTTTTTTCTTCAGTCATTATAATTTTTTTTAATTATTCTTAACCCAGTTGTTTCATTGAAAGATCCTCCAACTAATTCACTACGATTGATCCACTCAAATTGAATGTCGGTATGTTGTTCAATGAAATTAAGTAAATCAGTAGTGCGATCACTATCTTCACTAAAGTTGAAACCACTTCTAAAAAGATGCTCATTTTCAGCAACACTTCTAAATTGAGTGATAATTTTTATATCAGTCATTAATATATTTTAGTTGGTTTAATTAATTCTGATAATCGTCCTTGGCCTCGTGCAATTACTATTCCACCTTTACGCAGCTTTTTTCTGTTTTCTTTTTTATCTAACTGATCATCTTCATCTTGTTTTCTTAATCTCTTCTGTAGTTCTAGTTGCTCTTTAAATTGTTCAACTAATAACTTATTAATATCAACGTATCTATCTTCGGCCATTTTTCTGCTCCTCAATGTATTTAATAATATCCAAGCGGTTATATTTTATAGTTCTTGGTCCAAATTGAATGAATGGAAGTCCTATTACTTTATCCTCCAATTTAGAGAGATATCTTTGCTTTTTTAACGTATCTGGATTGAGATCAAATTCTTTCGCAACTTCTTTTGTAGCTAACCACTGTTTTTCTGTTTTCATAGATCATACTATAATCTACGATAATACATTTGTATCCATTACCCGTTTTAAACGGGTAGACTTTTTATTATAGCTTTTTAGTGGGTTTCTTGTGTTTTTCTAATTCTTCAAAAGTATATCCTAATTTTAAACCAGAATTGAATTTAGTTAATGAAACGAAATCTTTTTTCCAAGTATTATAAACTTTTACTTTTCTTTTAACGGTATCGTATCGTTTTAACAAAGTTTTGATTATCTCTTGATAATTGTCACTTAAAAAAGTTTTATTCTTAAACCTTTCAATAATAATTTTATTCCATTCCTCCATTGCTGACTTACCTCGATCTCCTAAACTAATTGGAACATAACCTTTGGATATTTTCTTTGTAAGTTTATGTAGACGTTTAATAATTATTCTCTTCTTTGTTTTTGGGTCAATTTCTGTCGGATAGCAATTTGCATAATGGCAAAGCAAAGGCAAAATAGGGATAAGAGCTCTATTTTTATTTATCTCAACGCCCCTTTTTTTTTGATCTTCAAACGCCTCATCAATCAAAGTGGTCATTATAAAATTTCCATAACTATTATTAACTCGACGGTTAAATTCTTTTTTAAGAATATCTAGACCATCCTCGGTACTAAAACCGTAAGCTGTACATGCCTCTGCAAAAGAAATATCAGACTGGCCCATACTCTATTTTTAAATGAGTAGGGCCGAATTGTCTATTAAACCGGTATTGTTAAGACAACTTTAAAAAACTATTAAATTCCTTAATGCTATCTACAACAGTCTTATCTAAATATTTTAGATAAATATCCGCGGCTCTTAAAGATTTCCAACCCATAATTAATGCCACTAGCTTAATATCTTTGAACTTTTCCAATAAAAGACATGCAAAAGTATGCCTTAACATATGTGGCGGTTTATATTCAACCTTTGCCATTGCAACAATTGTTCTCCAAGTTTTGTAGAAAGTTCCTAAAGGTTTTACCTTATTATTCTTACTAAAAAATCTACCTCCATTGGTACTAGGAAATAATAAATTACTATTTTTATATTTTGCTTTTCTTAATCTTTTTATAACTCCTTGAGCAACACTTGTTAAAGGAACACGAATTGGAGTTTTATTTTTAACGTTAGCGGACCGATAAACTATTGTTGAATTACCGTCTTTGATCTGATCAAAGTTTAAAGTATTAACTTCATCTTTTCTTCGTCCACAACTGGCTAATAATATAATCGACATACATGAATACCAGTTTCCCTTTTCTTTATTCTTACTCAACTTTAATGCTGATTTTATTATTCTTTTCCACTCTTCTTTTTTATATGGCTCCATGTATGACATTCGAGGATCAATAATAAAAAGTTCTTTTGTTTTAAAGTGAGCAATATTTTTATTCACCTCACCTATTTCCTCTGCATAAGAAAATATAGATCGAAGATCATCCAAAGCTCTATTTGCTGATGAACGGCTACATTTCCCAACTGTTCTATACCAATTTAATAAATCATCTTTAGTTAAACTTATTAAAGGTTTATCTTTAATATTTAATTGATTGAAGTTGTCCGTAATAAATTTCTGGGCTTTTACAGTTTTTGCATTCAAACCAGATTTACTAGGATTGAGCATTAACCAACAACGTATTCTACCTTCTAAACACCTAATATTTTTATTAGATATATTTGAATTTAATATTCTGTTCTCAAGCCATAAATCTTTTACTTGAGATAATGTTTTAGCACTTTCCGTTTCTGCTCTGATTGTTTTAAAATCTTTTCCTACAGCAATTTGTGATTTTAATTCAAGAGCAACTTTTCTAGCTTTGGCAACACTAAAATCTTTATATGATCCTATTTGGTATCTACGTAGTTTGTTATCTATAAACTTTCTAAAAAACCAAGATACCTTTCCACCTTTATTGATAATGACACTTAAACCAACAACTTCACTATCGTATGCAATGGTCCTTTCAAAACCTATAAGATTACTATTTTTGTCTTTAATCTCCTTTCGTAATAAATATTTTTCTATTATTTCAGAAGTAAGCTTTATTCTTCCAGTAGATTTATTTGTTTGTGGGTCAATAATTAAAAAGCTTTCTAAAGTAATATTTTTAGAATTATGTCCTATCCTAACTTGTTCAATGTTATTCATTAGCATTTACCTTCATAGTTATTTGAAAAGAAAGCTATTTTCGAGATTACCCGTTTAGTATGGGTAGACATTTCAGCTACTAGACGGCTACTAGTAAATTTTGACCAGCTACTAATATGCTACTAGATGTTGATCTACCGAGATCTACCAAAACCCCACAAAACAAGGACCTTTAAATAACTATTCCTTTCTGTTTGTGTTGGTAAATAATGAAAATTAATTTGCTCGGAGGAAAATATTCTTAAACTAAAATCCTCGTTGCCAACGATTAGGTCGTGGGTTCAATTCCCTTCACCCGCTCCAACAATACCAACAGTTTTTCTTTTTCTATACAAGTAGTCAATATGTGTCGGCTACTAGTATGCTACTAGTGATTTATCGTATTCATTAAATAGATCAACATTAAAGCGACATATACTACCCGTTTTATCGACCAAACGGGTAAATAAAAGATATTAATATCAATAACTTATTGGCCCTCTGCGAGGCATTAATTAATGCTGTTGATGACTCTGTCATCAGCTTTTTAACAGGTATTGCTGGACGCAATACAAAGCTGCTGGGGCAGACCTCCGCTGCTGGGGCAGCGTCGGCTTCTATCGGTCGCTGTCGCTCCCTCTATGCCTCTCGTAGGGGTCCCGATGCATTTCTAAATTTAAAAGTTTCTTTGTGACCCCAGTTCCCTTTTTTGGGGTTAGGAGTAGCTTCTACTTCGACCTTTAGTAACAAACATATACTCATTTGAAGGTAATAAAAATATTATAGAAAAAAATCTCAAGCATCCTATAATTTCCTATATTAATTCTATCTATTATTATTACATACTTCAGTGTCTAGATTCTGGTAAACTAGATCCTAGAATGAAGAAGGTTTTTTTTATATAAACCTTATTATTTTCTATTGGACTTTTTTTATATTCACAATGCTATAGTCTTCTTTACCTACAGGCTTAAGCGTGAATGATACTGCATCCCCTTCTTTGTAAGCAGAAAGGTCAACGCCTTCATCAACGGTGAATGTCATCACCATAGTTGGCCAACCCAAAGCTTTCATTGGGTCATGCTTCATTTTGATAGTGCGTTTTCCAGTATCCACGCTGATCACTTTACCGGTTCCTTGCTCTAGTCCAGTGGATTTTGTGCTATTAGGGCTGGGCTCTACACCTTTAACTTTTTCTGCCATCTCGTGATGACCAATCTTTTTAACTTCACCGGCCGCAGATGCTTTGCCGACAATTAATATTCCTGTCATGCCTAACTCCTCGTGCGGGTGGCAGTGATATTTATAAGTGCCTGGAACGTTAAAGGTATAGGAAAATTTCTCGCCTTGTTTTTCCATTGTTTGACTCATTATTATGCCATTTAAAGCTTTTGGCACACTCGTAAACATTACATCGTGCATTTCGTCTTGCGCATTTTCAAAGACAACGGTATCGCCAGGCTGAATAGTCAATCTATCTGGTGAATAGAAATGTTGTTTTTTTGCGTCGTAATCGGTCGACGCTTTAATGATATATTCTTTAGTGAAGGCTGGAGACGCAATCAGTACCAGCGCGGTAGTTAATAATATTCTTTTCATAAACTTCTCCTTTAGGTTGGGTTAGTTAAAACATTAAACGCAAGCCGACAGTGCCGATCACCTCGTTACTATCTTCACCGTCTTTTTTAGCAATTGATGAAGTTTCACCAAATTTACTTGCATAGTGAACATCCATGTAGAGTGCAAACTTCCTGGTGAATTCGTAGCGTGTCTGCAAGCCAATCTGGCCATCGCTAATACCAGAACCAACATGTTTTTCTTTTACATCTTGAGCGAATAGATTGACTTCAATATAAGGTTGTAGAATAAGTTTTTGTGTGATGAGGAAATCAGTTTCTCCACGTAGTCTTGCGCTCACATCACCATTATCACTCATGAACAAATGTGCTTCGGTTTCAAGCCAGTACGGAGCAAGCCCGTTAAATCCAAGTGTTAAATAGGTAGTAGAATTTGGTTTGGTATCGTAGCGGATACCCGCTTGTGCATCCCAAAACATTGAGATGTTACGGCTGTAGAGTGCCCAAAACTCTGTACTCTCCAACTCATCTTTATTTCGTTCACCTTCACTTTTTAGCCAGAGCTTGTTTTCGTCTGTGCCTATCCAACCATCTAACTCCCAGTTTTGTACAGAGTCTCCTTTTTTATTCGAGCCAGCATCAGTTTCCAATCGGAACATATGGAAAATACCTCCGCCATGCTCATTCTTCATTTCTTTCATTGAGGCCATACCCGTTTCATAAGCCATTGCTGGATATGCTAGTGGAAGTGCTAAACATGAAATTAAAAAAAATTTTCTAACGTGCATTGCTTTTAGTTTGCTTGCATATTCGAGTGTGAACTAGTCGTTATGTCGGCTGTATCAAGTTTGGCAACTACCACCTGACTCATCATACCTGACATTTGGTGGTAAAGAAGATGACAGTGGAACGCCCACTCGCCTGCTTCGTCAGCGGTCAACAGTACGGAATAAGATTGTCCGGGTGGTATGATGACCGTATGCTTATTAGGTAACTTGTCAGCTGGCTGGCCGTTTTCCAGTTGCACGAACATGCCGTGCAAATGCATTGGGTGCGCCATCATAGTTTCATTTGTGAACTTAAGTTGTACGCGCTCACCGTATTTAAGACGTATCGGCTCGGCGTCGGAATACTTTTTATCATTGATCGTCCAAATATATCGTTCCATATTACCTCCCAAGCGTACATCGATGGTACGTTCTGGTTTGCGCTGATCTTTCTGTACATCGATATAACGCAGATCAGCATAAGAAAGTGCTTTTTGACCTTCCGGCATTCCTGTTTTCGCCCAGCCACTAATCATATCAGCGGGTGTCATTTCCATGTCAGGGTCATCCTTCATCATCTGCTCCATATCCATATCGGCCATAGAGAGTAAGGCACGTGGTCGCTGCGCTGGTATTCTCCCTTTCATACCTTCTGCTGTTGCTAATGTACCGATAGCAAAGCCGGTACGATCAATTGGCTCGGCAACAATGGAATAGGGCTTATCATCTTTTGGCGTTACAATTACATCATAGGTTTCAGAAACCCCGAAACGAAATTCATCCACACTTACCGGCTCAACATTTTGACCGTCTGATTGCACTACAGTCATTTTCAGACCAGGAACACGCACATCATAAAAAGTCATAGCGGAAGCGTTGATAAATCGTAGACGTACACGCTCACCTGGCTTGAATAAGCCAGTCCAGTTTTGTTCAGGAGATTTTCCATTTACAAGAAAAGTGTAATCGGTGATATCAGCAAGATCGGTTTGCATCATTCTCATCTTGCCCCAATCTTTTGCTGTTTTGAAAGTCTTGTCAAAGCCTTGCGTTTTTACGTCATGAAAAAAATCACCTAACGTTCTTCGTGATGTAGCGTAATATTCCGATGACATTTTTAAATTCTTCATGATGGAATCTGAATTTTCTGGTGAGTAATCCGACAGCACAATCACATAATCACGGTCAGCTTTAATCGGGTCTTCGCCTTTAGGATTGATGATGATAGAACCATAAACACCATCCTGTTCCTGTCCTCTCGAGTGAGCGTGGTACCAGTAAGTACCTGTTTGCCTCATCTTGAAGCGATAGGCAAAAGTTTCTCCAGGCTCGATGCCAGGATATTTATTGTAAGTAGGAACACCATCCATAACCGGATCTAATAGTAACCCATGCCAGTGAATCGAAGTATTTTCATTTAGACGGTTGGTGACATTAATAGTCACATCCTCACCGTCTTTCAGAAGAAGAGTCGGCCCAGGAATACCACCGTTGATAGTAATTTTTTTTATCGGCGTACCAGTTATATTTACTTCGTTGTATGCAATTTCGAGGTTATAGGTTTTAGCCAAGGCAGGAGAAGTAACTGCAGCGAAGCTAATGAGTATGGTTGCTAGTAATAATTTCATAAGTTTATTATTTTACCATTATTTTGTAAAATCTAGAATAACATTGTGTCACACTGGTTATCTTTTAAAGCTTAATTCTATGCGATTAATGGCAAGAAATTATTAATAATATTCAATTATATAGCAGGGTTTTGCTGGCCTAGATTTTGAGCTAGCATTTGTAATATAAGTTAGTTTATGGTTTTTAATGATATATTAAAAAAATAAAATGAATAAAATTAAAAAAAATATTACGAATTTAAAATCTAAATTTTCTATATCAGTTATATTAATAGTTTTATTAATATC